>MDTG01073279.1_pt1 | contig 13645 bp, 17 predicted proteins | sample 811421 | NCBI WGS metagenome assembly MDTG01 (sample SAMN05326645, study PRJNA326480) | marine metagenome | isolation source: seawater | place: Pacific Ocean: South East | collected 2011 | reverse complement strand
TATATATTATAGTAAATATTAAAAAATAAATGAAAATTAATCACCATTGATAATACAATTGATGTTACATTCATACCAAATCTATAAAAGACTTACTATATTTATTTTCAATGTTCACCTTTGAATAGTTTTTTTATATGCGTATTCGGATATTTGTAAGATAAATCCGGTTGATCTTCAATACCATTTTTAATTACATTGTATATGCCTGTGTTTGTATCTAAATCATAAATATCAAAATTATCTTCTAGATCAAAATCATCTGTTCTTGTTGATATATTAATGCTTATACTACCATTACTACCACTTATAATTCTATGAAAGATACCGGCAGGCCAGACTATCATTGCGGGACCATCATAATATAGTTTATCATTCTTATAAACTTTGTCAGGTGTAACAATAAATGATGCTTTTTCTTTAGTGTTTGAGTTGTATACATCTATGTATCGAGTCCCTTGTAATACCATTAAATTATCATCTTGACCTCGATGCATGTACCAAGGCCTTTTTATAAGAGATGTTGAATATCCAGATGTAGACACTTCAATTGGCCCTGGAGATATACTATTTTCTTTGTGAATAACACGATCTATTCCACTAATTTTATTAGGAATATCTGAAGGAACTATTTCATCAAATTTAACACCACTTGTCTTTCTTAAAACTCTCAATGGAATCAATCTATACAATACTGACATTTTGTATTATTGTATTATTTATTTTTGAAATATGAACTTGTAATTCATCCATTCTAAAAAGAGTTTGTTTGAGTATATCAGATTCCTATTTATGATACAATCATCATAATAACTTTTTTAGAGTTTACCAAGTAAATAGTCAATTGATTCTTTTTACTTGTTTACTTATTACACTGCATATATGATAAAAGATTTAGTTTCGTTAGATTGTCTATTGATGATTGTTGATTTATCATTTTTATTGAAACAACTTTATTTGTAATAGTATAATGAAACAAATACATCGTATCCTATTATTTTGTATTATCTTATCTATCGTATTGTATTGGTATATTCATACAGATTGTATCTTGTATATTCCTCATTTTTTGTCGGATCATGAAATACAACAACTTCACAAATGTATACATTCGAACCCAGAATCAAAACTTAATCATAATGGATTACTAACTAAAACATTAGATAGACGGATGAATGACTTGTTTTATACACATGAAAAACTACAACAAATCAGTGACTTGACAGGGGTTCAAGTATATCCCTCCCAAATCCCTTGTGAATATAGACGATACAATCAGTCGCAAGGAATGAGATGGCACAAAGATGTACAATTATATACACAACCTCAATATGAATGTGTGTATACTTTATCTAACACATCGGACAGTACAACCGATTATATCGATGAATGGGGTATAAAAAACAAAGTATGGACTGAACCCAATTCATTAATGATAGTCAAAGCCCGAGGGTTTAATCATGGTGTCAATCCAGTGAATCAGGGTGTTCGTGAAATTATCAAATTGATCTACACTCCCACAAACAAAATCAATCCCTTGAAACGAAGTGAATATTTTCAAGCGTTGAATGGATTCACTTGATGCGTTTCAGGTTTTATATTTTAATCAATTGTTTAATGAAGGTTCTATGGTGAAATTGGTTATCACGCCAGACTTTGAATCTGGTATTCTGGGTTCAAGTCCCGGTGGAACCTAACAGGTCCCATAGCTCAGTTGGTTTAGAGCGTTCGGCTGTTAACCGAAAGGTCGCAGGTTCGATCCCTGCTGGGACCGTCATAGTATCCATTGTTTTTTGTGTAATTCTCTAAATCTGGTTAGGATACGTTCTCGTGTCATTCCCTTTCTATGTAAAAATTTCTGATAAAATTCATCAAGTGAATATGTATCAATCAAGTATTGTTTCCAATTTAATTTGGGTACGGTTAGATTCGGGTCGAATTGTTTGATTAATTTATTGATAAAGATATCTTCGGTTCCTAAATTGGATTGAATTTCTAACGGTAACGGTAATTTCACTTGTTCAAACAAAGTAATCCAATCTTGTAGTTTGTCTTGTTTTCGTTTGTGTTTTTTCTGAATGGATTCTACAAGAGGTAACTCATATTTTTCCAAATACAAGATATCATTGTGAATGTCAATAATGGAATCTTGATACGTTTTCTTCCAATCAATGTGAGAGTCTACCGGACAAGTTTGTTTTTGAATATCATGAACCGTAGATAAAAAGTAAAGAATAAGAGACTCTTTGCTTGAATCGCTCATATCTGGATTCATTCCTAAGTATCCGACCAATTTATCTCGATTGGGTTCAATGACTAAATGTCCTTTTCCAACAATATATTCACAAGTGAATGACAAAAATAAAGCCACCTGATACAATTCATTTTGAAAATCAGTTTCATAGTGATCACAAAACTGTTCTATATCTGATTTCTTGATGGTTTGTTTGTTTTTGCATTCAATCATCATTTTGTAAGTTGGAAATACTATGATACGATCACCCGATCCTTTGATATCACTTGTATCTGTGACATAAGCCAACCGATCAATTTGACGAACGAGTTCATTGGATATTTTGTCTTCAAACTGATCTCCTTTTTCTTTCATGGATTGATAGTGTTTAGGTTGATACACCTCTAATAATTTTTGTTTATCTTCTAAATGTGATTTTTGCTCGGATATGATTGTTTGTTGTAATTCAGTACCTCGTTCAATTCCACGTTCAAATTCGGATTGATTTTTTTCTACTAAGATTTCATACTTGGTTCGATAGTCGTCTAATTTAGTTTCATAATCTTGTTTCATAGATTCTTCAGATTGATGTTTTTGTTGAAGAACAGTTTCATACATTTGTTTGTACGTTTCAGTTTCAAGTGAACCAATCGCTTTACCCGAATTGAATGCGTGATTTATTCTTTCTTGAATGTCTTCTGTTTGAGAAAACATCTGTATGAGTTCATCATCTGTTGTTTTGTATAATTGTAAACGTTCATACACTATTTCACCTAAACGAATGATATACGATTGATGGATGGGTGTCACTGTTTCGTACAGTGTCATAAAAAAATATACTATAGTTATATATGAACTTATTTTTAATACTCCTTGTACTAGGTTTATTTTTTATTAGTCTGGGGTATGCAAATCAATTAAAGAAAAATGCTAAAGTGAATACAACAAGTACATCTACGACAACAATTAAATATGTTCCTAGAACTGTGTATGATGATATGGTTATGACCAATTTAGTTTAACGGCAAATACGATAATACATAGATTCTCCACATTTTGTACTGTGACGAACAATTTGACATACATCTCCCACATTCAAACGAATTATTTTGGCGATGATATCTGATTTATGAATCACAGGCATTTGTGTATCGGTAACATTTAATTTAGATTGAATTTGTTTGATTTCTCGTTTATCATAGATAATTTCGTGTTTGGGAACCAATTCATGTTGAAGTACATTGATTTGATACATATCTAAACTGAGTAATACACATTGACGAAACATTGATGGGTTGTACCGTTGCATATCTGATTTCGAGTCTAGTTTGTAAATATAGTTGTCAAGTTCGGGTGAAAGAGTGTATTCCTTACGAATGGAATGTTGAATCATATGATTAATTTTATCTAAACTAGGTGATTGAGGTTCATTCACCAAAATCAATAACGAATCATCGTGTTGTAGATAGTTTGATTGATACAATGCATTGATTTTGTCTACAATCGATTTAGTTGTTTTGGATGATTTACTTCCATTATTCGATAAGTTGTAATACAAGACAACTAAATTGTGATTTTGAATCAATCTATGGGGCAATCTAAGTGTAAATACCATTCCATCTCCCATTGCCGTCAATTCAGGTTCTGAGGTAGAATATACATTGAACATGGCTTCTAAATCTTGAGGTCTCAAATCAGGAATGGTACTCGTATCCCATTCATAATCTTGGTAAATTCCCCGAATGGAATTTCTGGATTTGTACACACGATTGATGACGCTTGTCATTTTATCTAAGTATCTATATTATTCTTTAGTTATTTTTTTCAAATTAATCCAAATAGACTTTTTTGAGAATCAAGTATATATCCGGGGGAAAATAACACATCCAAATTGAGATAATCCAAATAATGTAGATACATCTTATCATAAATGGTATGCCAAAAATAATCGTCCATCCAAAATACAGTGGTTTTGTATGAATCCGCAATCGATTCCAGTATTTCGATTCTTGTCTTTTTTGTGACTGATTGTTTTTCACAATTGACTAACTGTTCTAGTTCACGGATAGAGCATCCTTCCCTATGAATTCTGTGAACGTTTCGTAATCCTCGACTCACTAAATCATTGGATGTTTTGGAAACAAAATCAGGGTGACCCGCCATTGTGATTATCATCATTGTATATTTTTTGTATTTAAGTTGTTTGTAATACTCCATATATGATTTGTAATTCGGTATAATTTCAGACGTATGATACGGTATTACATCTACATGAGAAAAAAAGACCGATGTATTCGGTTTCAATAATTGATACATATACACATGGTCTTCACGTATTTGTCTAAAGATTGATTCATAGAATTTGTAAATGATGGGGGCAATATCGTTTCCGAATCGTAATGTCAAAAGGATAATAAGTTCTTTTTTTCTATGACGATTGTCACGATAGATAGTGACCATTTGATATGTAATACAAATAAAAAGAAAGTATCACAAAGACGAAAGGAAAATAGTTTGGTTGTGTATCCCTCGGAGGTGGTGACGGTGATCGAATCGAATCGGAATCGGAATCAGTCGAATCCATTTTTATGTTTGTTTAGTTTGTATAACTCACTATGTCTCTAAATATTTTACAAACGAATATAGCGATCCACTACACTTAAGATCAATAAAATCACGGTTGTCGTAATTACATTCAGGTAGATTTCTTGAGAGTCTTGTTTCGCTTCTTCTGATTTCCATTGAGAACAATCCTGATTGACTTTTTGAGAGTAAGAAAATGTAAACACTAACCAAAGTAACGTTAATAAAGCTACAGTTATATAATGACGACTGTCAAATTGTCCCGAAGATCCAATGAATTGAATTCCTTCAAATACTAATAAGGAATAGATCATCCATAAACATACAGCTAACACGATACCGAATTGAGTTGAATCGGTCTGTTTTACTTTACCAAATAAGGTAGATTGTAAATCAAACAGATTGTAATTACGAATTGTATCATACATGGTGTATATACCGTAACTGATTATAGCATACATAAATACAAAATTTCGAGAATATAAGGCCTTGTCTGTACCACCCGCGATCCAATCTCCAATCGGGGATACTGTAAATAATGCGGTGATACCAAACATCATAATCGACACTAAGTATTTGATTTCTGATTGATACACGGCTTCTTTATTCGTGTTGTGTTTTTGTCTTATCTTTTGAGCACTAAGAAATAAGGATATCGATACAAGAAGGATTGCGACTGTTAATGATATATTCATAGGTGAGAACGATGTTTTCAGGTTGATTCCCAACATGATGATCAAAAATATAGACGGTATAATCAACCAAGCCATATTTCCCCCTTTTGCGTAGTTTTGAAACAAAAAGTAACTATACAATACAAACGCGACAAGAGTCAGTAGTTGTGTAAATGTTTCTCGAGTATTGTACGAGTTTCTTTGAGGTAAAGGTTGTATATCGGGATACGGTTGATATTGTAGTTGATTCATCTATACTACCATAGATATAAAAAATACATAAAATAAGTAAGATATAAAAAGATAGAACAGAATTACGATGAAATTATTGATTTGCCCCGAAACCGATGAGATACGTCAACTGTATAAAAATCATTCTACCTATCATCCCGGTGATTCCGGATTAGACTTATTTGTACCAGAACAAAGAGTCATTACAAGTGAAGATACAGCATTTATTGATTTACAAATACGTTGTGAAATGATAGATGATCAAGGAAAGAATGTATCGTATTATTTGTATCCAAGATCAAGTTTATCCAAAACACCGTTACGCCTGGCTAACTCGGTGGGTATTATGGATGAGGGTTATCGAGGAAAAGTGAAAATTGCGTTGGACAATATCAAAAGTGAAGATTACCTTGTGGAAAAATACATTAGATTAGTTCAACTGTGTGCTCCTGACTTAAAACCCTTTACCCTTGAGATTGTGGATGAATTATCGACATCCTCTCGAGGAGAAGGGGGATTTGGATCAACGGGAACGACTTTAGTCGAACAAGATCCTATTATAGATTCTACAGATGTGGATGGTTTAGATAATGAACCTGAATCTTAAGAATCGGGTACATTTTTCTTGTACATAAAATGTTTATTTTGAAGAAAGGGTTTTGCTTCTGAGATTCCTTTCAAGTTTTTTATATTTTTCTGAAACCATAGTTTTAAAATGTTGAATTCTTTTTTAGGTGTAATCGAAATACCATTCAAATGAGTTTGTTTGTATTTGTCTAAAAACAAACTATCTGTAACGAGTTTTAAAAACGTGGTATTCCAAGTATCGTGAATATGTTTTTTAGGTATTTTTAATGAAATACAACTACCGTCTCGATTATGTTTGTCTTCCCAATTAGGAAAGATGCCTTCTTTCATTACAAAAAATAAACAATTGTGAAAATGTTCTCTTTGAATGATATCAAGTAGTAATTTCACATCAAATATAGTTTGAATTTCGAGTAACTTTTTGTAACTGGAATTACTCCAATCATTTGTGTTAATAGAATGATACCAAAACGTCCATGATTGATGTAATTTTGCATTGGTGGACATTGTTATCGTATCTAAATTTTATTCTTTATATTAGAAAAAAAAAATCTATGGATACTATATAGAGACATGAATTTAGATATTGTAACTGTGTCCATTTTACTCGGATATTTATACACAATGGTATTTGTATTGAAACTCAATGATCATGTTGAAATGGCATTGTTGACCGCTGTTGTTATTTTGTATTTATACATTCGTAACCGAAACAGTCGAATTGAAGGATATCGTTTGAATGCAGAAACGTATGCTCCCGCCGGTGGATGTAGTGGTGACACTTGTACGAAAGGTGAGGTTAAGGCGGTTCCTCAAGAAATTCAAGAAAAGGAAACAAAAGAACCCTCTCAATCGGGAACTCCTCAAAAACTACACACACCTCAAAGTGATCAAAGTGGATTGATGAGTAATTATGATGGCCTTTGTTTGAAAACCGGTAATCAAGACCCTTGGATGAAATCACCCTCGAATCTTCCCTTAAGTCCTACTAATGGTCTGTACACTTTATTCGGCTCCACGGCTCCAACCAACCCTGTCTTCTCGGACAATTCGGCATTACATGGACCTCCTGTAGACGGTCAACCGGGATCGCCTCAAAGTATGTTTATGTTGGGATACAATAAAGTCAGCCCTGAATGTTGTCCCTCGACTTTCTCAACTTCGACGGGATGTGTTTGCTCTACCCAGGATCAACGTACCTATGTCAAGAACCGTGGAAACAATTCCACCGGTTGTCCTACGATTGTTTAATTTTGTAATCGATTTTGCATACGTTGATATTTTTGGAAGATAAGTTGATCTGTTTCATGTAATCTTTGTAACCGTTCTCTTTCATTTTGTTCTGTTTGTTTTTGTAACAGAGCTCGTTTTCTTGCTTCTTTGTCTGACATGTGATACTGGATGTTAGATCGTTGTGATTCTAATCCTTGAACTGAATTAGATCGTTTCGACAAATCGACACTTTGTACATCGATTAATGTGGGATTTTCATAGGCATCTTTTAAATCACGATATTTCAATCCTCCTGATTCACCGCTGAAATTTCTGACCTTTTGTTTACCTAATTCCATAATTGAATCCGCCCCTTTGTAAGAGATTTGTTCTGTGGGATCTCTGACTGTAAGTTGTTTGGAAGGTTTTGTTTGAGATTGTTTCATTGCTTCAAATTGACTATTGAATTTGTCCTTTGTATAAGACCCTTTGTATGTAGGCTGTGTCGGACTTTGAGAATCTTTCATCCACCCCCCGTATCCTTTATCATAAATATCTTCGTCTCTGTTTTCTTCATACATTTTGTTGAATTTGTTTACATCAAAGTTATCTGTTGTTTTGTAGGTTGTTTCACCACTTTGCTTTAAGGATTGTTTTAATTCATGATGATCTTTGTAACCCGATGTTTCCAATTGTTTGGTTAATACAGCATACGCGACAGAGACCTTTTGAAACATCTGAGGATCTCCACCTCGATCTGGATGATGTTGTAACGCTGCTTTCAAATACGCTTTTTTCAAATCAGATTTGGTAAATGAAGTTCCGATATTCAAGATTTTGTGGGGATCGATTGGAGATTTCTTAGATTGTTTGTAATCATTTAGTTTGTTTAGATTTTCTTTGTATTGTTTCGTTTGTAATTGATTGGCTCGTTTCAGTTTTTCAAGCTGTATTTTCACACTGGGATCTTGATTCATCTGACTGTTTTGAATCAACGTTTCGATTTGTTGTTGTTGTCTTTGAATTGTTTTGAATTGTTGATCAATGTAGGTTTGGTACATTTGTTCATTTCCGGTTGAGTTTGTTTGACCCATATTATCATTCTCTTATATTTAATTCTACAAGAATAAACAAAATCTATGGTAGTTTACAAAACTATATCCTAGTATTTCCATGTACAAAAAATCACGTATATAGTATACTATGAACAATAAAAGTAGACAAACTAAAGGTGCAAAAACCAAAGGTACAAAAACCAAAGGTAGACAAACCAAGGTTACAAATAACAAAGTAGGTGGAACCCATGGATTGTCACGAAGACATACACTTGTATCGAGACCTACGTATGTCTCCAGATTAAGAAGACGCAATGCAATCCCACCTACACCCAGAACACCCAGACGAAGTCGACGATTAAGACGAACTGAACGAGTGGGTCCGTATCCTGGAATCACTAGTGTACGAATGAAAACTTTGAAAACACCTCTCACTAGAACCAAACGAGTGGGTCCCTATCCTGATTTATCTGTCAGAATGACAAAAGGTGGAAAACGAACTCCAAAGAAACGAAAGAGTAAAAAGAAATCGAAGGTAGTTCAACGGGGTGGCTTTGTGTGTGCAGGTGCTTGTACAGCTGCCGCGGCTACAGCGGCTTCCGGTGTCAGCGCTTCCAGTTTAGCTGCTGTTCCCATGACATTCAGTGCTTTAGTGTTAGGATATAAAACAACTCGAAAATCGAAGAAGACATCGAAGACATCGAAATCGAAGACATCGAAAAAAAAGAAATAAATTTATCTATATCATAGATATATGAGTGATTCAAAACGTTTACTCAGTTACTATCAAACTCTTGAAACCCAACGGTCGAACCCACTCACTTTAACTTCATCTCAATTTCAAGTATCTCCTCCCTGTAATGCTAAAAATGCGGTATGGGGATCGGAAAAACCGGTTCAAGAAACCTGTCCTCCTCAAAACCTACATCCGGAAGGGATTCCTTGTATGAATATTTGGAATAATTCCACAAAACGTAAAACGATTGTGAATGAAACATATTAAAGTTTGTTTCGTAAGTATAGACAAATCTATGTCTAAACTCAAAGGACGAGAGTATACGTATTATGATCCCAATCACATTCGATATACAAACTTCAATTGTGAAAATCCGAATGTGAAGAAAAAAAAGTATTACCAAGATGATCAACTTGCGATACATAATGATCGGTTAAGTTACATCCAAATCAATTATGGACCGAAATATGTTGTTGTAAAGACACCACCCATGACCATGCCGTTCAAAATCAATGATAAAACAGGAAGTTTCATTGTAACTCTTCAATTTACAAATTACAAAGATGATGATATCATGAATGGATTTTATGAATTTATACGACACATTGAACAAACTCAAGTCAAACATATTGGATTTGATGAAAGTACGATCGATCGATACAGTTCTCAAATCCGCCGTGATTCTCAGAAAAAATATGATCCCAATTTAGTTGTCAAAATACCCTTTCGATACAACAAATTAGAATGTGAAGCTTATGATAAAGACGGTCATTTAATTAACTTGTTAAATTTGACCCCATTTTCTAAAGTTCAATGTGATATTTATATTGACAAAATATGGGTATTCAATGACCAATTTATTTGCAAGTGGAAATGTCGAACCATTCAATTAGTTTGACGATTGATTCGCGTTATTCACTATAAAATAAAAACCTAGAACAATCAAATGGTAACTATCTTGAAGTGTGATCGTTTGGACTTTTCCAACATTACAATTGAAAAACCAGAGAAAGTAGGTAAGTTTTTCTATTCTAAAATTACCTATGATGAAGAACCTTTGTATATTCAAACGCACAAATTAAACAACTTGAAATCTATGGAATCATTTGATTCTAAAGACCCTTACATTGAATTAGAAGCGACTGACAGTATGTATGATATCATGTCTCAATTAGATCAAACTATTTTGGAATCTACAAATGAAAACTGGGAAACCTGGATGAACAAGAAAATTCCTCTGGATGTATTCAAAGCGATGTATCAACCGATTACAACTCCACCTAAAGCGGGAGATTATCCTCAATTGAAACTCAAACTTCCTGTCAATCGATCTAAATTGTTGACCAAGGTATTCGATGAAAACAAAGTGGATCAACCAATCGAACAATTACTCGATGGATACAGTGTGATATGTATTTACAATATCAAAGGGATCAAATACAATGAAAAAACCTTTCGCTGTGATGCCTATGTGACTCAAATCAAACTTTTCAAACATCCAGTCAAATCTCATGAAATTCCTAAAGAATGTTTGATTGATTCAGAAGATGAACCTTCCATCGATGAGAATGATATCATTGATCCAAGAGAATTAGAAGAATTATTGAAACAAGATAAATTGAAAATGCTGTATTCTCAAAAACGAGAAGAACTACGATTGATTGAACAAATTCAAAGTCGCATCCAAAATTTGGATCAAGAAATCCAAGAATTAAACTAATTTTTAGAATATTTTTTTATTTCTGTATAATATATATAGATGAATCTAAAGACACAGAATCTGGTTATGGGTGGTCTTGCTTTAATCGCGGTATTGTATTTATACAAAACTTTTTTCCTAGCTCCTAAAATGATGACTCAACCCCAAGTAGTTGTAGAAGCCATGGATTCTCAACCGGTCCCGAGCCTTACTCCGGCTCAAACACCGGCTCAAACTCCATCACAAACTCCTGGTAAAACTCCAGGTATGATTTCGGGTGTTCCAACTCCAACCGACATGGGTGTTCAAGCTTCCGAAGCATTAGGGCACAATGAAGTGAGTGCAAGTGTAGAACAAATGAATCGTACTCCTTCCAGCTGTTACCCTCAAAAGGTGTTAACTGCCAATGAATTACTTCCGAGAGATGATTCTGCTGCTATCAGTGATTTCAACCAAAGTTACCCGATTGGTGAAGGTGTTTTACGAGGAATCAATTACTTAAGTTCTGGATATCACATCGGTGTGAACACGGTGGGACAAAGCTTGAGAAATGCCAACCGTCAAATTCGCGGTGAACCTCCAAACCCTCAAGTGTCTGTCAGCCCATGGCTCAACACGACGATTGGCCCCGATCTCGAACGCCGTTCCCTCGACGTGACGAGTTCTTGTCCATAAGTTATTTAAACAATTCAATTTAAAATTATGTATATACGATGGATTCCAGTCCTTACAATCGACAGAATCATTTATTGAAACTATCGGATGTTCAATCCATCTTACGAGATCGAGGAATTGAATCTCAACCCTCTAATTTGTCTCTTTATCAAAAGTCTTTTGTTCACGAATCATATCGTACATTGAAATGTTATGAACAGTGGGAACCGGATCCAAGTTGTGTACCTCTTCAAAAAGAATCGTATGAACGGTTAGAATTTATTGGAGATGCATTGATTGAAAGTGTAGTTGCCAACTATTTGTATTCTCGCTTTCACGAAATTTATGATCAAGATGAAGGTTTCTTAACTAAATTAAAAACACGACTTGTGTGTGGAAAAAATCTAACCTATATTTCAAGTTGTCTTGGATTTCAAAAGTATCTGATGATATCGAAGTCAATTGAAGATAAATATGGAGGACGAACTTATATGAAAGATCACAAGATATTGTGTGATGTATTTGAAGCCTTTTGTGGGGCTTTGTATAAAGATACTTCAAACTATGAACTGGTTCAAAAGTTTATCATTCAGTCGATTGAAGATACGATTGATTTTTCTGAGTTGATTTTGCATGATACAAATTACAAAGATCAATTATCTCGGTATATCAAGAAAACGTATGATAAATATCCAGACTACAAAACAGTGGAAGTCGAGGGTAGACACAAAACTGAAATTTACAATGGACCTGATCTCATTGGAGAATCAACCCATGGTGATAAAAAACAAAGTCAACAAGAGGCAGCTCGTAAAGGGTTAGAGTATTATGGTATCTTAAATTAATATTAAAAATAATATAATATACAAAGTAGAATGGAACCCAAACTCTATGATGTATCTCAAGAAACATCTAATGTAATTCATAGGTTATTTGATGGAGACATTCAAAAACTAACCAAAGAATCGGTGAAAGATGTGTACAATGATCCAACTCATTACGAATTTGTCACAGACTCGGTTGTCAAAGAATTACTCAAAATTATTCGGTATCGTGACGATTCGTCTAAAGATTATCGTATTTTACTCCAAGATTCCACATTTCAAGAAGAACCGAAAGAAATCGAAGATGACGAAGACGAAGACGATGAAGTTGAAGATATCACAAACTATGTATTGCCTCAACGAAAAGCCTATGTCAAATTTATCAATGAAACGTTGATGCCTCAAATTATTCAAGCCAAAGAATCCGATGAAGTATTGAAAATTTATCAACGCTTTGTGAAAGATTATTTATCTCTCAGTACACCTTACCGTGGTTTGTTAGTGTATCATGGATTAGGAACTGGTAAATCTGCTACGGCTATCTCCACAGCGGAAGGGTTGTCCAATTCACTTTCGATTACAACATTACTCCCTGCTTCCTTAGAAACTGAATTTATCAAAGAAATCAAGTTATGGGGTGATTCTTTTTATAAAGTTGATACAAACAATTGGGTATTTTATCCATTGAAAGAAATCCAATCTGATTTGAAATTACGAAAACAAATCAATGGGAGATTCAAGTTTACTATAGATCGTATCAAACGAGTTTCCACAAGAGCCAGACGTAAAACGATGGATAAATCATTGGATACAGGATTTTGGATGCCTATTACAGAAACAACTCATTCAAAACCTATCTATACTGTACCGAATGGATTACAAAGCTTTGTTAGAGATCAAGGAAAAGAAACGTCTATCGAATGTGAATCGTTAATTGAATCTCAAATAGAACATATTCAACTTCAAATCACAGAAACGATTCGTCAAACCTATCAATTTATTCATTACAATCCTTTACCTAAATTAACTGTAGAAAAAAAAGCTTCATACACAGACAATGAAAAACTATCGATTCGGTTATTGAAAGAGTTAGAGAAAAACAAAAAACAATCTATACAGTCTCCTTTCAATGAGCAAGTGATTATTATCGATGAAG
>MDTG01251515.1_pt1 | contig 13646 bp, 13 predicted proteins | sample 811421 | NCBI WGS metagenome assembly MDTG01 (sample SAMN05326645, study PRJNA326480) | marine metagenome | isolation source: seawater | place: Pacific Ocean: South East | collected 2011 | reverse complement strand
GTGAATGGGGGATATTTCCTTTGCATATTTCAACAGGAGTTCTGCGAGGGTAATTTTTGTGTTGATCTGAACATCCGGAATATGAGCAGACCGCAGTTTGTGTTCGAGTTGATTCACCCAAACAACCGCATCCGACTTTTTTGAGAATGATTTAGTGAAACTTCTCCATCCGGAAACCCTCACCTGAGCGTTCCAAGATTTACCTCTTTTGCGCACACAACCCATGATTTGACCTTTTACTGTGTCAAATCTGTGTCAAAACTGCATTTCTCTGAGGTCAGACTGAAATCATGAACTGATAACTATCTGAAATTATTGGTAATAGATTGGCGCACCCGACAGGATTCGAACCTGTGACCTCTGCCTTCGGAGGGCAGCGCTCTATCCAGCTGAGCTACGGGTGCCACCTAAAGGTCCTGATACACTGGTTCAGCGGGGTGGACAAGGGGCCCAGGCGGACCTAACCCGCCTAGGCCCGGTTCTGTTCGAGCCGCGCGTCAACGAGGCCGACTGTCTCATTCAGCACGTCCGATCGCATGCCTTTGGACGCCGCCAGGGTCTGCACCAGCTTGTCCACCCGTTCGATGTTCGGCGCACCTGCGTAGAGCGCGCGGGCCGCTGATGACGGCTTAGCCAGGCCCTGCGCCGCGTTCGCGTATTTCTCAAAGGGCACCAGATCGTTGATATCGGCGCCAAGGGCCTCGCAAACTTCTCTCACCCAGGCGTAGATGGAGGCCGAGGCGCTCAAGTCCGTATGCACCGCATCACGGATGGAGCGCACACCGCCCGGTGTCACGCAGCGGTAGTTGCCCGTGCACAGCATAGCCCATTTTGCCAGCGGCACGAACACGCTCTCGTATACCTTCAGTTTCACCGGAAGTTCCACCGCCGTGCCATCGCCAGGATCGAAGCGGATAGCCATAATATCTTGCTCGAGCTGCTTCAGGATGGCGGTGTGTTGATCGCTCTCGAACCGCGCCACCTTGAAATTGGTCGGCAGGCTCACCTGCAAGTGATTGACTGGCTCGTCCGGCGGCCGGAAGGCCTGCGGGTCGGGGCTAGCCAGCGTAATCATCGCCGGATCGAAGGGCGACCAAACGGAAGCCTCCGTATAGCAGGCGTCGATGTCGACGGCAGCGATATCCGGAATGCGCTTCAGGTACGGCAGGGGCGGCATATTCATGATCGACATAACCGGAACGTCCGACGCCGCCACCAAATCCAGCAGCTCGCGGACCCCCGGCGAACGGTACTGGGGCTCCTGCATGGCGAGACCAATGAGATCAAAGTCCTTGGGGTCCACCTCATTCGGGCTGGCGGCACGTATGGCTCCCACCGCATTCCGGGAATCAATCTCCACTAGGCCGTCGCGTCCGCGCACAGGGATCTTCACCCGGATACCATCGCCGTTGATCAAATCAACTTCTTCCGGCAGACAGATCGTTGTCACGTCGTGCCCCGCCAGTATCAGTTTGGCGCCCAGCAACGATCCGTAGGACGCACCTAGGATCAAAACCCGATAGGTCTTCTCAGCCATGGCTCTTTAGCTCTCCCGCCGTCTTTATGAGATGGTAGAATGCCACTATGAAATAATAGCATACCGTTGTAACCGATAGCCCTCCCAATAACAAATACGCCGCCGCCGCTGTTGGCAGAGGATATGAGGAGGCGAGCTGATTTTTCTGTCCACAACTCGCCGCATTCATGTAAATGGATGCAATTTTGAAATGAGCAGCGCCCCGGCGCCACCGCACCCTATACTTTCGTACTTAAGCGTCGCGCCACAATACGGTGGATCACTCTTTTCGACGAGCTACTCACCCGTTCCTCATCAAGCAGAACATCCAGGTCGGTTAAGGTGGCACGTACGGCGTCGGTCGCGAGGGCCGCGTAAAGCCGGCCAGCGTCGTCGCGACGGTCAGTGCCATCACCCACCCGCCAACTTAAATAGAGTGTGCCGCCCGGCGCCAGAAGACTGCATAGGCGCCGCACCGCCGCAATAGCGTCCGGCCCCACCAGGTGCATGATTACCGTCTCGCAGAGCACGTTGGTAAAAATACGATCACCCAGACCCCGGAGTGAAGGCAGGACATCGACGTCAAAAGTGACCTCCGGGTGCCGCCGCCGCGCCTCAGCCAAAAGGCCCGGCGACGCGTCAACACCCACAACTTCGAAACCCTGGCCCGCCAGCCAGGCCGCATCGCGCCCTGAACCACAGCCCACATCTACCGTCAGCCCGTTGTTGAAATAGGCACGGACCGCAGCGCGCAGGTCATCGGGCGGCGCCTGATCTTCCTCCCACTCTGCGGCATAAATACAGGCCTGCATATCGTAGATACGGACGGTGTCGGCATCCATAATGCTTCACCGCGTCGTTGCCGGGCGCAGCAAGACCGTCTGCAGCGCAGTCGCTACGGGCCCGTCATCATCACTAAGCACCGCCTGGGCCAAGCCGATCCCCGTCATCTGCCAATGCGAAATGCAATCCGAAAGGAACCAATTCGCGTCCGTCTCCCGATGGAAATGAATGGTCAGGTCCGTGTTCATAAAGGTGATGTCATAGAAACCAGCGTTGCGTGAGATACCGTTACCACAATCTGCCAAGGGGCACAGCCGCTGAGCGGTGGATAGCGTTTCATCGGCTAGCAAGGGTGGGGTCTTCATCCACAGCTTCGTCGGCCCAGTTGAGTTGGTCGGCTTGTCAGGCACTCCATCGGGATAAGCAACTTCGATGAAGTCTGAAAACGACGGCTCACCGTGTTCACCTCGGGCCAGCGGGGTCGGCCCAGCCGACGCGTCGGCCCGCTTTAACGGTGTCACGACCGCTGTCGGCATGGAGGTAAAATCGGCACGCACTAAATGCATTGACGAACCGGTGACACAGGTATTGCCATCCGTATCCGCGAGCTTTACGCGCGCCTGGCCCAACGTACGACTGTCGCGATCCACGTCCGTGGTGATCTGGAACCCAGCCATTGGGATTGGTCGCACCAAGTCCAACGTCATACGGGTCAGGACCTTCTCCGGCACGGCACGCTCAAGCGCGCGAGCAATCAACCCGGCCACAGGTCCAGCATGACAATGATCCACCGACCACGGCCCCCTCGCGGGCGCATTAGCAAAAAAATGGCCATCTTTGATGTGTTCGAAATAGGCTGGGGAGCCGGCTAATTTCTGCATAGGGCGTCTCCTCTGGCGTCGTTAATTCGGTGGGGTCAGAATTACTTCCAGGCGAACTGGGGTTGGTCGAAATGGCTGACCCGAGTGGCGTCTCCCCGAAGCGCCACTTCGCGGAACTGATATAGTACTGCCGCCGTTGGCGCAAAGACCGAGCCTCCAGTCGTCGGCAGGCGGACGCTGAGCACCGGGTTCTCGCCTACGTCCGAGTCGCGAAACTCCGGAAGTTCGGGGCTGTTCAGTTCGCTCAAGGTCGGGTGAAAAACCTGGGCCACCTCGTTGGGGTCTGGGTTAAGTTCGGCTCCGGCCGGCCCCCAGATCACGATGGGAGTGATCCGAAACCCCGACCGGGTCGGGTAGTCGTCCAGACGGCCTATGACGGCCGCGGCGTTTAGACAGAGGCCCATCTCCTCGTCCAACTCCCTGAGCGCCGCCAGTTCGGGCGTTTCTCCATCGTCCAACCGCCCGCCCGGCAACGCATATTGGCCGCCGTGCCGGTTTAAGTTTTCAGGCCGCTTTGTCAGCAGAATACGACCTTCGCCTTCCTTCCCTCCACCAACAATCACGACAGCGACGGCTGCGTGCCGCAACCCCTCGCGCTCAAGGGGTCGTCGGGGAAATTGAGCCAAGTTGTTGGTGATCCGTTGGCGCAAATTCGGACCGTAGGCCAAGATCATGAGCCGGCCTTAGCTCACCGCCGCGCAACGTCGTGCGAAGCCCAAAAGATCATCCGTGAAGCCGTCCGGATCCTCCAGCGGGATAAGGTGCCCGGCGTCGGGATAGCGTTTTTCCTTGGCATCTGGAATTCGTTCCTTCAGTTCGTTCACGTCCGCATCTATGCGGAACAGCCGGTCATGCTCACCTGTCAGGATGAGCACCGGATGGATCAGCTTCTCATAGGGGAAATCCCATTCCGTCGCGAGCGACCCTTCCATAAGCCGAAGTAGCCCATCTGACGGGTCCGGAGCTTGGTATGGCTGGTCCACGAAGGTTGTGTCCCATAAATTGGCGACCAGACCCGGCGACGCAATGACCGGTATATTCGCTGTCATCACCATACGCCCGCCGCCAACACGAGCCAGATCCACCATAGCCCGATTGATCCAGTTGAGACGCTGGGTCGGCTTCCGAAGCGTGTTAATAAATACCAACCCCGTGGTTTCGGCACCGGCCAAATACGCCTGCGCCGCGAATAGCCCTCCTATGGAGAGCCCTACCAGAATGGGCGACGGTGGCTTAACGGTATGGATGAGTGCGCATAGGTCCTCGACGATGAGCGAGGGTGTCAACGCCGTTCCGTCACCAAAGGTCGTCTGCTCTTGGCCGCGGAAGTTGTAGACCAATGTCCCGTAGCCGGCCGTCTGCAGAGTTTCGCAGATACTCCCCGACCACATGCCCGTGTTGCCTGTCAAAGCATTCACAAAGATGAAGGTCTGCATGTGGCGGGTGGCAGCCTTATATTCGTAGTAGAGCGCCTCGCCGGGCGCCAAGTCTAATTCGGGCATCGCCGGTTCCTTCTCGGTTTCCATTAGGCTCCAAGCCCGGCCATTTAGAGTCAAGGGGTCGGCGTTTCGGATTCGACAACCTGGCCAAATCGACAGACCCGCGCCAGGTCGTTATGGTCGGGCCATCCCATGACGAGAGGAACCTGCCATGTCCGCCGCCATTGCCCTGAAGACCCGCCTCGCGCAACCTAAGATCGTTGCCGCCCCCGGCGCACCAGACAGCCTCACCGCACGCCTCGTGCAACAGGCCGGATTCGACGCCGCCTACATGACGGGCTTCGGAGCAACGTCAGTTCGGCTGGGCACTCCGGACCTCGGCCTCCTGACCCTGACGGAAATGGCCGACCACGCGCGCAACATGGTTCGCGCCGTCGACATTCCCGTAATCGCCGATGCGGACACAGGCTACGGCGGCCCCCTTAACATTTCTCGTACCGTGGAAGAGTACCTCCAGGCCGGCGTCGCTGCCCTGCACCTGGAAGACCAAGTAGCGCCCAAACGTTGCGGCCAACTGGCGGGCATCCGCCTCACACCTGCAGACGAGGCAGTGCTTCGCCTCAAGGCCGCGGTCACCGCGCGGGGCAGGAACGACCTTCTGATCATCGGTCGCACAGACGCACTCCCCGTGGCCGGCATTAATGAGGCCGCTGATCGCGCCAAGCGTTACCAGGATGCGGGGATTGACTTGGCTTTCGTGGACGGGGTCAAAACTTGCGCCGAGGTCGAGGCCATCGCGACCCAGGTGACCGGCCCGAAGGTGGTCAGCCTGGTTGATGGGACAGACGCGGCGACGCTGACGCGGGAAGACCTGCAGGACATGGGGTTCGATATCGTGCTATATGCCGTCACCACCTTGTTCGCTCAGGCTCACGCTGGCGCGAAAGCGTTGGCCGCGCTTAAGTCAGCGGGAAGACCTGAATTCTCACAAGCGGCAATGAGCTATGAAGATTTCTGCCAAGCGGTTGATCTCGTCGGGTACCAGGAATTCGCTGGGATGTTTGAAACATCCAGATAACCGGCTCAATCTATTAGAAACCGAAATACCAATTTTATATTTCATGATTCGCGCCAACAAATAAATTTTCCCGCAGCGGGTGGGCTAACGACACCGGCGCCATGCCGCTTCGGGTTGGCCCAGCGAGGCCAGAGTGCTATAGGATATTATGCCTTATTCAAAGGGCGTGGACCGTTAGAGGTGACGATCGTGTCGAGAGGCCAAACGATGAAGAACATTATCCCATTGCACGCTGGCGTGGCCAGCCTGATGGTCATGGCGGTAATGATTGGTGGCTGCGCCCAGACGACCGTGATCCCAACCAAGAGTGGCGCGACACAGGTGTCTTCAAAGACTCCGACGGCCTTCGTACAATTTCCCGAGCTACCGGTTCCGCCAGGGTCGAAGATCAATGTAGACAAAACCCTGGTCTTCGGCTCAAAACCCTGGTTTGGGCAGCTGACATTGACGTCCACGACATCATCGAACCGCGCCTTCGATTTCTTCCGGGCCATGATGCCCGGCCAAGGTTGGCAGGAAGTCACATCCGTACGCGCGTCAACCTCGATCCTGACCTATGACCAGAACGACCGTGGGCTGATCATCGCCATTCAGGCCGCGACGCTGCTGGGTTCGGAAATCACCATCACCGTGTCACCGAAAGGAACACCATCAGGTAATTTTCAAGGCGACAACCTACCGCCGCCGGTGACCCGACAATAGCCAACTCTATAAGCCTCGGACGATCTGAGAACCTTCAAATAAATATCAAAGCCCCGGAGAGAGAATGAGAGAAGTCGTAATCGTAGACGGTGTCCGTAGCCCTATCGGTAAGTTTGGCGGCGGCCTGTCCAAGGTCCGTCCCGATGATTTGTTGGCAGAGGTTTACACAGGTCTCATAGAACGCACAGGCGTTGACCCGGCGCTATTGGATGATGTCTACGCCGGTTGTGGCAATCAGGGTGGCGAGGACAACCGGGACGTGGCCCGTATGTCGACTTTGCTGGCTGGCTTCCCCATTGAGGTTTCGGGCGTCACCGTAAACCGAAACTGCGCCTCAGCCCTGGAAGCAGTGAACCAAGCCGCTAAGGCTATCATCGCCGATGAAGGCGATGTATTCATCGGCTCAGGCGTGGAAAGCATGAGCCGAGCGCCGTGGGCCATGGCAAAGCCTGAACGCACGCCGGCTATGGGCAACCCCAAGATGTGGGATACCACCGTAGGCTGGCGGTTCAACAACCCGAAGATGGATGCAATGTATCCAATCATCTCATTGGGCGAGACGGCAGAGAACATCGCCCAGGAAATGCAGATCACCCGCGAGGAACAAGACGCGTTCGCCGTGGAAAGTCACCGCCGGGCCGTGGAGGCCATTAACACTGGTAAGTTTGCGGATGAGATCGTGCCCATTTCCGTACCACAGCGAAAGGGCAACCCAGTCGTCGTCGATACCGACGAGCACCCGCGCTACAAGAAAAGCGGCGACAACTACTTACTCGCCACTGACACTGACGACATGGCCAGCTTGCGCCCGGCATTTACGAAGGACGGCACAGTTACCGCGGGCAACTCGTCCGGCGTCAATGACGGCGCCGCAGCGGTGCTGATGATGAGCAAGGAAAAGGCCGAAGAGCTAGGCCTGAAACCAAAGCTCCGCTGGATCGCGTCGAGCGTGGCCGGAGTGGATCCAGGCGTCATGGGCTACGGCCCTGTGCCTGCCACCGAGAAACTGCTCGCCCGCCAGCGCCTGAAGATCGAAGACATCGGCCTGATCGAGCTAAACGAGGCCTTCGCAGCACAGATCATTGGCTGCATGAGGCGTCTCGGTATGGATCACGCTAATACCAACGTCAACGGCGGCGCTATTGCGCTTGGTCACCCCACGGGCGCGTCAGGGGCGCGGATTATGGTGACCCTCATGCACGAGATGGAGCGCCGCGCGCTAGACCGCGACAAATCGCAACCCTTCTATGGTCTATGCACGCTATGTGTCGGCGTAGGCATGGGGGTTTCTACCCTGGTCGAGTGGATCGGAGACTAATTTAATGAGCACGGGAAACACAACCCGGCCCCTGGAAGGGGTCCGGGTCGTCGGCCTTGAGCAATACATGGCCGGCCCCTACTGCACCATGCTGCTGGCCGATGCCGGCGCCGAGGTCATCAAGATCGAACGCCCAGGTTCGGGGGATCCTCGCCGCACCATGCCTCCCTTCGCCGAAGGCAACAGTAAAAAGAAGGGCTCGGGGTTCATGGGCTATAATCGAAACAAAAAGAGCCTGGCGTTAAACCTACGTTCACGGGAAGGCCAAGAGATCTTTCGCAAGCTCGCCGTCTCCGCCGACGTGGTAGTAGAGAACCTGAGACCCGGTTCCTTAGCCAAACAGGGCATCGGTTTCGAGGACATTCGCAAGACCAACGAGGGCCTAATCTGGTCAGCGATATCGGGCTTTGGTCAACTAGAGGGTTACCGAGGGCCTTACGCCAACCGGCCAGCTTTCGACATCGTGGCCGAGGCCATGGGCGGGATCATGCACATGGTGGGCTTCGCAGATAAACCGCCCAGTTGGACCATCTATGGCATGGCCGATATCTACTCCGGCCAGATTGCCGCCTATGGGGTCATGCAGGCCCTATTCATGCGCGAGCGCACCGGTTTGGGGCAATTGGTCGATACGTCCATGCTGGACAATATGATCGCTTTGAACGAAGCGCAGATCGCCCTCTATTCTGTTGCCGGCCAAGTTAACACACGGGGCATGCCAAAAAACGTCTGGCCGCGCGACGCCTACGAGTGTTCAGACGGTTGGCTGGCCGTCAACGTGCCCGACAACATCATCTGGGGTCGCATGGCGGAGACCATAGGCCACCCGGAGTTGAAGGACGACGAACGGGCCAAGGATGGCGCAGCGCGCTGTCAGAACATCCACTTTCTGCAACCAAAGCTCGTATCCTGGTTCAAGTCCCAGACCCGAGACGCGGCGGTCGACGCACTGAATAACGCTGGCGTGCCCTGTGGGCCGGTCTACGACACGGAAGACATATTTAATGACCCGCAGGTCCAGGCCCGCGGCGTTCTGGTAGATATAGAGGATCCGGACGTGGGCACCCTGAAATTCGCCCGCACAGGCCCTTACCTAGGCGCGGCGCCAGAAATCGCCACCAACCCGGCTCCGGATTTGGGTCAGCACACGCGTGCAATCCTGGAAAATATCCTAGGTTACAATTCAAGGGATGTGGACGGCTTGGCCAAATCTGGCGTAGTACAACTGGCGGACGGCACTTAGTTTCGTGAGAACTCGGTCAGCAGCAGCGAAGGACGTACCCAGATTACGCCCACCGCACGGTCAACCGGCAGGAACAGATAAGAGAATTTAATAATGTCTCTTGAATTCAACTGCTAATTTATTTGTAATTTGTCGACGACCTTGCCCTTCCCGAAAAGTATACGGTTCGATGATCATAATGAGATCGTTGCCGGCAGGGTTCTCGCTGGTGGCCTAACCCGTGCCGTCCCAGCCGCGGGTACGCTTAAAGGCGGCACCGACGTAACAATTGCGAGAGCCTTGACCCGTCTCGTCTACGTCCTTGACGGCCACATGAGCGCGGGGGAATAGGTGTCCATAAGCCAGTGTCGACTGGGTTCGCAAGAATGTTCCGACCGGCTTCAGCTAGCGTCCATCATGCTCGGCTCGCAGAATTGGCGGCGACGCTTCAACTGACGGCAAGCGGACTTTACGGCGGTTGCGTCCTTGAACGGACCAGCCTTAAGACGGTAATAGGTACCTTTACGACCCAAGGACACTCGGCTCACGGAATGCTTGAGCTTGCCGAGCACGGATCGGTGTGCGCGACGAATCTGCGTCCAACCGCGCTCTGCCTGCTTGGCCGATTTGTAGGACGCCAGGTGCACGGCGGGCAGCGGCCCCATCTTGTTCTCCGGCTTTACCATCGAGTGATTTCTAGGCATTACCGGCGTAGGCGCAGGCTGGGATAAGCCAACCTTCGGCGAAGGCTGCGTCGGACGCATGGCCAACTCAATGGCCTGGCGCTCCCGGGCGTACTCGTCGGAACTGATGAACCCTTCGTCGCGGAGTTTCTCAAGCCGACGGACAGAGTCCGCGGCTTCCATCAACCCCTTCGGCGGGGTCGCCGGATTGGCGACGACCACCGGCGCGGAAGGCATAAGCGCGTCCAAGATCATGGTCCGTTCAGCCGAATGTTGGGCCACGGAGATAGCCCGCATTTCCAGTGCACGACCGATGGCCCGGAGGCGCCCGGCGATCTGTTCTGTGGTCGGCACAGACCGGTCAAGGCCGGCTGCCGGTGGCGGCGACGTTAGGGGCAACAAGGCGCCGACATTAGTCTGGCGACGTGCATTGAATTCGTCAGGCGTGATTAGGCCCTGGTCGCGCAAAACCTTTAAAGTCGTGTAACGCGACATGATATTGGCGTCATTGCCTGAGAAACCAATTCCCTGATCCTTCAACATGGGCTTCATCATGACATCACCGCCGGGCGGCGTGGCCGTGCGTCCCAGCAGTGCTGACCCGGATGGAGCGCCGCGTACGGAGGCGGGGGCCGGTGGTGGCACCGCGGCGGTTGGCGGCGCAGACACGCCGCCACTCTCTAATAATGACAGATTGACGCTGGCGATCTGAGATGCCGGCCGAGTTGAAATGTCACTCCAGACCACGAACTGCTGCGACTCGTCGGGGCGTAGCGCCAATACAGCCTCATACATCTGCCGCGCTTTGGTCAATTGACCAGTGTTCTGATAGAGGATGCCGGCGCCAATAAGCGCATCTATGTCACGAGGATTACCTTTCAAGGCTCTTTTGAAGTGAGCCTCGGACGTAATGTAATTACCTTTCGCCAGTTCAGCGATTCCCAATTCCGCTTCTTGATTATTATGGAATGGTGATCCTGCCCAGAAACTTTCATCCAACAATTGACCTTGAAGGATACCACATCCACTCAGGCCGGCTGCCAACACCACAATAAAAAATATTTTTTTCCAACCGCGAGCCACCTCAGCCCCCTCCTTTGGCACCTTTTGGCACCACTAATTTAACGAAGATCCTGTCCAGAGTACGGCGTCAACAACACCAAGTATAGTGAATTCTCAGGCTACGGGCACAAATTGTAGCCCCCTAAAGGCCTTCATAGGAAGTTTTTTTATTCTTTTTTCTTCCTGGAATTCATCGTACCCGTTTACAAAGACAAATAGCGATGTCGTGATCGAACCACTGCCGGACCGAGACGTAGACTTCATGCTTGAAATCCCAAAAAATTAATCTTTCGCGTCTTCAGCGTCTTTTCAATTGTCTGGAACAATTTCTTATCGATCTTGCTTTCATCTTTGGTCCACCGATGACCGACTTTGGCCTTCTTGCTACGCTTCGAGCGATGATAAAGCTAGCGTCACACGGTCGTCTTTCGATACCATGATCGCATTAAGGCTTCAGTGAGCTAAGGCCACTTCTTGCAAACAAATCCGACATTAAAGGTATCTTTTAACCAATTACCCAAGGGACATGTGGTGGCCAGATTGACACCAAAGGGTTGACCCGTGAATGCGTCGAACTGGCAAAGGGGGAGTTTTTTTGGCTCCTCTTAAAGGGCATCGACCACGGCTTGACCCAGTTCTCGCGTGTTAGCTTTTCCGCCCATGTCGGGAGTTTTGGTGTCTGAGTCGCGAATCACGGTTTCGATGGCGCTGACGATGTCTTCCGCCGCCTCCTTGTGGCCCAAGTGCTCCAGCATCATGGCTGCCGACCAGATCTCGCCGATAGGGTTGCAGACACCTTGGCCGGCAATATCAGGTGCGGAACCGTGTACAGGCTCAAACATTGACGGGAATACGCGTTCCGGATTGATGTTGCCGCCGGGCGCAATACCGATTGTGCCGGTCACGGCCGGTCCCAAATCAGACAAGATATCTCCGAACAAGTTCGAGCCAACAACCACGTCGAACCAATTTGGATTCCGCACGAAGTGGGCCGTCAAGATATCTATATGGAACTTGTCCGTAGTAATATCCGGGTATTCAGCTGAGATCGCCTCGAAGCGCTCGTCCCAGTAAGGCATGGAATGGATGATGCCATTGGACTTGGTCGCAGACGTGACCTGCTTACGTTCTCGCAGCTTCGCCGCTTCGAAAGCGTAGCGCATGATTTGGTCTGTGCCGTTCTTAGTAAATATTGTCTGCTGGACGGCCATCTCTTGCGCAGTCCCTTCGTACTGGCGTCCGCCGATGGCGGAATATTCGCCTTCCACATTTTCACGGACGATCAACATATCAATCTCGCCAGGCTCGCGGCCGACCAGCGGACACGGCATGCCTTCAAACAGTCGGACAGGCCGCAGGTTGACGTACTGATTGAAATCCCGGCGAATTGGAATCAACAAACCCCAGAGCGAGATGTGATCCGGAACGCCCGGGAAACCAACGGCACCGAGAAGGATCGAGTCATGTTCCCTGATCGATTCCAAGCCATCTTCCGGCATCATCGCCCCGGTCTTGTGATATCTTTCGCAACTCCAGTCCTTCTCATCGAACTTAAAATCAAGATCATATTTGCCGGCTACGGCCTCGAGGACCTTAATGGCTTCCGGCATGACCTCGTTGCCGATACCGTCTCCGGCAATCACTGCAATGTTGTAGGCGTTGGTAGACATGGCTCTCTCCCTAACAGGTTAGAAGATGTGCGCACCATCAACAGTGCATCACTAACGTATTGGAGCAATAAATTTCGGTTGAGATCGCTGTCGGCGCGGCGTTCGGCGAAACCGATCATGAAAGCTTCGCCGATATTCGGCCCGCGCTGGTTCGGATAGCACAAAATTTCGAAAAAATAGAGGCTTAGCTCTTGTTCGAGCTCAGCGTAGAGCCAAGTCACCGGATCGAAACCAGGGTCGATTTTCCGGCGCTCGCGCAAGGTGGAAGCAGGTATCATACCAGAGGTGTGACCGTCGACGATGGCCATTACGCAGTTTCCGAGGGCATAGTCCTCCCTGGTCGGGGCAAAACGTCGAAAGCCTAAGTTGAGCACGGTATCATTTCCTTCGGCCATACCCGATCTCATTTGGTTGGCAATGCCGCCCGAGGCCATACGGTGAAGTTCGGCGCTTTGCTTGCTGTGCTTGGATCTGGTGAAAAACATGGGGGGCGTTGCGCTCGCTCAATCCTCAAGGTGCACATTGATCCGCCGGTTCTGCTTGCCCTTGTTCTCGATCTTGCCGACCCGGACGCGGCCAATTTCACCAATAGACGCCACATGGGTCCCGCCACAAGGCTGGAGGTCTATACCCTCCACGGCCATCAAACGGACCTTTCCTATACCGGTCGGCGGACTGATGGACATGGTCTTCACAAGTTCTGGCCGCGCCGCCAACTCCTCATCGGTAATCCACTGAGCTGCCGTCGGTAGGTCCTTGGCTACCAGTTCGTCTAATTGGGCCTGGATCGCCTCCTTGTCGGGCTTGCCTTCTGTGTTGAGGTCAATACGGCTCTTTTCCAAGCCGATCTGGCAACCAGTGATATCCGCGTCGACGGTGGCGCAGATCAAATGAAGCAGCGTGTGCATGCGCATCAGGCGATGACGTCGGTCCCAGTCAATAGTAGCCGTCACCTTATCGCCCCGCGCCAGGATCGGTGCCCCTTTGGCGGGAATGTGAACATGTCGACCCAAGCCCCGATCCATACGGGTGTCGGCAATCTCAACCGTGGGGCCGTCGTTGACGGTCAATGTCCCCGTATCACCGGGTTGGCCACCGCTTTCATAGTAGAATATTGTGCGATCCAGTTCGATCCCGGCCTCGTCGACGGATACCACTGTGGCCTCGCAGGATTTAACGTAGGCATTGTCGCGGAAAATTTCTTCAGTCATGGTCACACTCCCAGATCGGCTCGCTCGCTATCTTGTCGCCTAACATCGTCGCGCCGGTGTTTTAGTTCAATTCCCAATTTT
>MDTG01068801.1_pt1 | contig 13646 bp, 15 predicted proteins | sample 811421 | NCBI WGS metagenome assembly MDTG01 (sample SAMN05326645, study PRJNA326480) | marine metagenome | isolation source: seawater | place: Pacific Ocean: South East | collected 2011 | reverse complement strand
CAATTTCTTTTTTTATAGCGTGCGTAAGTTCTGTTACAGTGAATATTTTCATAAATTCGTATTTTATGGGAAAAGTATACAATTTTCAAGCTTTGTAATTTTATCGAATTTATGATAGATTTGAATTCTATTTTAACGAGTGTTTATGCGAAAAAAATACATTATCGGCAATTGGAAAATGAACATGCCCTTGGAAAAAGCGGTTTTGTTTATGAACAAATTTTTAAAATTACCTACTAATATGGACCCTGAAGTCGGTATTGCTCCATCTTATACAGAAATTTCGAAGCTCGTGGAACTATCAAAGGGATGCAATATTAGAATTGGAGCACAAAATTTTTCCCATCATGAAACCGGCGCTTACACGGGAGATGTTTCTGTATCAATGCTTAAAGAACATGGCGTAAGTTTCTCCCTTGTGGGTCACTCAGAAAGAAGAATACATAATCAAGAAAGTGATGCGTCAGTAAATTCAAAGATTAAAATAGCCCTTAAACACGACATTCAACCCGTTTTATGCATCGGTGAAAACGAAGAAATTAAAAAAGCCGGTTTGACAATCTCTTATATTTGCAACCAAATAAAAAAAGGTATCGATGGTTTGACTCGTCAAGATATCCAGAAGCTAATCATTGCATACGAACCAGTTTGGGCTATAGGATCTGGATATACTGCTACACCAAAAGATACTCAAAACCTGCACCTGGAGATAAGAGCTTATCTAAGTGATTTATATTCTAGTGATGTGGGCAAGCAAATTCCCATCTTGTATGGAGGGTCGGTTAATGCTAAAAATTCCGACAAGCTTTTATCAGAGCCAGACATTGATGGCCTACTTGTTGGAGGGGCTTCACTGGACCCCAAAGAATTTTACGCTATTATAACTTCTGGTATGAAAAAAAATACTAACACCAAAACTTAACTTTAAAGAGGCGCAATGATTACCTTATTTTATATATTTTTGTTCTTTTTTTTATCCCTCTGTGGATTTCTTTCTTTTTTAATCCTTATACAAGAAAGCAAAAGTATGGGATTAGGAGTCGCTTTTGGGGGAGAGAGTAGCGATTCGATTTTCGGTACTTCAACAGCAAGTGTTTTAAAAAAACTAACTGCAAATCTTGCAGCAATATTTCTTATACTTAGCTTAGCTTTATCCCTTTGTACTTCCAGCATGGGCAGAAAGCAGGCAAAGCAAGATGTTGAAATCTCTGAATTTTCCGAGGACAGTATCTATGATTAAAGAGGTTTTGTCATACGGCCATCCTGTATTGAGAAAAAAGTGTAGTGAAGTTCTAAAGATTACTGATGAGATTATAGCTATTGCAAGAGATCTTGAAGAGACTGTTTTATATAAAAATGGAGCTGGACTCGCAGCGCCCCAAATTGGGTACGAAAAAAGAATGTTTGTATGCTGTTACGAAAATGAACTCGATAGTAAAGGGCTACCTATCTTGTGTAACCCAAAATTATACATCAATCCCGTTCTAAAAAATCCATCTGAAACTAAAGATATAAAAGAAGAAGGGTGCTTATCTATACCTGGTATTTTTTCAGGAGTTAGCAGGCCATGTGAAGTTTTTATTGAAGCTATGACCCTTGAAGGAAACAAATTTTCTGAGCATGCAACTGGCTGGAAGGCAAGGTGTATTTTTCATGAGAACGATCATTTAAATGGTGTGCTATTTATAGATAGGCTCCCACAGTCAAAGAAGAAAGGGATGCAAAAATCTTTAACAAATCTTAAAAAAAAATTTAAAAATTCTTTAAAATAAATTCTGTGTATGATAGTTTTTTATTTTTTTAAATAGGAGATAGAAAATGTTAACCATACAAAATTGCTTAAAAGCATACCATCAAACAGACAATTTTATTACAAAGAACGAATCAGTTAATGCGGCAGTACTCTTAGTGACGTCACTAGCTGTCTTAAAAGCAACAAGAGTTAGTAAAAATATGTTCCCGACTGAAATCTTCACCCCAAAAAATGCTACCTACGTTCTGGGTTCTACTTTTCTAGCTTGTATGGCAGAAAATTTATCTAATAAAGTAGAATCTGCGATTTTTTCAGGTGGGGACAGTTCTCGGGGTAATTGGAAAGATAAAATAACTAGTATTTTTGCTCGCGTTGTATTATCAACATTTCTTTTCTACGTTGTTGACAATTTTGGTATGAAACAAAAAATCAATACAAATATAAGAACTCTTGTTGATTTAACGTTCTTAGTTTCCAGCCTCGGTATCGGAAACGGTTTACCACTAAAACAATATGTCCCTAAACCTACTGCTTCGTAACATTTTATTTGTTATTTATAGTAAGTTTTGCGCTCTTATTTTGGGAGCGCTTTTTTTTTGTCTAGCAATGATAGTTCAAAGTAGACTCTATCGTTTTTTCCAAGAGGTGCTAATGAATGAACATAGGTAAGTTTTGCTATCCAACTGGTACTTATAATAGTTGAAATATCAACTTTTGCTTCGTTATAATTAGGCTCTGCTTTTCGTCCCCAGCCTATTTGAGATTGAAGTCTTGCTGTCCAAAGAGGGGCTATATTAAGCTGCAATCGTGTAAGCAATGTGTTTCTTCCGTCTGATAAAGGTGTTTCTAGTAACGCCTCTGGAGTACGTGTCATTTCCATTATGAAGTTGTCGGGATTGGATTTTCTCCATGAGTAGTTGCTCCTGTGGCGAAATTCTGTCTTAAAAGCAAAGTTTTGAGATATTGTCCACCCCATACATAGATTAGCCTGGTTTAATACTTTATTTTGAAAGTTCCAATCTAAATATGCAGAGGCTTCATAATTTTTTGTTGCGTAAAGCAAACTGCTTCGAAGCTTTGGAAATACTTTGGTAAGAGGGTTTTTATCTAAAAAACTATATAAATGAACATCAAATGTAATATTTGGATGAAAAAAATTGCTTTGCCCTATGAATAAAAGGTTTTTTAGACCGATTTTCACTTCATTAAGTCTATTAAAACCATCTTTGATACTAAAAATATAAGGGGTATCAGGGGTAACATTGGGTCGCGTTATCCCTTTGTAGCAAAGGTATGGAGTAAGAATATGTGTTATTTTTTCTGCTGAACAGATAAGGGGTAAATCTAAATTAGCCATGCTCTTTAAGTTGCCAATTACAATAGATTTATCTTTACGACTATTTGAATAATATAATCCATCGAAACCAATCTCAGGTTTAAATATAAGGCCTTTGAGATGAAAAGGTTTGTAAAGGCTATTTGATGTAGATGCTTTAAACGAGCCAAAATCAGGAATATCTGGTTCTATATCTTTTGCAGAAACATAATCAAGATATGATATGCTTACCTTGTTGTCAGACATTATGCCAGTTGATCCTAACTCAATAGGTCTTGGATGAAAGAATAATGTGGGTAGTTCTTGCTTCATACCTTGAAATCGATTAATTCTAAAATGACCATCCATTCCGGCGATACCATAATGAGTGTTTCTTCTAAGCGTTAAGCGGGTTTTTTTTGAATCATCGAGTACGAAATCCTCATAATGAAAATCTGCTTGTAGATTTCTATCGCTAAGGTAGTCGTATATACCATCAATATGGGTTTTGGCATCCGATGTCTCAAACTTGAAAAGCCCTTGAAGTCTGCAGTGGGTGCGGGCTTTGTTTGGCTGATTATCTCTATAAAATGGGTCATGATCTAAATAACTTTTTGTGCGTAATTCAGTATTTTTCGATTTAAAATCAGTTTCAATAGCTCCACCTACGCCTTGAGTGGGTCTTAGGTTTGCACTTGCGAAAACCGCCGATCTCTCCCACGAATATAGCTTGTAGCGAATACCAAATTTTGGCCACAACCCAGTGCCCCATTCAACTCTGTATGTTAAAGGCGAATCAGAAAAACTTTTTAGATTACTTTTGAACTTCGGAAGATAAAAGATGGGAAAAGAGCCTATTTTCAGAGCTGTTTTTTCTGCATTTAATAATCCTTTATCATTCAAATTTAAGTTGTTGCAAGCTATCTGCCAGTCATAATTCTTGTTCTCAGAGGTTGTAATGAAAGCATTTTTTACAGAAAAACTATTATCTGGATTTAAAGTGATTTGTTCACCCCCAAAAAACCAAATATCAATTTTTGCAACTCCATTTGTGATATAGCCTGTTTTAGTTTTTGGATAATATTCTACTTTTTCTCCGTGAAATATAGTTTCTTTAAAACGTATCAATAAATTTCCCTCAGCGCAAATTTTCGGAGGGTTTTTGATATAGGAGATATTCTTTGCTTGGATTCTAAGATTTTCAAGTGTAATTACCCCGCCTGATGTGGTAGACAAACTTCCTTTTTCAACAGTCGGGCAATTTAGATTGATTTCCATATCTACAGCAGCTGCAGTAGTGCAAATTGTGCAGCATTGTAAAATAAAGAGATACTTAATCATTTGATATTTTTCTTACGTAAACCTCGGACTTTATTATTATTGTATGGCTTTAAGTAATAGTCCAGCTAAAACAAATCTATTTTTTTTATTTCCAACTTCAATAGCATCTATAAGTAAATCAAAACAGTTTATATCGTTATTTTGTATTAGGGATTCTAGCGAATCAATCATTATTTTTGATGTTTCATCAGGAGTTAAGAGTGAAGCATTATCTTTAGTTACTCCATCATTGAAGGGTAAGAGGTCCCTAAATTTAAAAAGATCATGGTTGTTTTTATTTTTAATCCACTTATAAATATTGTTTTTGTAACGTTCTTCACCATTGATTCGATATAGAGCAAGATTGCTGTAGGCTCTTATGAGCGGTTCTCCAATCCGCGAAGACTGTTCTTCTAAAAGGGCCATTGACTGAGTAGTATTTAAGTTTTCCAAAAGTTCAGTAGTTAATGGAATAAGCTCATATTCCTTATTCAAGAAAATATCTTTTGCAAGGCTAATAAAGTCATTTTCGCAAAGCTCTAAAGAAGAAATAAGTAGCTGTTCCTTAAAGGAATGAGTGATTGCAGGAATATCTATATGATATTTTTTTGATAGTTGTTCTTTATTGGAAACCGTTTTCCATATCATTAGAGATCTGCCTTGTGAAAAAGCTGGGATATACCCAATACTTTTATTTTTACCAACAAGAATATCTTTTATTACTGGTAATGAATAAGAAGACCTCATTTTTAGCAAGCTAAGTGCTGCATTAAGTTTAATAATATAATTACTATTGCTTAACATTCCAGCAAGTAGGTGTTCTGAATTTCTAAACTCACTTAAAAGAGGGATAGCTAAGGGTTGTTTATCTAGTGCACAATTCTTAATTTTCTCTGTGTATTCCTCGTGTCCAAGTTGAATAAGGGCATTAGATGCTGCTAGCATAACATTAATCGACTGTGAATTTGCAAGAATTTTAAGTTGGTTTATGGATTCGTAATCTTTGAATACACCCAGAGCACAGGCGCATACCTCTTGATCAGAACATTCAGAGTGCGTAGCACCGCTGCGTATTGGAGCTAAAAATTCATCGTAATGATATTTTGCAGCAGATGAAATTGCCGAAAGTCTTACTTCTTGGTGACTATGAGCAAACATCTTTTTCAAAATACTTAGTGCATTTTTCGTTCCGATTGCCGCAAAAATTCCAGGAAAATAAATGTGCGCATAGGGGGGGAGTTTATACATTAGAGATTCAATGATGCCGATAGATTTTTCAGATTTTTTTAGGGCTAGTGCAACGGATGCTTCCATCCTAACTTGCAAGTAAGGTGACGAGAAGGCCTTAAATAAGAGCTCTTCAGCGTAATCGTCTTGATAATTTGCTAAATATTTTATAGTAGCTATTTGCGTAGAGGGATTATGACTGTTTATTCCAAGTTCATATAACTCTAAACCACCAAGTGAACCCGCTGAATTAAGACCGTAAATTGCAAGCAAAAGGCTTTCTTCATCGTTTGATTTGGCACCTTGTTCTATAAGTGTCTTCCCAATTTGTTCTAACGTAGGGAAGTCATGTTTTTTTGCATTTTTAATGTATTTTTTATAAAGCTCAATGCCTTTTGATACTTCCCCTTTTTGAACTAAGTAGCAGATTTGATTTCTTGCGTATTCGTAATTTAATTCTTCACTAGTAAAAAGGTTTGTTTGAAAAAATTGGAATAGGGCAATTACTAGGGGTATTGATAATTTAAAAAAAGTGCTTTGTGGGTTTATATATTTCTCCATAGGATTGATTCCTAGCCCATTTAATTATTGAGTAACACTATTAACTTTTTTTTGAAGGATTTGCTTGATCATTTGCATTGATCCATATAGGTGATGCCCAACCAATATGACCGTCCTCTTGAGTAACGCGCATATAGTAATATGCAAACTTGGGTTCATCTTTAGATGTTTGGATTAAAATAGAGGATAGCGGATCAGAGTCATCAATTGTAAATTCGTAGGAATACTCATCGTTGGGGTTTGGGTTGATTGTTTTATAAACAAGTCCATTTCTGATAATTGCAATTTCTTTTACATGGTCTGTACCTACTGCGTACCCTGATATATGCCTATTATAATTGATACCAGGCTTGTTTTTTGTTGATATTTCAGAGCCAATGGGCGCGTTGGCAATAGAAAATCCGAGGATCATTCTAGCTCCAGTCGTTGCAAAACAAGATCTTTTGTTAACCGCTTGAATGATACCATCTTTTGTATGAGCCCCTACGAGCATTGCAGTTACTCCTGGTGTATACTGGACCTGGTCGGTCATAAATAATTTTTTGTATGGCCCTCTATCATCATATCCCCCAGCGACGAACCCAAATCTACAATTTCTGTTAAGTGCAGTTCTTATGGAACCTTCCTTGTATTCGTTTGTACCTTTTTTCGATTTTGAGTAAATGGGCTTAGTATTCCCCTCGGCTTTTGTGCATTCAGATGATCCCCAAGCATTGTATATTTCAACTAATTTTTCGTATTGCTGGGAAAAATCCTTGAAGTTATAGGGGGTGAGACTAGACATGGTAAAAGATGGAATAGAAAATAAGTCTTTAGCTGTATGGCTGTTGTATATTTTTTTTAAGTGGTTTGCCTTACTTTCTTTTTTTCTTAGAATGGGCTTAAGGTCCTTTGTATAAATAAGCTGTCTTAGTCCTTCAGTTCCCGAATCTCCAGCCCACTGCAATCCTAAAAATGTCGAAAACCTATCGTCTTCATTAAATTCAGATATATGGGCTCCTATTCCTTTCCAGATTTCTAAGGGGGTTTCTTCCTCAGCTTCTGATGAGGAAGTTCCAAAGAATTGAAAGGCGTTTTCATCACGAATGTATCTTAAGCATGATTCGATGTTGCTTTTAGCGTCATATAGCAGTGTTTCACTATGAAAGCTTCCCCATAGGATCTGTTTATCTATATCTGTAATGCATTTGATAGGTGTTGAATGATAAGTTTGTTTAGTAGTTAAATTCTTAAGTTTAATTCGGTAGGTTCCCTCTTCGTTGAAGTACAAATTAGGTAAGTTAATAAAACCTGTTTCTGGAACAAAGAGTTTCCAATTAATATTCTCTCTGAGGCGTTGATAGGAAAATTCTACTAATGTACCCTCTGGTGCCTTGCCCGTCAAATTACCATATTTATCCTCAAAGCGAACAGTTACATCAAACCTTTGGTTTTTACTAACGATAGATGGAACAATAATTCTTATTGAGTCAAGCTCGTTTCCTCGTATGTCAACATGAAAGTATTCGAGTTCTTTGTAGTCACCTTTACCTTTTGAATCAACATGAAGTTCAAAGGGGCGTCTTCTAAGGGTGTTTAATTGAGCTCTATTTGCTTGTGACTTAGCATTACCAGGATTAGGTGTTCCTATAAAAATGCACACTTCTTTTCCAGCCTCGATGTGCTCAGATAGCGTGAATTCATATTGTAGGGTTGCATTATTAAGGGTTTCAACTTGAATTGCTGGAATAATATTTTTCTCTGGCGTTTCAAGCCAAATAAGATTATTTTTCTTTTTTAGATCTGTTTGCGGGAGTTCCCAGTCAAATTCACGTCCCTTAGAAAGTAAATCAAGTTTAAGCCGAGCTCCAGGGAGTAGAGGAGATGAGGGTGCGTAAACGAATTTCCATGTTTTAGATTCACCAGCAAATGCTGTTTTTGGTTCTGTATAGCAAATTGATCGACGCATATTAATCTCTCTTATTAAATAGCTTAATAATATTATAAATTTTTTTGTTTTTCAACCATTCTTTAAAGTTTACTATCATTGTTTTTTCGCGGTATGATAATTACTTTTAGGATCATTCGCTCATTGGATTGGATCACTTCTAAGTCGAATAAATCGTTGTGAACCTTCCATCCTGGTCCCGGTATTGTAGCAGCGCAGTGAAAAACATACCCACCAACGGTGTCGTATTCTCTAGATTGTGGAAGTAAAATACCGGTATTTTTTTCTAAGTCAATTAAAGTCATTTTACCATCAACAACCCATCCTCCACTTGGATGTTTTTCATGTAACTTCTCATCGTCAACAATATCATATTCATCCGCTATTTCACCGACTAACTCTTCAAGTATATCCTCGATTGTTACAATTCCTTCGGTCCCACCGTATTCATTAACCACTATTGCAATATGTATTTGTCTTGTACGAAAATCCTGTAGTAATGTTGCTATTTTTTTTGTTTCTGGAGCGAAGAGCACAGGTTTTACAAGAGATGCTAGATTATTAAAAGATTCATTTTCGGTATTTTTTTTATTATGTTGAAGGTAGTAGGACACTACATCTTTATAAAGAAGGACTCCCGTAATTTGATCAAGGTCATCGTTATAAACAGGGACCCTACTATACCCTTCTTTAATAAAATTATCGGCTGCAGCTTTAAGGGAAAGAGTAGTAGACATAGCAAATACATTTATACGTGGTACCATTATTTCCCTTGCAATTCTGTCCCGCATAGATGCCACAGAGCTAATAATTTTTTGATCAAAGGGTTCAAGGTGTTTGGTTAGCTCTGATTCATGTACAACATCAAGGATTTTGTTTTTTATGCGCTCTCTAGATATGGATTCAAAGCTACTCGTGTTTTTATTAGTAAAAATATTTTGAGTCACAAGAAAAATAAATGTTATTGGCGAAAATACCATCAACAAAAGGTTTATTAGTGGAGCCGTAATTTTGATAAAAGTAAGAGGAAATTTACAGGCCATCAGTTTGAAGGTAAAGTCAAAAATAAGAGCTAAGCCTGAAATTATTATGATATAGATGATTAATTTAGGCAGTGTGGTGTCTAAGGTAGATAATTTATTAGCGTGGTTACTCACTTTGAGTATTAGTATTAGCGATATGGTTGAATAAAGTAATCTTAAAAGGTACTTTGTGAAGCTAAGAAAGTAAAATAGGTTATCCCATTTTTTTGCTGAAAAAAAAGTCCTAATCAATCTAAACACGAAGAAAATTCTTGGGCTTTCATCAAACTCTTTTTTGCAATGTATTTTACCGATCAATTGAAGAGCCTTTGTAGCCCCAGCAAATGAGCTTGCTCCAATTAGAAGTAACAAGGGGAGTACAAAAAGGCTTAAAGTCATTTTTTCGCCGTTACTTTTTTTGGGTTTCTTAAAAGATCTTGTATTATTTTCACTGATGTGAGGTCAATAGGTTTTTTTCCTGAAGCGCAGGGCTTATTGTAGGGTACACCTGCATTAATGAGTTCTTTTATGACGCTGAAAACATTCGGTGTATCCGGATTTAAAACGGCAAAATGAACAGGAGAAAAGCCTCGATAATCTCCATTTTGCAATTGGACATTTGTATCAATGTTATTTGTTGCTAAGAGCAATTTTACAATCTCTGTTTGCGCTTGCATTGCTGCAAAGTGAAGCGGGGTTGCGCCACCGTAAACAGGATCATGCTGCTGCGCGTTTACATCAGTTCGTTGATCAGAAATAAGGATCCTTGATTCTTCAATTAACCCATTCATTGCAGCGTAGTGCAAGGGAGTGGCACCATCAGGGGTTCCAAAGTTTGGATTAATTTTTGGGGACGATAATATGAGCTTAACCAGTGGAATAGATTCTGACAATATCGCTACATGCAAAGGGGTAAACTTGTTATTCATTGTTTTATTGATATTAATATTTTCTGAATGAACAAGAAGATCTACTGCCTCAATATTTTTATTTGTTAAAGCGATAAATAACGGAGTGGATCCATATTTATTTGTTGCATTAACATCAGCACCTGCATCAATTAAGCACTTGACTAGTTCTTTTTTGTGCCCTCCTTTCTTAGAGCAGCAGCTGAGGTGTAAAAGAGTGTTGCCGTCTTGATCTTTTTCGAATATTGTCTTAAGACCCTCTTTTTGAAATATTTCAAAGAATTTACTTGTTTCACCTGATAGGCAGGCTCTAAACAAATCAGATTTTGTGCTCCCAAAAACAGCAAGTGATGTGAAAATAAAAATGAAAAGACCTAATTTAGTTTTCATCTAAAACTCCTTTTTTTTGAAGATAATTCATCATAGTTTTTTCCTCATAACGCATTATTTCAATCGATTTTTCTTCTGTATCTTCAAAGCCTAGGAGATGTAATAAGCCGTGTATTACATATAAAATGAGTTCGTATAGAGGGCTTGTAGAGTGATCTTTTGACTGCTGTATAGCAACTTTTGGACAGACAAACACTTCCCCAAGTGAAATTGGCCCAAAACACTCGATAAATGGATTATCGATTGGAAAAGTGATACAATCAGTAGGTGAGTTTTTATTGAAATGCTTTTTGTGGAGTGAGGTGATTTCATTCATGCCAACAAAGTGGATAGAAATTTCGTCAAAATCAATGTCTTTATACTTGAGTGCAAGGTTTACAATGTATTGTATCTTACTACTATCTATAACTAGATCGGATTGCCTATTAAAGATAGAAACGGACACTAGATGATAGGTGTTTTTGGAAGACCCGTGACTTTTTTATTTTCCGCCTCGTTCCATTTTCCTAGTTTTTTTAGGACGTCTATTCTTTCGAATCTTTTAAGCACGTTGCGCTTTTTTCCGCCCTTATTTGATTTTCCATAACTTGGATGTCTCGACATTTTGATCTCCTACTTAATTTTGGGAATAAAAACAGTATTTGAGCCTGAATGCTTATACATGTTATCGTGGTGTTTATACCCCTCAGAAAGGTTGTCTTTCTTAGGTCCTGTTTTTACACTGCCGTAGCTAGGTTTCCTAGGGCACCTTTTCAGTCTATCTTTTTTACTTATACGTGTCATTTTTAAAAACTCCATTGAGATATAATGTTACTTCAATACCGTTTAATTTTCAAGGCGTAAATTTCAATTATCTATGGTTTAGGCATTTGAATTAAAAGAATATTTAAATAGCTATGATATTAAATCCTTTATTTTTATACGCTTTATAGCGAATTTGGGCGGATTGGTTTTTGGTTATTGAATAGGTATCCTCTAGTTCATAAATTTTTTTAATAGAATTATTTAGGTTTTCAATGGGCTCTTGGCATAAGTTGAATATAGCACTAGCTGTTGTTGATGGAGTAATTTTTTGAACTATTTTGATAAAGTCGCTAGTCGGATTTTGCTCGCAACAATGAGGTAAAAAACTTTCGTAAGGATATTTCCAGAGTAGGAGGTCAACAAACTCTAGAGCTTTTAGGTGTGGTACTTTGATAAGAATAAGCTCTTTTTTCTCAAAATATTCAGAAGAGGTTTGAACAATCCTATCTTTTTTTTGCATGTCATCTGCCACTTGAAAGAAAGTGACTATAATACCACTTTTATTCACTTTTTTCTCCGGACATACCGCATGTTATGAGTACTTCAAGTAAATCTTTTGTCTTAATTCCAATTTTTTGTATTTCACTTGACTTGTACATCAGTAAAAAACCTGACAAAGGATGGGGAGAGGTAGGTACAAAAACAGGCTTGAGGTTTGGATCAACTTCCCTCACTTCTGCTGGCACTTTTCCTGCTATAAGTCCGTATGCCATGGTGTCAGACTTTGGAAAAGGTACGAGCGCAGTATCACTAAAAAAAGTAATTTTCCCCTTTAATGTTTTCGAGCAAATTTCTCTGGAAAGTTTAAAAATAGTTCTTATGATTGGTATTTTTTCAAAAGCGCTATCGATTTTTTTCAGTACCCATTTGAAGAATAATTTTTTCGCGACATAGCCTATTAGTAAAATAAAAATAAGCAAGATAAACAATATCGTTATCCTAGATACAAATTCCAGCAACAGAGGAAAATTTAAAATTTGGGTTATCTTAGCATCCTTTGATATATATTTCATTGCTAGGCCCATGAAAGGTTCCGTCACAAAATTAACGCAGTAAACAATAATTATAGTTGTTATTGTAATCGGCAGAAAGATTGCAAGGCCTGTAATGAGATACTTTTTCATTTTTGGTGTTCTTTCTCTAGTTCAGCTTGTTTTTCAGGTGTGATTACTCCACATGAAACAATATATTTGATCGCTTGTTCAGGCTTAAGGTCCAAAAATACAATTTCTTCCTTTTTATACATAAGCAGATAACCCGTGGTTGGATTTGGTGTTGTGGGTACCAAAACAGAGAACAATGCTCCATTTGCTTTTTTTGAGCATTCCCTTGGTGATTCTCTAGAGATTAACCCCATAACGTAGGTACCATCTTTTGGAAAAGGAACCATAACAACCTGCGTAAAGGAATTTTTATCAGAGACAAAAATGGTTTTTATTATTTCTTGCGTTGTTTTGTAAACCTTATTGACAACAGGTATTTTGTGAAGAATCTTGTCACTTAAGTTGATTAGGGTTTTAAAGAAAAACCATCTTGCGATGACCCCTAATAGGATCGTAAACATAAATATAAATATGATAATTAATAGTTTACTCCCATACAGTATGAACTGCTCTTCTTTCAGAAAAAAGAGACCTTTTCTTGCAATTTCATAGTTTTTCAAAAAGCTAGAAACAATTCCCAAGAAAGGTTTTGTTAGGAAGTTAACAATAAATATCACAATACCTATTGTAACAGCTAGAGGGAGAAGTATTACTAAGCCTGTGATGAAGTACTTTTTCATGCGATTCCTTTATGATTAATTAAAAAGGAAACACCCCTAAATTTCAAATAAAAACATTTCTCTTTATCTTGAGCCTATATAAATAGTTTTTTGCTTCCATAGCAAAGTTTATACCAACCCTTTTTAAATGCAAAACATCTTCATTTTTTATTTTTACGTTTGATTCTTCAATCCAAATTTTTGGACCATATAGGCGCTCTTTATTGAGCTTTGTTGTAATACCATATGCCTTTGAAACAAGCCCAGGACCATTGAGTATATTGTTTGTGAGCATATTTTTCTGACATCTTTGCAGCATAATACTCGAATTATGGAATGGAACAATAGACCTAATTAATAGTGAATGGGGGTAATTGACTTTATGAGTTACAATATTAAATAAGTGATGAATTCCATAGCATAAATAGACATATGCAGTTCCACCAGGGTGGAAGAGGGCGTCGTTTCTTTTAGTCTTTTTATTATTAAATGCATGGCAAGCCCTATCTTCAGCGCCCATATATACTTCGAGCTCATGTATGAAACCACCAACAGTTTCTCCATTAATGCAAGTAAAAATAGCTTTCCCTAGTAAAGATCGTGCAATACTTAGCGTTTCTGAGGATTCGAAGTAGGTTGCTGAGATTTTTTTTCTTT
>MDTG01387503.1_pt1 | contig 13647 bp, 8 predicted proteins | sample 811421 | NCBI WGS metagenome assembly MDTG01 (sample SAMN05326645, study PRJNA326480) | marine metagenome | isolation source: seawater | place: Pacific Ocean: South East | collected 2011 | reverse complement strand
TGTTCATTCAGTAGTTTTTGGGGCATTTAGCTCAGACTCTTTAAGAGATAGGATTAATGATTCAACCTGTAAAATTTTGATCACTCAAGATACAGGAGTTAGAGGAATAAAAGAAAATATCCCAATGAAATCCAATGCTGACAAGGCAGTTGAAGAAACTCCATCAATTGAGCATGTGATTGTTGTAAAGAGAACAGGTGAACCAGTTCAAATGATCAAAGGAAGAGATGTTTGGTGGCGGGATGAAATGTCAGAAGTAAGTGATAAATGTAATCCAGTTGAAATGGATGCTGAAGATCCATTATTTATTTTATATACATCTGGATCTACAGGGCAACCAAAGGGAGTACTACATTCAACAGGTGGTTATTTATTATATACTAACTTCTCATTTGAAATGATTTTTGATTATAAGCCAGAAGATATTTACTGGTGTACAGCTGATATTGGATGGATAACAGGTCACTCATATATTGTTTATGGCCCTCTATCAAATTGTGCAACATCAATAATGTTTGAAGGTGTCCCTAATTATCCTGATTTTGGACGATTTTGGGATATAGTAGATAAACATAAGGTAAATTTATTTTATACGGCCCCTACAGCTCTTCGAGCTCTTATGAAAGAAGGTAATCAATGGGTTGATAACCATGATTTATCTTCACTTCGCTTGCTTGGTACAGTTGGAGAGCCAATTAAAGAGCCAGAATGGATGTGGTACCATAGTATAATTGGTAAAGAAAAGGCTCCTATTGTAGATACCTGGTGGCAGACTGAAACAGGAGGGATAATGATAGCACCTTTACCTGGAGCGACACCTACTAAGCCTGGATCAGCTACTTTCCCATTTTTTGGGATTGAGCCCATTCTTTTAACTGAAGAAGGAGATGAAATAGTAGGAAATGATGTATCTGGATTATTAGCAATAAAATCATCTTGGCCAGGTCAGATGCGTACAGTATATGGAGATCATCAACGTTTTATAGAAACATATTTTTCCCAATTTCCAGGATATTATTTTACGGGTGATGGTGCTAAACGTGACAAAGATGGATATTACTGGATAACAGGTAGGGTAGATGATGTATTAAATGTATCTGGCCATAGAATTGGTACTGCAGAGGTTGAAGGAGCTATTGGCAAAACAGAAGATGTTGCTGAAGCAGCTGTTGTAGGTTTTCCTCATGATATTAAAGGTCAAGGTATTTATGCTTTTGTGACATTGATGACTGGAGTTGACCCAATTGATTCCATTGAAAATAATATTCGGGATAAGGTTTCTAAAGAGATTGGACCTCATGCAAAACCTGATAAAATACAATTTACACCTGCTTTGCCAAAAACACGTTCAGGTAAAATAATGAGAAGAATCTTAAGAAAAATAGCAGAAGGTGATTTTGATAATTTAGGTGATATCTCCACATTAGCTGATCCTACAGTAGTTGGTAATCTTATAGATATGGGTCAAAAAAAAACTTAGTAAGATAGATTGGGACAACCCAATTTTTTCTTATCATAATAAGAAATGTATCTAAAAAAGTAACAAATTTACTTTTATAATTATATCCATATATCGTTTTCAGCTTCCAAGTCAGCGTCAGTTTTATTACCAGTATTTTTCACCCCTTTAGGTTCAATAATCATAATATGACATTCATTTAAAGCCATCGGTTTATGCTCAGTGTTTTTAGGTACTACATACATTTCTCCTTCATCAATATCAACTTTTCCATTTCTAAATTGAATAGTTAGCTTTCCATGAATCACAATGAATGTCTCATCTGTGTCTGTATGTTTATGCCAGATGAATTCTCCATTAACTTTAACTAGTTTAAATTGGTAAGAATTCATCTCACTAATAACCTTAGGTGACCAGTAATCATTAAATTTTTCAAATTTATTTTTAAAATTGATTGATTTTTGAATCATATTATTATTTTTCCATTATTTTTATTGTATAATTATACAAAAATTAAATTATTTATTAGAATATTTGAAAAGGGAATTGAAAATACTAATTTTATTACTACTTAAATGTACATTTATTTAAAAATAAGGTAAAATAATGGCACATCTTTCTAATGTTAAATATAGCTCAACTGATTGGCGACAAAATAAAACTAACTCTGTAGCTGTTGGAATTTATGATGATTTACAACTTTCACGTCAAGTTCAAGGCGTCAATCGTGAATTGGGTAGGGGAATTTCAAATGCACTGTCAGCCAATTTAATTAAAGGTAAAGTTGGTGAGGTTAAGATTCTTGTAGGTAAAAAAGGTACCATTGCCTTTTTATATGGATTAGGTAAAAAAGGAAAAATTACTGCTGAAATTCTTCGTAAAGCTGCAGCTGGTGTTTCAAAATTGTGCATTACTAATAAAGTAGCATCTGTAAGTTTTTTAATTCCTAAAGATGCAAGAGATAGTTATCTCTACCAAGCTGTTGCTGAAGGTATCGTTCTTGGTAGTTATCAGTTTCATGAATTTAAAACAGTAGGCGATAAACCATTTGAACTCAAAAATGCTATTATTATAGGTGGTAATAGAAAAGCGATAATTAAAGGGGTTACAGTTGCTGATGGAGTTTGCTTAGCACGTGACTTAGAAAATCGTCCAGGAAATATAGCAACTCCAAATCATTTAGCAGATAATGCAAAACAAATTGGTAAGTCTCCCAATATGAAAGTAACTATTTTTGAAAGAGAAAAATTTACTCAAATGGGAATGGGTGCACTTGCTGGTGTTTCCTCTGGAACAGATGTGCCTCCTAAATTTATTATTATGGAGTATATGGCGGGGCCAAAAAATCAAAAACCAAAAATATTAGTTGGTAAGGGTTTGACCTTTGATAGCGGTGGAATATCGATAAAACCTGCATCAAAAATGGATGAGATGAAATATGATATGTGTGGTGCTGGAGTTGTTATTGGTGTAATGAAGATTGTTTCAATTTTGAAACCCAAAATGAATATAGTTGGCATTGTTCCTTCAACTGAGAATATGAGCGGAGACAAAGCATATCGTCCAGGTGATATTCTTACTGCATATAATGGTAAAACAATCGAAGTTTTAAATACAGATGCTGAGGGACGACTTATCTTGGCTGATGCACTATCCTATGCTTCAAAACATTATGATCCTGAATTTATTTTAGACTTTGCAACTCTAACTGGTGCCGTGGTTGTTGCTTTGGGGCATGTAGCTTCCGGTATAATGGGAACAGATAACCCATTAATTGAACAAATTAAATCTTCCTCAAAAATAACTGGTGAAAAAGTATGGGAATTCCCTCTTTGGGATGAATATTTAGATCAAGTTAAATCCAACATTGCAGATGTAAAGAATTTAGGTGCACCTGGACAAGCAGGATCCATTGCAGGTGGAGCATTTTTAAACTCATTTGTTAATGAAAATATTCCTTGGTGTCATTTTGATATTGCCGGATCTGCATGGGGGGATAAAAATTTACCATATCAAAATAAAGGATTGGCAACAGGTGAAATAATTCGTTTAGTTGTGGATTTATTAGATATATGACCCAAGTTTTTCCAACCAGAAAAGATGCAATTGAATTGTTACATGAGTATACAAAAACTGATAGTCTTCGCCGGCATGCATTAGGTGTTGAACAAGCAATGCGAAAAATGGCTGAAAAATATCATGGAGATCCTAATGAATGGGGCATAACTGGACTCATGCATGATTTTGACTATGAAATGTATCCAACGATGGAAGAACACCCCTATAAAGGGAATGAAATCTTAAAGTCAAAAGGATATCCAGATTCAATAACACAAGCAATAATGGGTCATGCAACATATACAGGTGTTGCAAGAGAAACTGATATGGCAAAATCTTTATTTGCAGTAGATGAATTAACAGGATTTATTTTTGCTGTAACTTATGTTCGCCCTTCAAAGTCAATTTTTGAGGTTAAACCAAGATCAGTGAAAAAAAAGCTAAAACAAAAATCATTTGCTGCTTCTGTTGTAAGAGAGGACATTTTTTTAAGTGTAGATGAATTGGGCTTAGACTTAACGGAGCATGTTCAGTTTGTTATTGATGCACTTTCTGAAAAGGCAGAAGAGTTAGGATTGAAAGGTGAGGCTTCTCCATCATGACTTCATTAATGGGAATAATATTATTTTTATTTGGGTTCATAATTGGAGGATTAATTATTTGGTTTGTACGCCAAAAAGAGATTGATTCGGTTGAATCTAATCAGGAACACTTAAAAGCAGAATTTGGAAACCTTTCAAAACAAGCATTAGATCAAAATCTTGATACTTTTCTTAAACTTGCTGAAAACAAATTTTCCGAATTAGTTAAATCATCTGATGGGCAATTAGATCAAAAAAAAGAATTAATTGATCAATCATTAATTGACATGAAAAAAAAATTAGATGGTTTAGATAAATCAACTAATGAGTTAAAAGGTCAGGTCCAAACATCGCAAAAAGGTATAGGTGATTTAGCTGATACAACAACCAAATTATCACGCGTTTTGTCGAGTTCTCAAGCTAGAGGTCAATGGGGGGAGAAGATGGTGGAAGACATCCTCAGTTTTATGGGACTGATAGAGGGTATAAATTTTGAGAAACAATCTCAAATGGGTGAAGGTCGCCCTGATTTCACTTTCATGCTTCCAGATAAAAAATGTATAAATATGGATGTTAAATTTCCATTAGCTCATTATGAAAACTTTTTAGATACTGATAATGAAAATGAGCAAAAGAAAGAGAAGAAAGCATTTTTAAATGACGTTAGAAATCACATTAAATCGATTGAAAAGCGTTCATATATCGATCCAGAATCAGGAACTGTAGACTACGTTTTGATGTTCATCCCAAATGAAAGTATTTATGCATTTCTCAATCAAGAAGACATGGATATTATTGACTTTTCATTATCTAATAGAGTATTACTTTGTTCTCCAGTAACTCTTTATGCAGTTCTTTCATTAATTCGTCAATCTGTATCAAACTTTTCCATGGAACAAAAAGCGAGTGAGGTACAGCAGCTTATGAGTGTATTTAGAAAACAGTGGAATGAGTTTCTAGCACAAATGGATAAGCTTGGGAATACAATTGGAACAGTTCAAAATCATTTTGAAAAATTAGTCTCTACTAGAAAAAATCAATTAGAAAAGCCAATGGATAAAATTAATGAACTTCAATTAGGTCAATTAGATGATCAAGAAAAATTGAACGAATGAAAAATATATTTTTCATTAAATTAACTATTTTATTTGTAGGATGTGTTGGGCCTTCGGATCCAGTCCATGGCCTTGTAGAAAATATGCCTGCAATCATTAACACAAGCTCAGCTTTTTCATATATTCTAAGAGGAAAGAACTTCAGTGAGGAAAATACCATTAAATTAACATTTGGTTTAAAAGAGGGTCAAAGTTTAGCCTCAAGTTTAATTGTAACTGAATCTAAAGTTAATGATACAACCTTAATTAAATTGGAAGATAATACAGGTGCTGAAATCTACAAGTATTCAATTATTGGTGATATAACTGACTTAAATACATCATCAATAACACAACCAAGCAAAGCCGTAATTATAGCTAAAAATTTTACAGGAATACTTGATTGGAGTATCACTGCAAAATAATTAAGCTCATTTAATTTTATTCGATTTTAATCGGTTTATATGATTTAAAAAAACTAAGGTTCGCATCTTCAACTTTAGATTGATATTCTTGCCAATCATTATCAAAAAATTGATTAACCTTTTTTAGTACTTTTTCAGTTTCACTTTCTGAATAGTCTAATAGGTATTGATGACTACTATTTGGACCTGTCAAATTGCTGTATAAATATCTACCAATTCCTCTGATCTTTGCACTTAGTATATCTGGACTACGAACTATACCTTGAAGTCCTTTTTTATTTACAATTAGTTCTTCTAATGTTTTTAAGCTATCAGACATAGATTTACCATCTTTTTGAAGGACTTTGTGAGAATTATTTGATTTGGTATCAAGCATTTTATTTACGGATGCTATAATTGATTTTGCTTCTCTTATTTGATCCATTGCAGTTGTTACAGATGAAGTAATTTTCATTTGCTTATCATATATTGGCTCTAATCGTTCTAATGCTCGTTTATTAATTGCTACTCTTGGATCCGTAATAACATTAACAGTTTGTGTAACTGAATCCTTTCCATGTGACAATCGCACAGTATATTCTCCAGGTAGAACAGGAGGTCCACCTGGCTCACGAGCATCAGGCTTAGTTGGTTTAGGTGAATTAGGATTACGAACTCCTTTTCGCCTTAGGCCCCAATATATTCGGTTCATACCTGGCTCTATATCATAGCTAACTGTTCTGATAATATTTTCATTCAAATCTAAAATTTCCATTTTAATTTTTTCTTTCTTTGAAGAAATACTCTTTTTCATATTATTTCGGTTATTTTTAGATTTTTGTTTCTTGCTTGGACTAGGATTAAATACAAAAGTTAACATTGCACCATTTCTTCGATTCTCTCCAGAAAAAATTGCGTTTGCTTCAAAACGTGTTCCTGCAGCCTGTCGGTTTATTGCTAAAACAGCAGTTGGTGGTTCAAAAAAGTGTAGTCGTTTTTCCAAGAGATTTTCAGAATTGCTAGCTATTTCTCGTAATGGTCTAATGTCGTCTAAAATATATGCCGCTCTACCAAAAGTCCCAATTACTAGGTCATGTTCTCTAGGATGAATTTTTAGATCCATTGTAGAAACAGTGGGGTATCCATTTGTCCATTTAGTCCATGTTTTTGAACCATCAGTTGATATATATAATCCAAACTCTGTTCCTAGAAATTGCAGTTTAGGTTCAATTGGGTCCTGAACATAGCTTAGTGCATATCCCCAAACATTTTCTTCCGAAGCGATTGCTTTCCAGGAATTTCCAAAATTTTCTGTTTTAAATACATAGGGTTTCCAATCATTCCTTCGATAATTATTAATTACTACTACTGCTTCACCGGGATTATATGTCGATGCAACTATTTGTGGTATCCAACTTCCTTTAGGGACTCCGTATATCTTTTTAGATACATTAGTCCATGTTTTTCCACGATCCTTGGTAAGTTGTAGGTTACCATCATCTGTCCCAACCCAAATTATATTTTTATCAAGTGGGCTTGGCTCAATTGCTAGAATTGTTGTATGGTTTTCAGCGCCAGTAGCATCAAAAGTTAATCCACCACTTTTATGTTGCTCTTGTTTACTAATATCATTAGTTGTTAAATCAGGTGAAATAATATCCCAATTATTTCCTCTGTCATTACTATAATGAACAAACTGACTGCCATAAAAAATAGCATCTTCATCAAATGGATCTTGTGCTATAGCAGCATTCCAATTAAATCTTAAATATTTTCCATCTGGGTGTACAGGTTTGATTAACTGCGTATGACCAGTAATTAAGTCATATCTACCTACATTTCCTTGTTGGCTCATAGCATACCCATAACGTGAATTGGCTGGATGGGGAACTACATCAAAACCATCGCCAAAAAATAGTTCTTCCCAATATGAATTTCGTATTCCACCTGCCCTCCAAACATATGCAGGACCTCTCCAGGAACCATTATCTTGCATTCCTCCGTAAACATTATATGGCCAGTCCATATCATAATTGATATGGTAGAATTGTGCTAGAGGAAGATTTTCGACAAAACGCCATGTTTTACCACGATCGAGAGATATATTTAATCCTCCATCATTACCTTCAATTATAAATTGTGGATTTGTTGGGTGACTCCAAAAAGCATGATGATCGGGATGAACTCCATTTGCTCCATATGCTGTCATGAGCGATTGGAAAGTTTTACCGCCATCATTTGAAACTGTCACATAGGTGTGAAGATTATATATTCGATTTTCATTAATAGCATCAACATAAATCTCAGCATAATAAAATGGTCGACCTCCAATGTTTTTCTCTGATACTTTTTTCCATTTAAAACCACCATCTTCTGATTTATATAATGCATTCTTTTTTGATTCAATCAAGGCATAAATAATTTTTGGATTACTTCTCGCTATTGCAAGACCCATGCGACCAAGATCTCCTTTAGGAAGACCATCTTTCTCAGATAGTTTTTTCCACTTTTTGCCTCCATCATATGTTATAAATAACCCAGAGCTAGGCCCCCCAGATTCGAAAAACCAAGGCCAGCGCCTGAATTGCCACATATTGGCAATCAATTTATTTGGATTATAAGGATCCATTATCATTTCACCAATACCAGTTGATTCATCTACATATAGAATTTTTTCCCAAGTATCACCTCCATCAGTTGTTTTATATACACCACGATCCTTACTATCACCCCATGCTGAACCCTGTGCGCCTATATATACTATGTTAGAATTTTGCGGGTTAATAAGCACTCGATGAATATTGCGAGTTTCACCAAGGCCTTTATATTCCCATGTATTCCCACCATCAATACTTTTATACACACCATATCCAGCTGATTGACTATTTCGAGGATTGCCTTCACCAGTTCCAACCCAAATTACATCAGAATTTGTGGGATCAACTGTAACATCCCCAATAGATGCAGCCTTTTGATTGTCAAAAATAGGTTCCCACTTTACACCACCACTTTCTGACTTCCATAAACCACCGGACGCAGTTCCTACGTACATTATATCTGTATTTGAAAGGACAACATCGATTGCCGTGACTCTACCGCTCATCCCTCCAGGACCAATTGCCCGAGCTTTCATGGCCTTTAATTTTTCTATGTCTAATCCATCTGCAAATAAAGCGGATGATATGGTTATCAATGAAAATATAATTTTTTGTTTCATTTTTTCCTCAATGAGTTAAAAGAGTTTTTAATTGTTTTCAAATGTGCAGCCAAATTCAGTTCCGATAGGAGATCCTGGTGGAGCAATAGGGATTTTAATTGTCTCAAAATCTTCTGGATTATCAATAAAAGACTGAGTTCTCTTATGTAGCATTTTGTAATGATCGCGATCTCTTTTTGTTTTTGAAAACTTTAATAATTCATCTACTTGTCGTTTGGCATTTTTCAATTCATCTACCTGAGAACTCTCTTTGTAGTTTGTAGGTATTCCTCCGAGTAACTTGAACTGGTAGTTCAATGATTCCATATTAGCCATTATAATTGTTTGAGCTGCTGGAGATGTATTTTTATTCTTTACGAGTGATAATAAATGATCTAGAACAACAAAATCAACATTACGTTTTATTTCCCCACTTAGGCCACTTGGTGCAGAACGTAATAGAGTTCCATCAATAATACGATCAATTACTTTTTCTAATCCAGGCTGTTTGGAATCTCGAGCATGATATTCAACCAATCGAGTAGCTCTTTCAGGATGCAAAAGAACTCTAGAGGTTAACCCAGCTGCAGTCTCTGCAAGACTTACACCATCAAAGGTAACACCCGTTCTTGAGTTAAAAGATTCTCTAGTTCTTCCATGACCTGATGCTCTAGGGGGGATTAACTTCAATAATTCTTCTCTTAAAACTAGTGAGCTAGGTTGCAAAGTATTAATTAATCCATCAAGAGCTTCCATTTGAAAGCTAGGATCAATGAATTCTGTAACTAATTGGCCATCACCCCTTAGTGCATATGTGAAGTTTAACCCAGCAACAACTTTTGAAGCTGCTTCTATTTGGTATCTATGCAAAAAATAAATAGGAACTAATACATCTTCAATATCACTATAAGGTTGACCAACACGGATATTATTTTCACCGAAGTTATTTAAAGCTACTTTTCGTACTTCCATTAAATTAGATAATTCTGTTACAGGATCTTTTCCGTTATCCCAAAGATGTGCTTTTGGATGTGCTGATCCTAATGGTCTAGCATCTTTATCAGTGATAAAAATTAAGTTTCGCTCAATTCCATCCTGTATAATATCTTCTAAAGCTGAATCTTCATTGACATCATCAGGGAAATCTTGATAACCGTATGCTATTGAAATTTTATCCCATTCACCTATTCCAACATCATATGCATTCCTCCATTCAACATCACCGTTTCGATTTAGTGAAATTGTAGGGTGAGGATAATCCATTACAGATGCACGATCATCTGCGCTTGAAATAAAATTATGTTGCAAACCAATTGTATGTCCAATTTCATGAGCAACTAATTGTCTTACTCGAGCTAATGCTAATTCTTTCATATACCCTGGTACTTTCCCCCCATGTTTATAAGGTGCTAGCAACCCAGTGGCAATTAAATAATCTTGTCTTAATCTTAATGATCCAAGAGATACATTTCCTTTTATTATCTCGCCTGTTCTTGGATCAGTTACACTACTTCCATAAGACCAGCCTCTTGTTGCACGGTGGACCCAATGAATCATATTATATCTAACATCCATTGGATGAGCACCTTTTGGTAAAATTTTCACTTGAAATGCATTTTTATATCCTGCAGCATTATAGGCTTGATTCCACCATCTTCCGCTTTCCAACATAGCTGTTCTGACAGGTTCAGGAACTCCAGGGTCAACATAGTAAATGATTGGTTCAATTGCTTCACTTATACGTGCTCGAGGATTCTTTTTTTGAAGTCTATGCCTTGTGATATGACGAATATAGATTGATTCATCAAGAGGCACTGCATAATCTTGAAATGACATTGCATAATAACCAGCCCTAGGATCATGCTTTCTTGGTGCATATTGATTGTCAGGAAGTTTAACAAATGAATGATGCATACGAACAGTTATTGAATTAGCACTTGGAGTTACTTGACGGACATAATTGCCAGGATTAGATCCAGTAAAAGTCATTAATGATTCAACTTCAGTATTATCAGGAAAATTCATTGTGGCAGGTAAATAAATAGCAGACCTGCTTTTATCGACTTTATAATTTCCCATTTTTCTGCCTTTTAGTCTTTGAATCACTTGATGAGCATCATGTAAAAAAAAGTCAGTTGCATCAATTAAAATTCGACTATTTTCTTCAATGCCGACTTTAAAACCCCAAAGAGTTGATTTTGCAAATGCATCAGTTACAGATTGTTTCTCATTTGGATCATTAGTAATTGCTCGATAAGAATAATTTGGTTGTATTAATAGTATTTTAGGCCCAACTCTATGAAAATAAACTATTCGTTCATTTCCCAATTGTCCACGGTCAAGTCCAATATCATTAGATCCTACACCTGCAGTCAAAGAATTAACATACAAAAATTCCTGATCAAATTTTGTTATTTCTATCCAAAGTTTTCCAGCTTTACTATCCCAATACATATTGAAAAAACCAGTCATTTTATCCATCGATTTTGTTTTTTCATCTATGGGACCACCAATGATAAAGCTGATTGCCAATATTGATAGAAAAAAATTTTTCACAATTACCTCCTCTTTGTTGACTGTATGGAATGTCAATTTAATTGTCTAGAAAGAAATGAAACAGGAAAAAATACATATCAAATTCACCTAGAAAATTATTTTTATTAGATTAAATTAAAAATAATGATAAAAAAATATTTATTTATTTTATTGTGCTTATGCATTTTTGGATGTGGCCCTAGATCAAGTATAGGTAAAATTACAATTCCAATTGCAGGCGAAGAAATAACTCTTGTATGGGTTGATGGTGGTTCATTTATAATGGGAAGTTCTGAATTAATTGCTAACAGTGATGAAAAGCCAACTCATAAAATTCATATTGATGGATTTTGGATGACTGAAACTCCAATCACGAATAATCAATTTGCTGCTTTTGTCAATTCAACAAATTATGTAACAACAGCTGAAAAAGCTCCATCACTTGAAGAAATGATGTTACAATTACCAAAGGGTTCTCCTCCAATACCAGATGAATTTTTAGTTCCAGGGTCTTTGGTATTCATTGCTGGTCGTGCAGCTGCAACTTCATATTCATCTATTGATTGGTGGAAATGGTCCCCAAACACAAATTGGAAAAGCCCTCGTTTAGAAAATCCAACATTAGATGGGTTTGGAGATCATCCTGTAGTCCATGTCTCGTGGTATGATGCAACAGAATTTTCATTATGGTCAGGAATGCAATTGCCAACAGAAGCGCAGTGGGAGTATGCTGCAAAACTAGGCAATGTAACAAATACTCGAGAAATGAATATTTGGCAAGGTATTTTCCCAATTAATAATGAACCAGTTGATGGTCATTTAAAAACAAATCCCGTTAAATATTACAAACCAAATAGTATTGGATTATATGATATGGCAGGGAATGTTTGGGAATGGGTAAGAGATTGGTATCGTCCAAATACATATTCAATGGAAGGTCGGTCAAAGAACCCAGTTGGACCGAAATCGAGTTTTGATCCAATGGAGCCAAGTGTGCCGAAACGAGTTACTCGAGGAGGATCTTTTTTATGTAGTGATCAGTACTGCGCTGGGTATCGGACTACTGCTAGGATGAAATCTAGTCCTGATACAAGTTTAGAGAATACTGGCTTCCGATGTGTTATGTCCAAAGCTCAAATGGAAAAATTACTTAAAATGAATTAATTTATTCTTCCCAGGCAGGACATAGAAAATCTTTATAATCGCAGTTTTTGCATATAAAATCATTTTTATTTGTTTCAAATTCACCATTCCTTATTCCTTCAGCAATTTTTCGAATTTTTTGTTTATTTTCTTCTAATTCATCACTTGAAAACTTATGCGAGGAAATTGGATCATCACCAAAACGTAAATAATGAAGGATTGCCTGTCCTGGCTCACCTTTAATATCTGGAAAAGCTTTACTAATAATTGCTTCAGTGTAAAGCGCCATTTGCATATTTTTAGATGCTTTTTCTTTTTTTCGACTAGTTTTATAGTCAACTATATTTAATAAGCCATCTGTATAATCAATCCTATCAATTTTTCCTGAAATACTTACATTAATATCCTCTATATCATAAGAGAAATGCTTCTCTACTCCAACTACGTTAGGTTGATTTTTATTAATATATTCAAAATAATTAGATAATAATTCTAATCCCTGTTTTTTGAATTCATCTGCACGTAAACGATATTCAAAAGAATTCTCTCGCCAATGCTTATTTAATAATTCCAAAAGTTTATCTTTTAATTGTTCTTCATTAGGAAGGCTATGAAAGTCTTCTAAAATTGAATGAATGATTGAGCCAAACTCAGAACTAGCTCGAGTTCTTTGCTCAGGTACCTTATCAATATATTTTAGTCTATACTTATAGGAACATGTATTGTATGTGCTAATTTTGCTTGAGGATAGCTTAAGTTTTGAAGTAGGTCCAAGTTTATAATCCTTTGCTGATGTATCATTCACAGTTGTATTCTTTTCTATCTCATTAAGGATATCACGTGCATTATTTATTTGATTTGCAGCAATTTCACGATTCAGATTAGCCAACAATTGTTGCTGTTTTTCATTCAATGAAAATTGTTTTTCTGTTTTACTACCCATTTCTTTTATCTCCATAGGTTGCGGATTCAAATCTTCTAACTCTTTTATAAAAAGAGATTGTCTTTTTGTTGGTCCAAATAAAAATAATTGTTTTTCTGCTCTAGTAATTCCAACATAAAAAACTCTTCTCTCTTCTTGTTGATGCAATTCTTTAATACTTCCATCTGTGTTTTTGCCCCAGGCCATCCATGAGCTTGGAGGACGGTCTATTATCTGAGGACGTTTTAAATTACT
>MDTG01006652.1_pt1 | contig 13647 bp, 16 predicted proteins | sample 811421 | NCBI WGS metagenome assembly MDTG01 (sample SAMN05326645, study PRJNA326480) | marine metagenome | isolation source: seawater | place: Pacific Ocean: South East | collected 2011 | reverse complement strand
GTTAGACTAATGCAACCTTTATTTGTCACAGGGTACGTTGTACACCACCCCGCTCACGATTTATTTATACACCCCGTGTTGGCTGGTGTTAAACATAATTCTAATTTAATCAATTTTTTATTAATTTGATAAATTTTAATGCATTATTTTATTAATTTCACAAAATAACTTGTATAAAATTACTAAATTGACCAAATTAATATAATCGACGAAATGAAAAAAATAGCTATTTACTGTTTTTTTATTGTGCTTCTTCTAGGGATAATTTCTGCTGGTTGTTCTTCTTTAAAATCAACAGTTGGAAATAAAAATCATAAGCCACACACAAAAAATCATTTGCCTCCAGACACAGCTTCAAACCCATATTCAAAAAAAAGGAATAGTTAAAAACCACTCACTACTTTAATCTTTAATATTCTCCACTTCACAGAGGAGATGTCCTCCAAGTGACAGATATTTTTTATATTAGTTATTATCATAATGCAATTCGTAATGAAAAAAATTTATATGTCCATATTTCTATTATTTTTTATATCCTGTTCTAGTGATTTTAAAAAAAACGAAAAAATTTCTAGAGAAGATGTTTTAAAAACATTCAATGATTTTTTTACATCGGTGGATAACGATTACACTAAAATGAGAAACTTTGTTACTGAAGATTTCATCATTTATGAAGTAGGAAGAAAATGGAATACGGATGAATTTGTAGAATTTGTAAAAAGCTTTGGATCATTTAAGGCAAAAAGAAAATTTAGTAATATCGTAATTGATACTGATATAAATTCAGCTCACATTAGTTTGGAACATTCAGGTGTTTTTATCCTAGACAATCCTACACCTGACAGTAAAAAAGAGCTATATTACGAATGGATCGAAAGTGCTTACCTTGTCAAACAGGGAGACGATTTAAAATTTAAATTCTATTTTTCGGAACAAATTAATGATTAGTTTTTCAAAAGTTAATCTCCTCTTTCATTCTTAATTATATTCATTACAAAATGCCTTTAAACTCGTTTATAAGTGGTGGTCTTTCAACAGTAAAACCTTCTGCAGCATTTACTCCTGAAATTCTTCCAAAATTCTGATCTCTCAATTTAATGCTATCTATAAAATTCTTTGAGCTAATTGGTGTACTTGGTTCATTACTTCTTGGGTTATAAAATTGTGAATTATAAGCCATTACGGCTTTCATTTTTTTTTCCTGAAAGTTGCTTATGTCGATTAGTAAATCAGGTTTTATATCAAACCACTGGATATAGTGATATATTTGTTTTGGTGTCCAAGGTGATTGATCTTTTAAATTTTTGTATTTCGTTTTAATTTTAGAAAGTCCTGAGAGAAAACATGAATCACTTACCAACTTACTTCCTTTTGGGTGATCAATGTGCCTGTCTTTAACTGCATTACAAAATACAATCGAAGGTTGATGTTCTCTTAATACTTCAACAACCTTTAATTGGTGATCTTTATCGTTAACAAAAAAACTATCCTTGAAACCTAAATTTTTTCTAAAACTAACTCCAAGGATTTTTGATGCTTTTTCAGATTCTTTTTTTCGAATTTCTGGGGTGCCCCTAGTACCAAGTTCACCCTTTGTTAGGTCGATGATACCTACAATCAGTCCTTGAGAAATAGCCTTACAGATACTTCCACCACAACCTAACTCAACATCATCAGGATGAGCACCAAATGCAAGAATATCAACTTTCATTAATTGATTTTTTAAGAGCTTGATTAATATCTCTTTTTAAATCATCAACATTCTCAATACCAACGGAGAACCTTATTAGATTTTTTGATATTCCTTGTTTAATTTTTTCCTCTTTGGTTAGCCATTTATGAGATGTTAGGTATGGAACGTTAATTGTACTTTCAACTCCTGCCAAACTTATAGCTGGTTGAATTAGAGTTAAATTACCCTCAAAAATTTTCCTACTTAAGCTTTTATGAATTTCGAATGAAAGCATACCAGTAAAACCCTTCATTTGTTTTTTTGCAAGATTATGAAAAGTGCTATCTTCAAGACCTGGATAATAAACTTTATCTATATATTCTTGGTTATTTAAATAGTGAGCTAACTCATATGCATTTTTATTTTGTTTTTCTACTCTAATATATAATGTTTTTAAACTTCTCTCCAAAAGCCAAACTGTATAATCACTTAAATTACCTCCAAAACTTTTTCCAACTGAAAACACAGATTCAATATTTTTTTTTGTAGATGATACTGACCCAGCTAAAATATCGCTATGTCCTCCTAGATATTTTGTTGCACTGTGGATAACAATATCTATACCCAGTGAAATTGGATTTTGATTTACAGGAGAGGCAAACGTATTGTCTATCATTGTTACAATACTATTATCTTTTGCAAGTTCGGATATCCCTTTAAGATCAATGACTTTCATCAATGGATTACTAGGTGTTTCCAAATAGATAACCTTTGTATTATCTTTAATTTTTGAAGCAAAATCAGTTAAACTAGTACTATTGGCAAAACTGAAATCAATCCCATATTTGTTAAGGTGTTCAATCGCAAAGTTTCTAGTACCACCGTACAAATCAGATTGAAAAATAACATGATCGCCTGAAGATAGAAATGATAGCAATGAAGTTGATATTGCGGCCATGCCAGATCCAAATACGAGGCTTTCTTCTGCATTTTCTAGTGATGAGATTTTTTTTGATAATCCTATTTGGTTTGGAGTATTGAAGTATCGTGGATATATATCACCTTTTCTATATGAATAAGCTGTAGCCATATACAAAGGAGAAACTGCCCCATTGTACAACGGATCTTGAATTTGTCCCTCATGGACACACAATGTTTCAGGTTTGTTTTTCTTCATCCGTTAGTTTATAATCCAACTTATAATTTTTTCATCCTCTGGAGATGTTCTAGGGGAAAAAACTTTTTCTAATATACCTTTTTCGTTAACTAAATATTTCTGGAAATTCCAAGTTACTTTTGAATCGATGTAACCATTTTTACTTTTATCAGTTAAAAAACTGTATATAGGGTGAATATTTTTTCCTTTTACATCAATTTTAGACATAATTGGAAAAGTAACGCCATAATTTTTTTTACAAAATTCACTTATCTGTTGATTTGATCCAGGTTCTTGAAAAAGAAAATTATTCGCCGGGAATCCAATTATAACAAAATTTTGATCTTTATATTTATCATATAAAGCTTGCAAACCTCTATATTGATATGTAAGGCCGCATCTAGAAGCTGTGTTAACAATCATGATTTTTTTGCCCTCTAAGCAAGAAAAATCGTAGGCTTCACCGTCAATGTCTTCAACAATGAATTGATATATGCTATTCTCTATTTTTTTTTGTGCACTCACGATTAGCGAATTTACGAGAAATAAAATGAATACTATTTTCTGCATTAATTTTAAAAAGGGCCTAAAATACGACAACTTTAAATATTCGCAAAATAGTTAAACAAGCTCTGCAGATAAACCAGAATCTATTAACTTCAAGTATCTTGGCTTTAAGTCTTCAAAAGTCCCCGTTTTTACAACACATTTCCCGTGGTAATGAACTATATATGCGCATTGCTCTGCCTGCTCTTGAGTTTGATCACAAATATTTATCAAACAATAAATTACATGGTCGAAAGTGTTTACATCATCGTTGTAAAGTATGATTTGGTGTTCTTTTGAAGTTTTTGCCTCAGTTTCCACTAAAACATCCAATTCTGGTTTTTCACTCATATTCTTTCGAAAATTAATAATGACCATTTATTTTTTCTTTTCCTCTCTGTGAGTTTAAGTTTTAAAGTTTCAATTTTTTTCAAAATTGTATCCTCATCTGAAAAATAAAAACCACTTATGTACAATTTACCATTTCTCGCTAATTTATTACAATAAAACTTTGCTTCATTAACAATAATATTTTTCTCAATATTAACTAAAATATTGTCATAATTTTTTGATTTAATCATATCGATAGTTCCAAAATGAAAATTAATTTTTGAACATTTATTTATTTTAAAATTTTCTTTGGAAGAATACATTGAAAACTCGCAATTATCAATTGAATCAACTTTTTTGGCACCTAACTTTTCAGATAGAATAGAAAGTATTCCTGTTCCAGAACCAACGTCCAAAATATTTTTTTTCATTGGAGGATTTTTCAAAAGTTCTTCAATAACAAGTCTAGTGGTCTCATGGTGACCAGTCCCAAAGCTCATTTTAGGTTTAATTATTATTTCATAATTCCTTTGATTACTCTTATCAAAGTCTGATCTGATTACACATGACTTTCCAATAAAAACTGGAGGATAATTTTTCTCCCAAAGTAAATTCCAATTTTTATCTACTACCGTTTCTATATACCATTCAATATCGATACCCTTTTGCTCTAATGGATAAAAAATATCTAAAATTTTGTTTTTCCATTTAGCTGTTTTTATATAACATTCCAAACCATGTGGCTTCTCAACGAATCCTTCAAATTTTAATTTATCCAATTTTGCGATCAAAATTTCTTTACCTGGATAAATAGGCGAAATGCTTAAAGATAATTTTATATAATTGTTGTTTTTAATCAATAGATCTAATTATCGAAAAGAAATCTTCAAAGCTTAGAGATGCACCTCCAATTAATCCGCCATCAATGTCAGGTTTAGAAAAAATTTCTTGTGAATTGTTTGGTTTTAAGCTACCTCCATATAAGATTGGAACTGAATTTGCTATATCTTTATTGAATGCTTGAAATATTTCATTCCTAACATGTCTGTGGATTTGTTGTGCCTGCTCCGGTGTCGCATTTATCCCAGTGCCAATAGCCCAAATTGGTTCATAAGCCAAAATGATTTGATTCCACTGATTTGCGTATAAATCGCGCATTATTAAATCAAGTTGTTTATTAATGATTTCAATATGCTTTTTTTTATTACGATCTTCTAATGTTTCTCCGAAACAAAAAATTACATTCATTTGATTATTTAATGCAGTACTAAGTTTCCTTTTTATAATATCATCATTCTCAAAAAAAAGGGTTCTTCTTTCGGAATGACCAATAATTACTGTGTTTATATTTATGCTTTTCAACATTTTATAAGAAATTTCACCCGTGTAGGCACCCTCTTTTTCGTAATGCATATTCTGAGCTACAACTTCTATCGAACTGTTTTCCAAAATTTTTTGTGCTGCCTCTAAATTCACAAATGAAGGAGATACTTTTACCTCGATTTCTTCGTTTAAATTTAATTTTGTGAGATTGAGTGAAAGGTTTTCAGTTTCCATCTTATCATTATTCATTTTCCAATTCCCAATAATTACTTTTTTTCTCATTTTACTTTACATTTAAATTTTGTGAATCCCCTTTGTTTAACTTCAAATGAATTAGAGAAAAAACACCATAATTTATTATATCTAGATAATTTGCTTCAATTCCCTCACTTATTATTGTTTTACCTTTATTATCCTCTATTTGCTTAACTCTCAAAAGTTTTTGAAGAATCAAATCAGTTAAAGATGAAACTCTCATATCTTTCCATGCTTCACCATAATCATGGTTTTTTTTTTCCATCAAACTTCTTGCAATTATAAAATTTTTATCATAGAGTGTTAATGCTTCTTTTTTTTGCATCTGGGGAGCCGAAGCAATACCCTTATCAATTTGGATAAGAGCTATAATTGAATAATTGATTATTCCTATGAATTCGGAGTATTGTCCCTCGTTAATTTTTATAGTTTCAAGCTCCTGAATACTTCTTATTCTTTGCGCTTTTATAAAAATCTGATCAGTTAGTGATGATAGTCTTAGGATTCTCCACGAAGGACCATAGTCCTTCATCTTTTTTGAAAATACCAAACGACATTCCTCAATAATTTTTTCGTAGAGACTTACAGTTGAATCCATTTAGATTTTTTTTATCAATTTCAAATATTATATTGTATAAAGTTATTTCTTGTGAAAGTTATTGAATTAAAATGACATTAAATTGTAATGGTGAAATTTTAGATTTAAAAATCCCAAAGGTGATGGGGATTTTAAATTTAACGCCTGACTCTTTTTATGATGGAGGAAAATACCAGTCTACAAAATCAGCCATAAAAAGATGCTATGAAATGTTAGATCAAGGTGCGGATATTATTGATATTGGTGCTGCAAGTTCCAGGCCAGGATCAAAAATGATAAGTGAAAAAGATGAGTTTAATAGATTGTTTCCTATTTTAAAGATTATGGTAAAGGAGTTTAAATCAGTAATTTTTTCTATAGATACATTTAGATCTTCCATAGCGAAAGTTTGTTTAGATCAAGGAGTTGCAATAATAAATGATATAACAGCTGGACAATTTGATTCAAATATGCTTCCTTTAATTGGTAAATATAATGCGGTTTACATAGCAATGCATATGCAGGGACTTCCACACGATATGCAAAAAAAACCCACCTACAAAAATATCACATCTGAATTAATGAGTTTTTTTTCAAATACTTTAAATTCTTGCCATTTAAATAAAATTAAAGATGTTGTAATTGATCCTGGATTTGGGTTTGGTAAAAAATTAAAACAGAATTTTACGATTTTAAAAAATTTAGAGATGTTTAAAGAATTTAATGTTCCAATTCTAGTTGGATTTTCAAGAAAATCAATGATATATAAATCTCTAAATATTGAACCTGCCGAGGCACTCAATGGCACATCAGTTCTAAATACAGTTGCTTTATTAAAAAAAGCAAATATTTTAAGAGTACATGATGTTAAGGAAGCAAAAGAAACAATTGAACTGTGCAAAAATCTAGTTTAGTTTTTTAATTTTATTAAAATTTTCAATGGATAATCTAAGTTTTTTAAAATTTAATTTTGTCGATGCCCTTGATATTATTTTAGTTGGACTTCTTCTCTTTTATTTTTACAAACTTGTAAAAGGAACTGTTGCTATAAATATATTTTTAGGCATTGTAATAATTTACCTAATATTTCAGCTAACAGTTACATTAGAAATGAATGTCTTAAGTAACATTTTAGGAAATTTCATAAGCGTTGGTTTTTTTGCATTAATAGTTGTATTTCAACAAGAGATTAGAAAATTTTTACTAATGATTGGGTCTACTAATTATACTAGCAGAAAAAGTTTTTTAAAATACTTTAGTTTTTTGAATTTCGAAGTAGAAGAAGAAATAGTCTTAGAGACTTCATTGGTTGCTGATTCGTGTTTTAATATGAGCAAAGACCGAATTGGTGCAATAATTGTTATAGAGCAAAGCAATAGTCTAGAATTTATAAAATCAACCGGTGATGAAACTAAAATAGAAATTAGTCCTCAAATAATTGAATCAATTTTCTATAAAAATGGTCCTTTACATGATGGAGCAATAATTATAAAGGGAAATATAATAATAGCAACAAGAATTATACTTCCAGTTTCTGACTCTAGTTCTATCCCAAAAAGATATGGGTTGAGGCATAAAGCCGGAATAGGAATTTCAGAAAAAACAGATGCTTTAGTGATCGTTGTATCAGAGCAAAGGGGCGACATAACATATATCAAAGACGGAAATTTAGAGAAGGTTCCTTCAAATAAAAAACTAAAAGAACTACTTACAAATGATCTTGCATCCTAAGTTATTTTCTCTTTATTGAATTGGATTTCATATAGTTTTTTATAATATCCTTCTTGAATTTTAATAAGTTGTGAATGTGTGCCAATTTCAACAATTTCACCTCTATCTAAAACAATAATTCTGTCAGCTTTTTTAATTGTAGTAAGCCTGTGGGCAATAATAATTGAGGTTTTGTTTTCGATAATTTTTTCAGTTGCAGTCTGAATAAGTTCTTCTGTGAAAGAATCAATTGATGATGTCGCTTCGTCTAGAATTAAAATTTTTGGATTTGAAACATACGCTCTCAAAAAGGATATAAGTTGTCTTTGACCAGAAGAAAGTATTGTCCCACCTTCATTTACAACATATTGAAATCCATTAGGTAATTTTTTAATAAATTCATCAATACCAATTTCTAGAGCTGCTTTTTTAACATCATCTAAGGTGATTTTAGGATTATAAAGTGTTACATTATTAAATATGCTGTCTGCAAAAAGAAATATATCTTGAGATACACTTGCTATATTTGACCTTAGATTTTTTTTTGAAATTTGTTTAATAGAAATTCCATCTAGTTTTACATCACCTTCTTTATAATCATAAAGAAGAAGTAAAAGATTAACAAGAGTGGACTTACCAGAACCTGTTGATCCAACCAAAGCAATCTTTTCACCTGCGTTAATTTGGATGTTTATATTTTTTAAAACCTCTTCTCCGTCAACATAAGCAAAGTTTAAATTCGTAACCCTAATCTCACCTTTTAAGTTTTCTGGTACATTCACTAATCTGTCATCTAATGATCCTTCTTTGTCCAATATTTCGAAAACCCTGTCTGCTGCAACCATTCCCATTTGAAGTGTATTAAACTTATCTGCAATTTGTCTTAAAGGACGAAACAGATTTTGAGATAATTGGATAAATAAGAATAAAATACCTAATGAGAAATCATTATCAGAATACGCCTTTAAACCACCATACCATACCAAAAGACCAAGAGTAATAGAAGTTGATAGTTCTGCAATGGGAAAAAAAATAGAGTTATACCAAACTGTTTTTAACCATGCATTTTTATGCCTACTATTTATAAGCTCAAAGGCATCTGACTCTTTATTTTCTCTATTAAAAAATTGAACAATATTCATCCCAGTAATTCTCTCTTGAAGAAATGTGTTCATATTTGAAATTTCTACTCGCACTTGTTCAAAAGCTTTCTTCATTGATTTCTGAAACAATTTAGTTGCGAAAATTATTAGTGGAAGAATTGAAAAAACAACTAAAGAAAGTTTTAAATTAATTATAACCATAACTAATATAACTATCCCCATTTTTAAAAAATCAGCGAGTATCATGAACAAACCCTGACTAAAAATATTTGCAATTGATTCAATATCATTTACCGAACGAGTAACTAATCTTCCTACTGCAGAATTATCAAAAAAAGTCATCTTAAAACTTACTAACTTTTTGAATAAGGAAACTCGAATATCTTTAATCACCATTTGACCCAGCCAACTTGCATAAAATACAAACAAGTATTGAAAAATGACCTCAAGTAAAAGAACAATTAACATTATAAAAATAAAAGTAATCAACCCACTGTAGTTCCCTGGAGTTATGTAGTCATCTACTGTGATTTTTAATAAATATGGATTTAATGTAGAAAAAACAGAAAGTAAGATTGCAGATAATAAAACTAAATAATAGGTTTTAATATATGGTTTTGCGTAAACCATTAGTTTTCTAAAAAGTTGTATATCAAAAAATGAAATATTAGTTTTTTTCATTTATAAAAAAATATTTTTTGAATATTCAACATTTACAAGATACAAACCGCAAGCAGGTACAGAAAACCCAGCTTTTGTTCTATCCCTTTGAATAATAATATTATTAAAATCATCAACTGAAATCTTGTTTTTACCAACTTCAATAAGAGTTCCCACGATTGCTCTAACCATATTTCTTAAAAATCTGTTTGCGGTAATTGTAAACACAGCCCGGTCATTTTTTAACTTCCAGTCTACTTTAGTAATATCACATAAATAATTTTTAACATCTGACCTTGTCTTGGAAAATGATTTAAAGTCACTGTGTAATAGAAGACTTTCACTTGCTGTTTTAATATTTTTGAAATTAATCTCATTTCTTAGTTCAAAATATCTTTCGTGTCTAAATGGGTCTTTAAAGAATGAAATTTTATATCTATAAGTTCTTGAGATTGCGTCAAAACGAGCATGAGCATTGTGAGTTACTTTCAAAATTTTTTTTATACTTATAGTATTATCCAAAAAACTATTTATAAGACCAACCAATTTTGATTCAATTTCTACATTAATTTTTGCATCGAAGTGTGCATACATATTAATTGCATGTACACCAGCATCAGTTCTACCTGCAGCAATCAGCATAATTTTTTGTTTTAAAATTATGGAAATTGAATCTTCAATAGTTTGCTGAATACTTAAAGAGTTTGGTTGTCTTTGCCATCCATGATATTTCGTTCCACAATAACTAATAACTAAAAAATATCTCACACCACAAATATATTAGAATGACAATTCTTAAATTGAATTGATTATAATATTTATTAAAAATTTGAAAAAAATTCTTGTTCTTTCGGACACTCACGGTTATATAGATTACAAAATTGAAGAATATGCTAGAAATTCTGATGAAGTTTGGCATGCTGGAGATTTTGGATCTCTACAGGTTTTGAAAAAATTAGAAAAAATTTCTTTGTTAAGAGGGGTATATGGAAATATCGATAATCATCTTATAAGAAGAAATCTCTCTGAGTTTGAAATATTTGAAATTTATAATTTAAAATTTTTAATGATTCACATTGCAGGTAATTCAAAAAATTTGTCATCAAAGACCACTGATTTAATAAATTCTCATAGACCCAATATACTAGTTTGTGGACACTCTCATATTTTAAAGGTTGAATATTTAAAATCAAAAAATATTTTATATCTAAACCCTGGAGCAGCGGGGAAATACGGATTTCACAAAATTAGAACGATGATAAACTTTGAAATAACTAACGACACCGATGTTATTGAAAATATGAATATTATTGAATTGGGGGAAAGATCTAAAATTTAACGTATTCTGTCTATCGAGTCAATTAAATTTTGGTCTTTTTTGATCCCTCTGAAGGAAAGTAAAAGTAATCCAAATCCCAATAAATACAGAAAGGTTTGGTAATTCAATAAAAATACTATTGCATTAACCTTTTTAAAAGCTAAAAATGATATAGAAGTTAGAATAATTAACTGAATTAATATTAGAAAGTATAATAATTTAATTTGATTTTTTCTGTTCTTAAAACTAAATAAAATTATAATTGAAATCATAACTAATAAAGCTAATGTTCCTAAAAACAAATCAAAACCATCGATAAAAAAATTAAATACACTTTTCTTTATAAATGAAATATACAGCAAAAAAATCTTAATACCTGTATAGGAAATTATATATAGGGATTGTATTCTCTGTATCATTTACACGAAAAATAAAAAAAAATAAGATGACTATCATATTTTTTTGTAGTTTTACAGTTAATAACTCTTTAATCTAAGAGAACTTTTCTACAAATTTTATCAATTATTCAAAATGATGTATGACATATCCACATTAAAAGAAAAAAAGATTTCTGAGCTACAGGATATAGCGAAATCACTAAAAATTAAAAAAATAGCTGGTTTAAAAAAACAAGATCTTATTTATCAAATCATTGATTTTTTATCAACAAATCCAGAATTAGCTTCTAAACCAGAAGCACCAAATGTTGAATCTTCTTTCGAAAAGGATAGTAAGGCTATTTCTAAAAATAAAATTGAAATAAAAGAAAAACATAGTGGAAAAAACACCTTTCAAAAAAATGACAAAGGACCAAACAATAAGTCTTTCAACAAACCAAACCTAAAAAATAGAAATCAGCATGGTTACAAAAACCATGATAATTTCCACAACAGAGACAACAGAGACAACAGAAATAGATACAAGGAACCAGACTATGAGTTCGACGGTATTATAAATTCTGAAGGTGTATTAGACATAATGAACGAGGGATATGGGTTTTTAAGGTCATCTGACTATCATTACTTATCTTCACCGGACGACGTATATGTTTCTCAGTCACAAATTAGACTCTTCGGTTTAAAAACAGGTGATACAGTTCTAGGTACTGTAAGACCTCCTAAAGAGGGAGAAAAATACTTCCCTTTAATTAAAGTTGTTACAATTAACGGTCAAGAACCAAAAGTTGTGAGAGATAGAGTTTCGTTTGAGCATTTAACACCATTATTCCCTCAAGAGAAATTCAAATTAGCCGAAAAACAAAATACAACCTCTACTAGAATCATTGATTTATTTTCGCCAATTGGGAAGGGTCAAAGAGGTATGATTGTATCACAACCAAAAACTGGTAAAACAATGCTCCTGAAAGATATCGCAAATGCAATCGCTGCAAATCACCCAGAGGTCTACCAAATTATCCTGCTCATTGACGAGAGACCAGAAGAGGTTACAGATATGCAAAGAAATGTAAAAGGCGAGGTAGTTGCGTCAACATTTGATGAACCTGCAGATAGACATGTAAAAGTTGCCAATATAGTTCTAGAGAAAGCCAAAAGACTAGTTGAGTGTGGTCACGATGTTGTAATACTTTTGGACTCGATTACTAGACTTGCAAGGGCCTACAACACAGTACAACCTGCATCTGGTAAAATACTCAGTGGAGGTGTCGATGCAAATGCATTGCACAAACCAAAAAGATTTTTTGGAGCCGCAAGAAATATTGAAAACGGAGGTTCTCTTTCTATAATAGCTACGGCTCTCACAGAAACAGGATCAAAAATGGATGAGGTGATTTTTGAAGAGTTCAAAGGGACAGGTAATATGGAACTGCAGTTAGATAGAAAGATATCCAATAGAAGAATTTTCCCTGCCATAGATTTAATATCATCAAGTACTAGGAGGGATGATCTTTTATTAGACGAAAACACAATCCAGAGGATGTGGGTTTTAAGAAAATATCTTGCCGATATGAATCCTGTCGAAGCAATGGAATCGATGAATGACAGGTTTACTAAAACAGTGAATAATGAGGAGTTCTTGATTTCAATGAATTCCTAAGGTCAATATTCATTAAAGTGAGGCTACGTGTTTTTCTAACTTAGATTTAAGATTAGAAGCTTTATTTAGGTGGATTATATTTTTCTTTACCAATTTATCTAACAAAGAAATTACTTTCGGAAGCTGCTTTTTCGCATCTTTTTTATTGGAGTTATTTCTTAAATTTCGAATAGCATTTCTTGCAGTTTTGTGTTGGAGTCTATTAGCAGACCTTTTTACTTCCGAGGAACGTATTCTTTTAATTGCAGATTTATGATTAGCCATTTCTTATTTTACGAGGTCAAAACTAATAAAAAGCTTTTAAATAATAAAAAATGTCTTTGATTTCTTTTTTTGATATTATTTGTTTGAAGTATATTTCTAAAAAAAATTATAGTTTTACAAAATGAAAAAAATCTTTGCCTTAATTGTACTCACAATCATTATTTCCTCTTGCGATAATTCTAAAAAAATAAAACTTTCAAAGCTTGAAGGTTCACCACCATATTTGAATGCTAAAATAAGTACCGCATCTATAACGCTTGGTGATGATAACGAATACAATTTTTCGTTTGATATAAGTGAATATGAGCTAGGTGCACAAACTATCAATAATATCGAAAATCAACTGGCTAATTCAGGTAAGGGCCAACACATTCATTTTATTGTAAACAATGGACCTTATTCTGCACATTATACAAATAATTTTAAGAAAAAACTAAATGGTAACAGCAACGTTATACTTGCATTCTTATCAAGATCTTATCATGAATCTGTAAAAAATCCGAATGCATTTATTTTGACTCAAGTAGGTGAGAGCAAAATTGACTTAGATAATGAGTTTCTTTTTTACAGCAGACCAAAAGGAACCTACAAAGGAAAAGATACAGAAAAATTACTTTTAGATTTTTACCTCATTAATACAACGATTTCCCCTTACGGAAATAAAGTAAAAGCTACAAT
>MDTG01062407.1_pt1 | contig 13648 bp, 8 predicted proteins | sample 811421 | NCBI WGS metagenome assembly MDTG01 (sample SAMN05326645, study PRJNA326480) | marine metagenome | isolation source: seawater | place: Pacific Ocean: South East | collected 2011 | reverse complement strand
GCTCTCGGAACCGAAGGCGCTCAGGCTGTTCCGAGAACGCGTCCACGACACCTGGCTGATGAACAACTGCTCGACCACTCGCTGCCACGGGGGAACCGATGCAGGCCGGTTCGCCCTGATTCGTTCGGGCTCAAGGAACGATCGGACGCGATACACGAATCTCCTGACGATCGACCGGTACACCCTCGAGGACGGAACGCCCCTTGTCGACTGGGACACCCCGGAAAATTCCCGACTGATCCAGTACGGCATGTCACGCGACCAGACCCTCACTCCCCACCCGGACGTGCCCGGCTGGACTCCGGTATTCGGTGGCAGCCGCCGCTCGATGGCCAACGGTGCGGAAGCCTGGATCGAAGCCATGATGAACACGCCGAGGCCGGTGTATCCGGTTCGCCTGTCCGAGATCACGCCCCAATCGGATCCAGATCCCGACGATGAGGCCCCGGAAGCCACACCACGCCCCTGACGGGGCACCGACCTCGCCCCCCCTGCTACACTGGAACGCTCACGACAACGCCCCGGCGCAGGCTCGCCGGTGGCGATCCGCTCACTGACCCCATTGAGAAACGATCATGCCAACCGATTGCTCGACGATTCGACGAATCTGCTCACTGGCCCTCCTGACGGGCGTCCTCCTCGGCACCGGGTGCGAACATGAGTCGTCCCGCGAACGCGCCGAGGTCGAGCAGCAGCTCAATGAGGCCGACGTGCAACTGATGACGGCCCAGAACGACGCGCCGATGCTCGAGAAGGCGCTCCGGGACATTCGATCCATCAAGGGCGGAACCAAGGAACAGCAGGCGACCCGCGACCTGATGATCGCGTCGACCGAACTGGAGATCGCCGGCATCCGAACCAAGGCGATGCAGCAGCTCGAAACCCGCATGCGTCACGAACTGACGTACATCGGCACGCTGGTCGGCAATGCGGAAGCACTCCAGCATTTCGTTGACGAGCGACGCATCAGCGCCTCCGATCTCGGGGCGGATCAGATCGAAATGATGCGACAGGGACAGGTCTCGCAGCTCCAGACGCTCGACCGGCAGGTCGACATGATGCAGCAGCCGATCAGCGAGATGGAGGAACTCAACACCGATCAGGCCCGCCGGATCCGCGACCTTCGACGAGCCGCGGAGGCCCTGCGGCAGGAACAGTACGACCTCGGACCGCTCGAAGGCTTCGACGTCTTCCAGCGATCCATCGAAGCGGATCGGACCGCCAACGGAATCGACCTGGAGATGTCCAACCGGCAGCTCATGCTCGATCTCGAAAGCAATCCCTCCCACGATCTCGCCAAGACGCAGCGTGACCATGTCCAGAGCTCCGTCGATGAACTCGACGCGACCCACGAGGGGCTTCAGGCGATGGCGGCCCTCCAGGGCGCTCAGGCCGAAGTCGCCCGGGCCCTCCTCCAGAGGACGGACTCGGCCATCAGCGACTCGTACACCAGGCTGGCCGAGCAGGATGCCGGCCCGATGACGACGGACATCCAGAGCATCTCCGGAATGCTCGAGTCGGCGGCCAAGAACGCCCGGTCCGGTTCACGCAACATCCCCAAGGATGCCAAGAACGCCGCGATCCTTCTGCAGACGAGGGCTCAGCTCGATCTGCTGATGCTCCAGTCACACCGGATGCGGAGCCTCAAGGAACGACTGGTCCTGCTCGAGCGAATGGCTTCCAGTTCATTCCTGAGCAACCGCGACGCCTACCAGCTGCAGAGCCGCAAGCTCGCCGAGTCCGCCAAGCAGGCGCAGACGCTCGCACTGGGCACCGGCCAGCAGATCGAACAGTCGCTGCGAGGTGTCCGTGGAGGTGAAGTCGACTCCATCCTGACCACGGTCCAGCAGCTCGTGCAGCAACTCGGCGGAGCTCCCGCTGCGACGCCGAAGCCGGCTGCAAGCGCTGCCGCTCCACCCTCGACGCCGTCATCCACCTCGCAGGCCGCACCGCCCGCGAATTCCTCCCAAAGCAAGGGCGCCGCGTCTCCCCAGGCCCTCGTGGACGCGCTCAACAAGGTCGTCGGATCCAACACCACCCTCAAGTCGAAGCTGGACCAGATGGTGGCGTACTCGGATCTCTCGGATCCGAAGGCCAGGCAGATGGTGCAGATGCAGTTGCAGATGCTCGAAGCCGTCACCAGGCTCGGCGACGCGATGCAGGCGAAGTTCGGAAACAAGCAGAGTCCGATGATGAACATGATCTCATCGCAGATGGAACTGCCGACCATCGACCCGAAACTGATCGATCAGACTTCGGACACCACGGCGAAGGTTCCCGTGACCAACGCCATGTCCCAGACCAACGATGAATACATGATCAAGACGGCTGTGGGCTGGCAGCTGGACTGGGCGAAGAAGATCCAGACGAATCCCCAGATGCAGCAGAGTCTCCAGATGATCCCCATGATGATCAAGTCGATGAACTCCGTCACCAAGCAGGTGCTCGACGGAACGATCACCAACGGCATGGGTGTCGACATGGCCATCGGCAAGGCCATGGCTCCCGGAGGCGGCGGCCCCGGTCGTCCCTGAGACTCAGACCTCGTCCAATGAATCCAGAACCGCCCGGGCCGCATCGCGGACCATCGGATCCGTCCCCTCGACCGTCAGAGCCTCGACGGCCGTTCGCAACTGCGGATCGTCGTGTTCACGCAGGCTGTTGCCGGCCGCGATCACCGCATTGCGTCGCATCATCTCGAGCTTCGCACGCTTCATCGACGACCCCTTGAAGGCCGCGCGGCGGGTGGTCTCGTCCCATCCCAGTACGGACAGGAGCCGGAACGCCGCCCCGTCCTCCCGACGCCCGCCCGCTTCCGCCTCGACGGGACCATCGTGTGATTCGTGTCGAATCGCCGCACGGGTCCGGGCGGTGGGTTCGTTGTGCGGACAGACCTCCTGGCAGATGTCGCATCCGAAGATCCAGTCCCCCATCCCCTCGTGGAACGTCTCGTCGATGGGCTGACGGTGCTCGATGGTCATCGCGCTGACGCAGCGGCGGGCGTCGAGCGACCAGGGCGTGATCGCATCGGTCGGACATGCATCGATGCATCGCGTGCAGGTTCCGCAGGGGTCATGATCCGCATCGTGTCCGGTGCGATCCAGTTCGAGCGTGGTCACGATCGCCCCGATCAGCAGCCAGCTGCCGAGGCCCGGTTCGATCAGCAGCGTGTGCTTGCCGATGCTGCCGAGTCCGGCCCTGGCCGCGACCTCACGCTCCAGAAGCGGTGCCGTGTCCACGCAGGCCCTGAACACATGATCTGGTGCACGCTCTCTCAGTCGATCGCAGACGGCATGCAGCCGCGACTTCATCACCACGTGGTAGTCGCGTCCCCGCGCGTAGCGGGCGACACGTCCCCATCCGGGTTCGATCGCATCCGGAGTTCCGTCTGCGTACCGATCGAGAACGCAGATGATGGACCGGGCTCCCTCGACCAGTTCCCCGGGGTCCGCGCGGACGTCCAGGTGCTCTGCCATCCACGCCATGCTTCCGTGACGACCGTCGCGGATCCACGCCTCGAGTTCTTCGCGACGCGTCGTCGGATCGGCGGATGCGATTCCTGCGCGGGCGAACCCCTGCTCGAGGCAGATCGAACGGATCTCTTCGGAACTCCAGAGTGGATGCGGCATCTCAACCTCAGATGGGGATGTCGATCCCCTCCCAGGGATGTTCATCGGGACTGACGATCTCGAGGTTGGCCTGGGCCACCAGCAGCGTGCGGTGCCCGTACTCGACGAACTCGATCGTCGCGGTGGTGCCGCGGGGGCGAGGCACGACGCGACGAATCATGCCGAGCCCGAAGGTCGGATGCCGCACCGTGGCTCCCACCTGCCAGTCGGCCACGGAGACGCCCTTCACGCCGGTGGACCCCCATGGATCCGTGGTGTCCTGACGATCCATCGATTCAGCTGGCAGTTCATCGAGGAACTGACTCGCCATCGTCCGCTCGGTGATGCCCCGGACCGTCCTTCGGTGGGCGTAGGAGAGCCGCAGGATCCGACGCGCCCTGGTCATGCCGACGTAGAAGAGGCGACGCTCCTCCTCACGCTCGACGTCATCCTCCAGCGCACGTGAATGCGGCAGCAGCCCCTGTTCGAGTCCGGCGATGGCGACGACGTCGAACTCGAGGCCCTTCGCCGCGTGCAGGCTCATCAGCGTGACCGTTCCATTTTCCGGATCGACCATGTCGGCATCGCTCACGAGGGCGATCGATTCGAGCCAGGCGGCGATCTGCTGGAGAATGGTCAGCGGCTCGGCCTCCTCGGATTCATCCTCGCTGGGAGGCGTCCATTCCGCAGCGGCGGTGACCAGTTCGTCGAGGTTCTCGAGCCGGGCGATGTCCTCCTCGGAGGAACTCGTCCGGAAGGCCTTCTCGAGACCGGACTCCTTGATGACCTTGGAGACGAAGTCGGGCAGATCCAGAACGAGGCTCCCGCCATCGGCATCGAATCGCCACCGGGCCACCATCTCGATGAAACGCTTCATCGAAGTCCGGGCCCGGGCCGTCAACGACGGAACCTCCTCGACCTGATCCAGCGCCTCGCCGAGACCGAGTCGATTGAGGATCGCATGCTTCTCGAGTCGATCGAGCGAGGTCTTGCCGATGCCGCGAGGCGGCGTGTTGATCACACGACGCATGGCGACGTCGTCGCGTGGATTGACCACCATCCGGAGATAGGAAAGCGCATCCTTGATCTCGGCCCGTTCGTAGAACGCCGTGCCACGTGCCACCACGTACGGAATCTGCGCGTCGCGGAACTTCTGCTCGAGCACGCGGCTCATCGAGTTGATTCGATACAGCACGGCCATCTCCCGCCACGGCGTCCCCTCGATGAACCGCTGGCGGAATCCGTGCACGATCTCCTGCGCCTCCTCGTGCTCGTCGACCGAACCGGCGACGGCGACCTTCTCTCCCTCGCCGAGCTCCGTGTGCAGCGTGCGTTCCCGGTGGGACGTGTTCCGTTGGATCAGATTCGCCGATGCATCGACGATGTGACCGGTGCTCCTGAAGTTCCGCCCCAGGGAGACCACCTTCGCCGACTGGAACTGGTCCTCGAAGTCCAGGATGTTGGTGATGTCGGCCCCCCGCCAGCCGTAGATCGACTGGTCCGGATCCCCCACCACGCAGATGTTCCGCTGCGGTCCCACCAGAGCGGAGGCGATGACGAACTGCGCCTGGTTGGTGTCCTGGTACTCGTCGATCATCAGGTACTGGAAGCGTTCCTGAAGACTCGTCCGGACCGCTTCGTTGTCCCGGAGCATCAACGCGACCTTCAGAAGCAGATCGTCGAAGTCCACCGCATCGTTGCGGGTGAGGATCGTCTGGTACTCCTTGTACACGCGACCGATGCTTCGCGTGTAGAAGTCCCCCGATCCCGAATCATGCGTCTCCGCCGTCATCAGCTGGTTCTTGCAGTTGCTGATGGCCTCGCCGACCGAAGCGGGCGTCCAGTTGCTTGAATCGAGACCGGCATTGCGCACCGCCTGCTTCAGCGCTGCGCGACGATCGGTCGTGTCGTAGATGGTGAAGTTCGGAGAGACGTTCGCGTCTTCGGCATGCTGTCTGAGCAGCCGCGCGCAGAAGCCATGGAACGTCATGATCGTCAGACCACGCTGATCCTGTCCCGTCTCCGACAACAGCGACTGCACACGATCGCGCATCTCGCCGGCCGCCTTGTTGGTGAACGTCAACGCAAGCAGCTGCCAGGACGGGATGCCCTGCGCGAGCAGCCATGCGATGCGTCGGGTCACGACGGTCGTCTTGCCCGAGCCCGGGCCGGCGAGGACCAGTAGCGGTCCGGATGTCGTGGTCACGGCTTCGATCTGCGCTTCGGTCAGATCACGTGTCAGTTCTTGCATCGATTCTTCCATCTGGTCCATCGTATTCTTGATTTGATTCTCGACCATGGCCCCACCCCGGTTTGCCCCCCCGCAAGCTGCATCCCCCAGCCATCCACCGCTTCCGACAAGGTGTCCACCAGCCGCCCCTAGACCCCCTGAGGGCCTCTAAGGGGCATAAACAGGCGACCTGTACGTATTTACAGATTTACAGACAAAAACTCAAGATAGTGTGTTGGCGTTTGTTGCAGACCCAACATGTAGTAGTACGATAGCACCCCTAGGACGTCGATAAAGGCCCTTTTTGGCACTATCAACCTCCTGGTCAGGTCTCCAAGACGACCTCAACACAAGCCATTTTGGCTTGAAATCAAGGGTCTGGTGTCCCCCTCCAGACGAGATTGAGATGTTGAAGGGCCTGATGAAACGACTGTGGGGGGTGAGGGTGATCGGGAAAGGCCCGGTCGCGGGGAAGAAATGGACTCGGGCTTCATGGGAAGAAGCTCGTCGAACCGGGAAGCGGACCAAGAACCGCCGAACAGTTCACAGACTGGAGATGAATCCACCATGGCCGTCCTGTGCGATTCACAAATCCAGAAACTGATCGGGATCGAGCCCTTCAGCACCAGCGAACACCGACCGGATACCGTTTCGTACGGCGTTTCCAGTTACGGGTACGACGTGCGGGTGGGAACTCGGTTCAAGATCTTCACGAACACCACCAGCGGTGGAATCTCGGTCGTCGACCCGAAGGCGTTCACGGATGATCTCTTCATCACCGTGGACACCCAGGAGACCGGCCGGGATCACGTGATCATTCCTCCCAACAGTTTCGCATTGGCCGAAACCGTCGAGTGGATGGACATCCCCCGCGACGTCATGGTGGTCTGCGTGGGCAAGAGCACCTACGCACGCTGCGGATTGATCGTCAACGTCACTCCGCTGGAACCGGAATGGCGGGGCAAGGTCACGCTGGAGATCAGCAACACGACCCCCCTGCCGGCAAAGGTGTATGCCAACGAGGGAATCGCACAGATGGTCTTCCTGAAGGCCGACCAGATCTGTCAACAGAGCTACGCCGACAAGAGTGGAAAGTATCAGGATCAAGAGGGACTCACCCTGCCGAAGGTGGATTGACAGCGGGAGCATGAAGCTCCCCGTCACGGGTGTGTCGGAGCGGAAACAATGGCCACGGGACGTTTGGTCCCGGCAGAGCGACTCAGGGAACGAGATGCACGTACAACGACGATTTACGACCAAGGGACAGGACGTCTTCAATACAGTCGAATGGGAACAGCGATCCAGCCGGATCACGAACGCCGATGGTTCCATCGTGTTCGAGATGAACGACGCATGGATCCCCTCCCAATGGAGCCAGTTGGCCACCGACATCATGGTCAGCAAGTACTTCCGCAAGGCGGGGGTACCCCAGTTCAACGACGACGGAACCCCGATCACCGCCGATGACGGAACGCCCGTGACCGGGCCGGAACGATCCGCCCGTCAGGTGATCCATCGCCTCGTCGGATGCTGGCGAGCCTGGGGCGAGAAGCACGGATACTTCAGCAGCACCGAGGACGCGGATGCGTTCTACGACGAGCTCTGCTGGATGATGATCCATCAGGCCGCCGCTCCGAACAGCCCCCAGTGGTTCAACACCGGACTGCATTGGGCCTACGGCATCTCCGGCCCCGCCCAGGGACACTGGGTCAACGACCCGACCACCGGCGACGCCATGCTCGCGCACGATGCGTACTCGCATCCGCAGCCCCATGCGTGCTTCATCCAGTCCATCGACGACGATCTCGTCGGCGAAGGCGGCATCATGGACCTCTGGACCCGCGAGGCCCGGCTCTTCAAGTACGGATCCGGCACCGGAACCAACTTCTCCAACATCCGCGGCGACGGCGAGTCGCTCTCGGGTGGCGGCAAGAGTTCCGGCCTGATGAGCTTCCTGAAGATCGGCGACCGTGCGGCGGGCGCCATCAAGTCCGGCGGCACCACACGGCGTGCGGCGAAGATGGTCTGCCTCGATGCCGATCATCCGGACATCGAGGCCTTCGTGAACTGGAAGGTCCGCGAGGAACTGAAGGTCGGAGCCCTCGTCGAGGGAATCAAGCAGCTGTCTCCCGAGCAGCAGGAACTTGCCGAACGACTCGATCTCAATCTCGACTACGACTTCAACGGAGAGGCCTACCAGACCGTCTCCGGGCAGAACTCCAACAACTCGATCCGACTGACCAGCGACTTCTTCAGAGCAGTCGACACGAACTCCGATTGGGACCTGATCCGACGGACCGACGGCGACATCGCCAAGTCGCTTCCCGCCCGGGATCTCTGGGACCAGATCTGCACGGCCGCCTGGCAGTGCGCGGATCCCGGCGTGCAGTACGACTCGACGATCAATCAGTGGCACACCTGCCCGCAGTCCGGTCGCATCAACGCATCGAATCCGTGCAGCGAGTACATGTTCCTCGACGACACGGCGTGCAACCTCGCCTCGATCAACCTTCTGAAGTTCTACAACTCGGAAACCAGTCAGTTCGATGCCGAAGGCTACGCCCACTCGATCGACCTCTGGACCATGGTCCTCGAGATCTCGGTCCTCATGGCCGCCTTCCCTTCGCGGCACATCGCCGAACTCAGCTATCGGTTCAGAACGCTCGGACTCGGATTCGCCAACCTCGGTGCCATGCTCATGCAGGCGGGCATTCCCTACGACTCCGACGACGGTCGTGCCATCTGCGGTTCGATCTCCGCCGTGCTCACCGGTCGCTCCTATGCGATGAGTGCGAGAATGGCCGGCGAACTGGGCGCCTTCCCGGGCTACGACGACAACCAGGAAGACATGCTCCGCGTCATCCGGAACCACCGCCGCGCCGCCCACGGCGTCGCCCGTGATGCCGAGGAATGGGAGCAGTTGGACATCCGCCCCGTCCCGATCGAGCACGAACGGTTCGACACGGAGACGATGGGCATCAAGAACGCCGACGAGATCCTCAAGCTCGCCACCTCCAGTTGGGACGAGGCGTACGAACTCGGACAGGAGCACGGCTACCGAAACGCCCAGGTGACGGTCATCGCCCCCACGGGAACCATCGGACTGCTGATGGACTGCGACACGACCGGCGTCGAGCCCGATTTCGCCCTCTCCAAGTTCAAGAAGCTTGCCGGCGGCGGATACTTCAAGATCGCCAACCAGTCGTTGCGACCGGCTCTGCGGGCGTTGGGCTACGACGAGGACAGCACCCGCCTGATCATGAGCTACGTGATGGGCACGCTCTCCCTCGATGTCCCGATGCCGGAAGGCGTCTCGGACGACGCGGACACCCAGCTGTTCCGCGACTTCCTTCGTTCCAAGGGGTATACCCAGGATGATCTGACTGCGGTCGTCGACCAGTTGCCCATGGTGTTCGAGATCGGATTCGCGTTCACGGCATGGAACATGCCGGAACACGTACTCGAATCATGCGGCGTCGACATCGAGGCGGCACGAAGCGACAGCAGCTTCAACGGCCTCATGCTGCTCGGACTCACGCGAAGCCAGATCAGCGAGCTCAACACGATCATCTGCGGCACGCAGACGATCGAAGGCGCTCCCGGACTGCTCGAGGAACACCTTCCCGTGTTCGACTGTGCCAACAAATGCGGCCCCAACGGCCGCAGGTACATCGCCTCCTCCGGACACATCCGCATGATGGCCGCCTCACAGCCCTTCATCTCGGGTGCGATCTCGAAGACCATCAACCTGCCCAATGAAGCGACGATGGAGAACATCGCCGATTCCTACTGGCAGAGCTGGGAGCTCGGTCTCAAGGCCAACGCCCTGTACAGGGATGGCTGCAAACTCAGCCAGCCGCTGAACACGTCGTCGACCACCGCGGAACTCGACGACGAGGCCACCGAAGATGAACTGGAACTCTCCTCGGCCACCAGCGAGGTCGCAGGCGACGTCGCCGAAGCGGCCCGTCGGATCACCTCCGGCGAGGTCGAACAGACCGTCGTGGAACGTGTCGTGGAGCGGATCATCGAACGCCCGATGCGTCGCCGCCTCGACGACACGCGTCGCAGCCTCACGCACCACTTCAATGTCGCCGGACACGAGGGATACCTCACCGTCGGCATGTACGAGGACGGTGCTCCCGGCGAACTCTTCATCACCATGTCCAAGGAAGGGTCCACCATCGGCGGACTCATGGACAGCCTCGGTACGGCCATCAGCGTGGCGCTGCAGTACGGCGTCCCCGTCGAAAGCCTGGTGACCAAGTTCGCCCACCAGCGATTCGAGCCGCAGGGCATGACGACGAACCGGGAGATCCCGTTCGCCAAGAGCCTCGTCGACTACATCTTCCGCTGGATGGGAATGGAGTTCGTCGAAGGCTACCGGGAAGCAAACTCCTCGCAGCCACGATCGGTGCCCGCACCGCCCACCGCACGCGTCGAGACCAAGGACCGAACGCAGATCAAGGAGGATCGCGAATGCACGGACGTGGATTCCAGTACGACACGCATGTCGGGTACGACGACGGAACCGGGCGACCGCGCCTCGGGGAGGACCGGAGGCCCGGCAATGATCGATACGGCTGCGAGCAACCATGCCGCCGTCGTCGCCCGGGAGACGGACGCCGCCACATCACCGGAACAGACCGGCGATGCGGGGACGGCGACTTCGACCTACGGACTGAACCAGTCCACAGCGGTACTCATGGGCGATGCACCACCCTGCGACGGGTGTGGTGCGATCACCGTCCGCAACGGCACCTGCTACAAGTGCATGAACTGCGGTAACTCGATGGGGTGCAGTTGACACCCCGATGGACTCGACTCCCGCTCCCTCACGGGAGTCGGAAAATGAATCGGACAAGGAAACAGGAGGACATTGCAAACGGGATCGCTGAAAGGATTTCTGGCGATCTCCGATGAGGACAAGGGATCTGTCCTTCGATCTGGACTCCAAGATCGATCCTCCCACCTCTCCTCCCGATTCGAAGTGAACGCCAAGGTTCACGGATGACCTTAGCACCTGGGGAAGCCCGCCTTCTTCCCAAAGGCATACAAGGGCTTCTCTCTTCCCTCCCCCCCGGAACGGTTCCCACCACCGTTTCGGGGGTTTTTCATTCCGCCCCCCGAGCGACACGCTCGAATGATGCACGCTAGAATGCATGCGATGACCTCCCTTCCGCTTGTACTGGCCTCCGGGCTGACCGACTACCTGCCCATCGCGATCCTCGTGATCATGGCGATCATCTTCGCCGTGGTGAACATCATCGGGGCAGGAATCCTCGGTCCCAAGGTGCACGGCGAGGCCAAGGAGCAGTCGTACGAATCCGGCATGAAGCCGGTCGGTACGGCTCGCAAGCGGTTCAACATCCGCTTCTACATCCTGGCCATGACGTTCCTGGTGTTCGACATCGAGATCATCTTCCTCTACCCGTGGGCGGTCGATTTCACGCAGCTGGAACCCCAGAGCGAGGAGTCGATGATCTTCTTCGGCCGGATCCTGTTCTTCATCCTGACCTCGATCGTCGCCTACATCTACGCCTGGAAAAAAGGCGTGTTCCGCTGGGACTGATCCCAAGGAGTGAACCATGTGCTGTCTTGTGGCCCTCGGTGGCCTGCTGTTCCCACGTGTCGCACTCTTCCTGGTCTGGCTCTTCAATCAGAGCTTCATCAACGACGCCTATCCCAACCTGGCGGTGCCGATCCTCGGCTTCATCTTCCTGCCGCTGACCACGCTGGCCTACGCCTGGACGTTCACCTTCGAAGGCGGCCCCAGCAGCGGCGCCGGAGTGATCGTCATCGTCATCGCCGTGCTGATCGACATCGGAAGCTGGGGCGGCGGCGCAACACGGCGACCCGCCTCGGGAAGATCCTGATTCCGATTGCCGCAGATCGACTTGGACGCCAGATCGATATCGCAACCCGAGGCGGCTGCACGAAGAATCGTTCCTGCCACACAGCGGACTGAAATACGAGTGACTGCCCCTGCCCCCTTCTTCCACCTACATGAGGGGTGGCGACGTCGATGAAATCTGCAAATGTCGCAGATCACATCACATCGCCGATTCAGTTCAACTAATCTAAGTTGGTGTCCGTGGGGAATTTGTGGGGCACTGGTCTTCCCAGACCCGCTGGGAAGCGGCGATCTTCGCCTGCATCGACGCACATTGCCATGAACCGGTCCCGGCCCTCTGATGTGTCGGGACCCAAACAGTGCCTGGCACCTCTGCATCCGCAGGGCCGGGTGGGGAGATCAATCAGATGAGAAATTGGAAACAAGTGCCACTAGTTCTTGCGACGAGTGCAACTGCAATTCTGGCATGCACAGACAATACGCAAGCAGATACTCCTGTTACGGTCAAAGTTGAAATCGGCCCTAACTCCGGGGCACAGGCCAATGAAATCACTATCTGGATGCAGGAACAAAACGGTTCGACATGGAATAATCTAAGTGCGGCAGTGAACACCGACGTGCCCATCGGGAGTGGTGGATACGAGTTCACGTTCGATACTGCCGTCTCCGGGCGAATGTATGTCGTATACAACAAAGGCGGAGGAGATGGAATGGTTGCTCTATGCAATGCTGACATCGCCAATGCCGAATGCACCGCAATGAGTGATTTTACGGAGTGCCCAAAATTCTTCGCTGAAAGCGGCTGCCAAAGCATGCTGCTTCCATACGCACTGGTCGAGATGACCTTGGCACCCAATGCCAACTCTGGAGACGCGAACCTTTCTGATGTTGACCAGCATGGAATCGAGGTTTCGATGGAGGTCACCACAGGCACGGACACGAGTCGCCACAACTACAACACCTCAAATGCCAATGTGCTCAACGGATTGAAGGCACTTCTCCCGACCGACAGCAAGGCGGTTGTCACAAATAACAGCGGTGACATCGTAAGAGTCATCAACCCAAGCCATTTACCTGCCAGCGCCAACTATGCAGAGATACCTCAAGAATATCCATCCTTCAAAAGCTATGTGGACTCATTGGGAGCAGACTGGTCGGCACAGATATCGTCCAAGGTCGAGGATCAGGAAGCATGCCCAGGTGCCGTCGGATCATTCGACATGGTTGCAACAAAGAGCTCTTACAAAGGTACGCCGTATATCCTGATTTCCGGAACTGCAACGTGGGGCGGGGCAACCACCTCCATGGATATCTACGTCAAGAATGATTCCACCGCTGACACAATGACCCAACTTGTGTACCAGGGAGACCCAGGGCAATATGACAATGATCGTCTATTCGTCAAAATTGGCAGCACCACAACTCAAGGCCAGGACTGGGCGACTGCTTTTGGTGCGGACCAGCTCACCGTCATGATGAGCATCATTCGTGACTTCTCCTGCGGATTCTCCTTTGGATGGTTTGGCAGCACGTGCATGGTCACAAAAGCGCCGGGAGGAGTCCAGTGCGGTCAGCCAAGTTGGGTGAAAGCAAGCTCAGGAGAAGGGGTCATGTTGTCCACACTGACGACTGCCGAGATGGCTCTTTGCACTCTTGCTTACACAGATGCGAGGTGCAACGCCGACGAAAAGACGTATCTGGACGAATTTGGATCCGTCGTCGATAACGCTAGTAATGGCGGGGTCTATGGATCACCCTACAGCGATGCGTGGCATGGCAACACTGGCGGCCCGTTGCTGAAGATTGTACCTGGCAGCACAATCACTCTCACAGTTCAGGATGTGGCAAGTTCATCCAATGACAGTGATACCAACAACGATGGCGTCATCGATCAGCAGGATCTTGACAACGTCCTGCATGCACTCGGATCCTGTCGCACCGACAGTAATCTCGACG
>MDTG01130023.1_pt1 | contig 13649 bp, 17 predicted proteins | sample 811421 | NCBI WGS metagenome assembly MDTG01 (sample SAMN05326645, study PRJNA326480) | marine metagenome | isolation source: seawater | place: Pacific Ocean: South East | collected 2011 | reverse complement strand
TGTCCTTATTACCACCATTCATTTTATCTTTCTTTTCCATGTTGACATTAGCCTGGGATGGTATAGGTCTACTAGATAGTTCTTCCTTTTCCATATTTATATTAGCTTGAGATGGCACAGGTCTGCTAGATAGTTCTTCCTTTTCCATGTTTATATTAGCTTGAGATGGCACAGGTCTACTAGATAGTTCCTCTTCCATAGTGTCATTATCAAGGTTATCCTCTGTTTGTAAGTCTGTGATATCATTTTCTAAATTCTCAATATCTGGAGTATCTTCCTCATCCTCTTCCTCTTCCTCTTCTGCTTCCTCTCCCTCTTCTTCCTCATCTGCTTCCTCTTCCTCATCTACGTTAAAAACATCAAGAGACAAAGGTTCTGGGTGTTCAACATGGTCCCTAACATATACACTATCAGTATCAATAACTTCGGTATTAATTGATGGTGGTACGAATTCAGAAAATTGGTTAGTAATGAGATATGATTTTTCAACTATATTTTTAACTGTATCAAAATCGACGTTAGAACAAATAGAAACAACTATATTTTCTGGATGATAAAAATATTTAAAATAGTGAAGGGCAGCATCTCTTTTATAATCTAAAATATCGATATCTACAGCGCCTATAGGCAGAGCCAAGGATGAGCCTTTGAATACCAATTTGTATATCTCTTCATTCACGAAATTGGCAGCATTGTCCTTAGCACGATTGATTTCCTCTACAACTACTTTTTTCTCTCTCTCAAACTCCTCACTGTTGAATAGTGAATTTGTTAACATATCAGAAAGGGTTGTAATAATTTTTTCAAGATAATCAGATGATCCTTTGACTACATAACATGTCTTGTTTTTGTCTGTGTAGGCATTAAAATATGCTCCTATTGAGTCAAATATTTTAGCAATATCCTTCGCATTGGGTATGTTTGTTGTTCCTTTAAAAAGCATATGTTCAATAAAATGACTTGCCCCATAAAGACCTTCTGGTTCATAATTTGAGCCTACCCTACAGAAGATTGATACAGCTGAAAGATTATTATGATCTCTACTCTGGTAAACAAGTTTTAATCCATTATCAAATGTATGTTCTTTTATTCCCATATATTTATATATACAATTATTTTATTTTATATGTAAACAAAATAATGGTTAATACTTAAACTAACCTGAAAAATAAATAGCAACTAATAAGGTAATAAACAAAACTATAGATGTTATTGTTATAATTTTTCGAAACATAAGATTCTGTTCTTCTATAGTGTTAAAACCTTCAACAAGTTTGTATCCATTCGGTGTTTTTTTGACCTGTGGACAATTTTGAACATCTAAATATCCACTTATACTTTTACCATTAAAAGCCCTATACATTTTATCAGGAGTCATTGATAAAAAATCGTTAGCCAATGATGGTAAGTAACCACGGAAAATAGGAAATCCAGGTTTATTATTAATAAAAGCATATCGAGGTTGATGACAAGAGCCAGGTGGGGGTTGATTAGCATTCTTTTTAAGTATACTATCAAGAGGATTGTCTATCCATTTATAGTCTAGCTCGGCACACTTATTTCTGTCTGTTATATCTGGTCTTGGACAACTTCCAACCTTTACAAAGTATGATGAAGAGTATTTTCCACGAGTCTTTTTATTGAAAAACTTATCATCGTATGGTATAGATTCTTTATCACTATTTTTGACTTTATTCCATACATCACAAATGCGTTTGTTGTTACCTAAACAACCATACACTGGATAATCACTATATTTGTCTTTACCACCAGCTACTGATTTATTACTAGGATTAGCAGAAAACATATAGGCTTTGAAGAGTTTAAAAAAAATGCCTAAATTTTTAAATACAGCATTTCCGCTTTTACTTGATCCTGTAGCCATTGCTGAGTAGTTATTATCAATATAGTTACCATAATCCCATTCATAGTTTTGCCAAGGATATATACTTTTGTGTATAAAGGGTAATTTTCGAAACAATTTATCAAGAGCGGCTTTTTGGCATTTTATATCATTATATGCTTGTCCTTTACACAAAGCACAGTCTTTTTTGTATATATCTACTGCTTTTATAAGCGTATTTAATTCTTTTTGCTTAGTAGGATTATGTTTTGCTAATGGTTTTATTTTTTCTATACCTTTTTGTAATAAATTTAATAATGGGGTATTGTCGCATTCAAATTTACTCATAAGTTATCTTATATTATATGTTTATTTTAATTAAACATAGAATAGGTTTATAAATAGTAGATTAATAGCAGCAATAATATCATAGAAATAACGAGGAGGATTGATATATTGTTTCTATTTTTATTTGTGAAGTCTTCTCTTGTCTCAGGACATTGTTGTAATACAAATGAATCAGAGAGAGAGGCACCCATAGCGGTCGCAAATATTTTATCGGGCATAAGCGAAGCAAAATCACTACCTAGAGAGGGAATAATACCCTTCATTTTACTGCCGTTAAGAAATGTTTTGGGTTTATTATTAACAAAACCATAGCGGGGTTGTGAGCATGAACCTGAATTACTTGTAGTAGTGGCATTTTTCTTTTCAAGAATGTTTTTTGTAATCTTGTCCATAACATTAGGTGTCCATGTATAACCTTTGCCCTCACAGGTTTCCTGATCTTTTATATCATGTCTTGGGCATGTACCAATTTTGACATAGTAAGATGATGAATACTCTCCATCAAGTTTGTTATTCAAAAAAGGATCATTAGTTGGTTTTTGTTGCCTAAAATTGTTTTTAACTTTTTGAGCAGTTATACAATTAGGTGTAGTACAATAAGTAAAATCAGGGTAATCACTATATAAATGTTTTATCCCCGCCTTAGACTTAGCGTTAGGAATAGGATCATCTGTAAGTCCATTGATAAGTTTTATGAATGCTAAAGCATTATTATACATTCCCGGAATCGAGCCGTTAATAGTGGCACCGGTGGCATTAGTATTATAATTATTAGTAACATAGTTACCATAATCCCAATCATAATTTTTCCAGGGATATATATTATTAGCAAATAGAGGTATTCTTCTTTTAAGATTTGTTCTAGCATTTTTCATACATCTGTAATCACTGTTACCTTCTCTAACGCATTGATTACATTCTTTTATATATTGATTAAGGGCATCTTTTGTTTTTTGAAGGTCTTTCTTAGTAACAGGAATAAAATTCGTTATATCATCGGCTTCTAGTTGTTTTATTAAATTTTTTACTGATTCAACAATAGGAGCATCATTACAAGAGGCTTTAATAGAAGGACAAGTACTCATATTAATATAAATTGAGATAAATAATTTGATATTTAGTATTTAAAGTTTCTTTAAACGTATTATTGAATGAGCATTTTATCACAGCCGTGTGAATCTCTCGATTATTGTCGTGTAATTCATTGTAGATTTAAAGGTAGTCACACATGGCAGGATCACAAATGTGGTACCTGCGGAAAATATGGACATGGACAGATGGAATGTGGGTTTAAAAATCTAGTAGATAATATAATAAAATATGGCAAAAATGACATGATTAAAAAAGAGTTGTGGTGTAAGAGCATAAATTGTGCTCGAAAAAAATTTCATACCTCGTCATCACATTTATGTGAACATTGTATTAAAACTAAGCCTATATCTAAATGTTATCATATAGCACAAGACTGTGATGATCCAAAACATCCTTTAAAAAGTATACATAATAAAACATATACACATAAGATAGTATGCCCATTATGTTTAACAGATAATAGGGTTAATAAAGACAAAATGGAACAAATATACGGTCTAGATAGTAAATGTAAAATATGTGTAACAAACAATGTGAATTATTTATTAGACAAATGTAAACACTGTATAATGTGTTTAGATTGTGCGAAACAAATAATGGTTACTGATAATAGCACCAAAAAAAGTCAGAGTGTAGCAGTAACTAGTGATTATTGGACTGATAGCTATGCTGTTAGTGTAATGGGAGATAATCCCGGTAAAATTTATATTAAAAAGTATGGAGGAATGGGATCTACAATATTTATAAAAAGAGACGATTTAGGAGAGCCCTTACAACAATTTATGATGCATCAGGATAGCTGGGGCCAATATGGACCAGAAACAAGTGAAGTTCCACAGTTAGAGGCGTTTTTAGAAGGATATACTGAAATTATTTATTCATAGTCTTTTTATATACAAAATACAATATAGCTAATACGATAAACAATATACTAACGTAGCTTAGGTATTTATTATCCTTTTTTTCAACCATGTTACTAAAATCCTCTACACATGGAAGTATACCTGAATTTTCAACTGAATTTCCTGCTAACACTTCTAGTAGTTTGTCTGGAGTAAGATTAAGCATATCATTAAATATAGAGGGAGCTAGACCATCCTGTCCGTAGAGTCCTTTTGCTGTATTATCAATATAGGCAAATTGAGGTTTGTAACAAGTTCCTGATTCTATTTTATTTACAGCCTTTTGGTCTTTACTTTTGGTAGCAAGTTTTACAGCAATTTTTGGAAATTTTTGTTTATTAGGTACCCAGGTAAACTCAGCTTTTTCACAGTCTTTTTTTGTAGGTATGTTACTTTTACATTTACCAATCTTAATAAAGTAGGATGAAGCGTGTTTTCCGGTTGTGGGATATCTACATCCAGGATAGTCTTTGCGAAAACTTGGATATGGAGGTTTGCTATCCATTTGTCTATATATGTTTTTAATTTGAGCGCGCCTTTTATCTTCTGCTATTATATCATCAACTCCAGCTACTGTATTCTCATTAGGATATGGTTTTTTTACTAAGCCATCATAATACTTGAATAATTGTTCTGGCGCTTTTATAAGATTGTATATGGTAGGCTTATTCGTAATACCAAGAGAGTATGGATTAAGGTCCTTCATATATGCGGTCTTATAATCAAAATCATGATTTACAATTGGATAGATTTTTCTTTCTTTAGAGCCCATTCTGCTTTTAAGTAGCTTTTCTTGACTATTTTTGGTTTCTTTCAAAGAATCCTCGTAATTTTGTTTAATGAAATCTTTTAGTTTAGCATAGTATTTTGAAGATGATGAACATCTGGATGGATTTACGAGGTTTTTGCCAAAGGTACACTCATTTCCTACATAATTATTATATTTATTTTGAATATCAGTCAGGTTCATTTATATAAATAGATATAATTATTAATAAGAAATATATTAAAAACACTTACTTTTAGTATATTTCAAAAAAAAATGGATCTATTTTTGCTTTAAATTAAGCTTGTCTTTAACAATGAAAAAAAGAACAGCGTCTTCTATAGTATCAAATTTATAATCAACATGCTTGTTTTTGCGAGTTTTTTCGGGGGTAATCAAAACAGTATTCCAATTATATTTATTCTTCGCAGTTTTAAGATTATCTACTTGATCTTCAAAAAAGTATACATTCTCATTAGGTTGTACTTTGAATTCTCTTATAGCAGTATCATAAATTATTCTATATGGTTTGTATGAATTCACCATATCACTACTTATGATATCTTCAAATACATTCATGAGATTGGTTTTATCTAAAACAAGAGAGGCGTGGGATAGATTGGCATTAGTGAGAATGTATTTATTTCCATTAAGTTCACCTAGTAATTGCTTTAAAAAGTTTTTTTGTTTAAAAGAATCGTAATCCATACTTTCAGTATCAGTTTCAGTGTAATCATTTTCTGAGTATAAGGTCAAATCTAAGTCAAATATGTACTTATTCATTAATATAAAATGAGATTATATTTCAGATAAAGAACGCATATTACTTAAAAGTTAAATGAGATATATAAAAAATGTTTCATTATAGTATACCCAAAATGTCCGATATTAAAGATGATCGTACAGTTTCTGATGAGCCTATCCTCACAGAAAATAAAAAAAGATTTGTTTTATTTCCAATTAAATACCCTAAAATATGGCAAGCGTATAAAAAGGCCGAAAGTAGTTTTTGGACAGCAGAGGAAATAGATTTTTCTAAAGATTTACAAGACTGGGAGCAAAAGATGTCAGATAATGAAAGATTTTTTATTAAAAATATTATAGCATTTTTTGCCGGATCAGACGGTATAGTTAATGAAAATTTGCTTGAACATTTGAGTGTTATGGTACAGATACCTGAAGCAAGATGTTTTTATGGTTTTCAAGTCGCTATTGAAAATATCCATTCAGAGGTATACTCATTGTTGATTGACACCTATGTCAAGGACACTAACGAAAAGGACAATCTTTTTAATGCTATTGAGACAATTCCATGTGTAAAAAGAAAGGCCGACTGGGCTCTAAAATGGATAAGCGATAAGAATGCTACATTTGCTCAAAGATTAGTAGCTTTTTCTGTAGTAGAGGGTGTGTTTTTCTCTGGATCATTTTGTGCTATCTTTTGGTTAAAAAAGAGAGGACTTATGCCAGGTTTAACATTTAGTAATGAATTAATCAGTAGAGATGAAGGTATGCATACCGATTTTGCTGTACTTTTATATAGTCATCTTGAAAACAAATTAGATGACGAAAGTATATACAGTATTGTACAAGAGGCTGTTAATATTGAAAAAGAGTTTATTATTGAATCAATACCATGTGCTATGATCGGTATGAATAGTGAATTGATGTCACAATATATTGAGTATGTAGCAGATAGACTTTTAAGTCAATATGGTCTTGGTAAATTGTATAATAGTGAAAATCCTTTTGATTTCATGCAATTAATATCTATGGAAAATAAAACAAACTTTTTTGAGAAACGTGTAAGTGAATATAGTTTAGCCTCAGTAAAAACAGATTTAGAATCAAATAATGATATTACATTTGATGCGAATTTTTAATTCGTTCTATAATGTTTGATGATGATATATTGTTAGTTCTGTTTATTCCTATAAATATGCCTTTGTTTTTCCATTCTTTATAAACATCGTCAGTTGTTTCAGATGGATATGCTATTGGATCATGACAAATATAGTCTATATTATATTTATCTATGAATGCCTTATCTATAATCCAGGGAACATCTCTAATAATTTCATCTACTTCTCTACAATGGATAATAGATTGGTATCTTTCGATACTATTGAGTATAGGTTTTCTTTTATACTTAGTTGTATCGCAATCTTTTGATATGCCTACGATAATATGGCAAGTTGGAAATATTTTTTTTATTCTAGCAAACATTTCCATATGACCATAATGGAATAGGTCAAAAATACCATCTACATATATTCTCCTACTTTTTGATGTCATACATAGATTACACATATTTTATAGAGAATTTTTACTTATCTAGTTTCTTTCATGTAAAATAAATTTCGTAATATTTAAGTATATTGATATTTGTTATCATAAGCTCATGAATATTATATAATGATATATTTTACAATCGTTACGTTTATTTAAAAGTAAATAAAATAATTTAAGAAATTATATTAATGTTACAATACATAAGCTGGTTGTGGAGTAATCAAACTGTTCAAAATATGGACAATGTGGTAAGAATGATGGCTGTATCAAAAATAGAAAACGCATATCTTAAATACAAAAGTGTATCAAGAAAGCAAACAAATGAATTAGATATGATAAAAAAAGACATTGCCACAATTATCAATACAGTTAAAAGTGAATCTGAGACACCCAGAGTAAAAAATCATAAATATGGTAAATTTCCACCAAAATTAACCTATTAATTTATTTTTTTTGTAGCATTTAAAATCTATAATAATATTATAATGATTAGTTTGTTTGAGAGATTCTACTCATCATGTATGAAAGACGAAAACGAGCATTTCCAAAATAAAGGAGGACTAAGAAGCATGTTACCTTTATTATTGGCAGTAGTTACTGTAGAAATTTTACTTTTACTTGTTGGTAAATTCCTCTGGAATAACTATTTAGTTCCAGCTGTAACTATTGTTAACCCTATTGATAGCATTGTTAATTTATTTGCTATAACCGTCTTATTAAGACTTCTTATTAATTAGATTTTTATCTTATAATATTGTAAGTATGGAAATGTATTTTATAATATTATTAATCACATCATTGTTAGTTTTTGTCGTAGTCTTGTTTAGAAATCAATTCCAAAATAGAATGTGCTTTTTAAAGAAGAAATCTGATGTTGAAAACTATGGTCAATGTAAAAATAGTCTTCCTAAACCTGAAAAAGACATCCACGACATGTTAGATGAATATAGTAAAAAGGGCGTCAGTAAAAATATTACAGAAATTGATAGACACTTTACTCACAGTAAGGGTAACATTGATAGAAAATTATTAGATAATATAAACATTCTTATAAACAAATTACTTAATGATGTAAATAGTAAATACAATCTTAGAGTAAAGTTATATGATGTAGAAAGAATAGAAGAGATTTTAGATAAAGAACAAAATAGACAATATTTAGTATCATTTGTTGTTCATAATGTAGACAAATACTCTACATCACGTCTTACATTATCTTTTTATCAGAATAACATGGGTAATGTAAGTGTGAATTATCTAAAATCAGAATCAAACAGTTTGTTAGGGAAAGACACAATAAACAGACTACCATCATCATATAATAGCCTATCAGAAGATGTATACACTAGTAAAACATTGATTAGAGATTTACCTAATTATTCTAAAATTGATATGGATAGATACGAAAATCTTCCCTTAAATTTCAATTGTCTTATAAATGAAACAAAAAAATTGTATAAATTACAGGAACCATGTAATTACAATCTCCATCAATGGGATAAGCATGGCGTAAATAAACAAGTCAAATTAGATAGTAGATGTACAGTAGGAAATAATTCAAGTGTATTACCAACACCCGATCCATATGTAAATCCAACTCTTTTTGGACCTAATCTTAATATGGATATTTTACCAAAAAGTGTTTCTCACCTATAGAATAAAAATAATATATGTTATTTTTATTGTATTTGTTAAGTTTAAATACTTAAGTAAATGTGATAATATTTATAGAATAATGGAAGAGAAAAAAGTATCCAATGTTTTGGAAGATAGTTTAGCAAAAGCATTCAGGGGAGGTATATCTGGAAGTATAGCAATGGCAATCAATGTATGTACTCTAATGCCACTAAGAACAACTGTAAATTACCAATATCGATATGGATCTAATATGAAGTCATCTATTAATAAATTGTATCAAGAAGGAAAAATATTAAGATTTTATAGAGGTTTCGGATTTGCCATTATACAGGGACCCTGGTCACGATTTGGAGACACGTTCGCAAATAATGGTACTTTAGCTCTTTTAAACTCTATGGAAAATACTAAAGATTTAAATATAGGAACTAAGACGTTGTTAGCATCATCATCAGCGGCTATGTTTAGAATTATTTCCACTCCTATAGATACATGTAAAACAATTTTACAAGTTGAAGGAAAACAGGGATTAAGAAAACTTAATACTAAATTTCAAAATTCAGGAGGGATACCCAGAGGATTGCCAGTATTCTGGTATGGGGCTATGGGTTCAGCAAGTGCGACTTTTATAGGACATTACCCATGGTTTTTGACGTATAATTATTTACAGGAAAGACTACCTGAACAAAATCACGTAATAGCAAATCTTTCCCGAAATGCCTTTATTGGATTTTCAGCATCCGCTATATCTGATACATGTTCTAATTCAATAAGAGTTTTGAAAACCTATAGACAAACTAATATACAAAAGATATCATATCTAGATTCAATTAGTGAAATTGTAAAAAAGGATGGTATTCAATCACTTTTAGGAAGAGGGTTAAAAACCAAGATTATTTCAAATGGAATACAAGGAGCACTGTTTTCAGTATTATGGAAGGTTATTGAAAAAAAGATTAATTTTTAAAAAATAGGATAAGAATAGATAGATATTATTTTTATCCTACAATATGATTTTTACCCATAAAAATGATCATTAAAATTGATGATATACAACCTAGTATAGCTGTTATTGGAACATCTTTTATATTAAATGGAATTTTAAAAGGTCTTTTTCTGTATGGTTGTTTTTTTCTCATAATAATAACTGATAGGTTTACCATGAAAAATATTACTAAAACTCCTATGTTAGTAAAGGATACAGCCTTTTCAAGATTACCAAAAAGTAGGCCTATTATTGATAATACAGTGATAAATATGATAGAATTTTTGGGGGTGTTATTGTTTTCATCAATTTTGTTTAGGTTGAAGGGCAACTTGATATTTCTTGATATAGAATTAATAAATCTTGAGGAACTTACATGTCCCATCAATAATGTATTCGACATTGACAATAAGGCGATAGCTAGTATTATTTTACCTCCATTACCGCCAAGAAGATTTTCAGCAACATCTACCATAGGTGCTTTTGATGTTGAAAGTGCCTTCCATCCGATCGTAGAGACTGCTGAAAGTGCTACAAGAATATAGAGTATGGTCGATATTCCGAGACCTGAAAGCATAGCTTTAGGAATAGTTTTTTCAGAATCTTTTGTTTCTTCTGTAAGTTCTATTGTCGCATCAAATCCAAAATAGGCAAAGTATATAAAAGCAGCACCAACTAGTATATTAACAATACTGGTTTTATCTAGTTTTCTTATGTCATATGATGCTTTATCGTGATTTTGTAATCCTAATAAACCTATACCAATAAGCCCTCCTATTTCTAAAATGGTGGTTAGATTGTTATAATTAGCACTTTTTCTTATTCCACTATAATTAAGATATCCAAAACTAAGCAATGCTACAATAGATATCATAATATCTTTTAATGGAATTATAGTACTTAAATAATTACCCAGACCAAATGAAACTGAACTTAAGGTTAAAACTTCTGTAAATACTGTAAAAACCGCTATTATTTTGGCGACAGTATGGTTAAACGTTTCTTTGGCAATTATATATTCACCACCATTTTGATTAAACATAGATGATAATTCTGAATAACTAAGACCAGTAAAAGAGGCAAAAATACCACAAACTAAAACAGATAACCAGCTAAAGTCTTTACCATATTTGGATGTAATACCAAGAATAGCAAATATACCTGCGCCTATGATATAACCAGCAGTAGCAAGTGTAACATCCCAAAATCCCAACTCTTTTTTAAGTTTGGTTTCTTTGTTATTTTTATTAGTCATTAGCTTAATATATGATAATATTTTATTAATAAAATGTAGTGTAACTATAACTATGGGCAATTGTTGTATTAAAAACAACAATACGATGACTCTTAAAGAAGAAAATAGGTATCTTATCGAAAAATTATTAGAAAAAGATGAGATAATAGGAGATCTAACATTAAAAAATGAGATATCCCGATCTCAGAACATCTTGATAAGGGCATATTATAAAAATATAGAAAACATTAAAGGTTAGATAGGTATATCTAAAAGATTGTATATATTAATGGGTAGTTGTTTTTCTAAAAAAGAGATAATATTTGATTATAATCCATTAATTTCAAATAGAGAGAGTGAAATAGAATCACTACAAAACTATATAAATACATTACAGTCTCAATTAAAGTTTTATACAAGTTCAAAAAATGAAATTTATGATAGATATTTCCATCTTATTGAAAGAGAGAAAATGTTATCAAATGAAAATAAAAAACTCAAAAACCTGTTAGATTCACACAAGATTTCATACAACAATACTCATTAGATTATAAATCTCGGACAATTTGATTATATCACTATTAGTGCCATTTTGAAAGTTAATACCAGTTTTTTCATTTTTAGAGAGTGAAAAGTATATTTGGCTATTGCTAGGATTATCTAAATAGCTACTATACATACCGAGTATTTCACACCAGTAGGTACCATTATGTGTTACAAGAGAGGATTGAAGTGGAAATTGGGAAGTTCTTTTATTAGGTACTATATACACAATATAGTTGTGGTAATTTTCGACAGTATTAATATTTTTGATAACTTGAATGTCTTTATTTTTGAAATTGAATTGATTAACTAGTCTATCTCTAATAAACTTTTTAAACTTGAATCCTGGTGTAAATTCTATTTTATAACAAGGTAGAGTTTGTTTACCAGTACAAAGGATGTTATTATGTACAAAGTGTATCCTATTATCAGCATTATTAACTTTTGGAATAGACATAGGACATACTATTGCTATAGTAATATAGTGATCTTTAAATTGGGATAGATCTTGGCTTTGGGTTACAGTAGGAGCAATACAAAGTGTAATATTTTCACTAGTTGTGTCTTCATTGATTGATAGCACATTAAGTTTATCGGTTAAACTTTCGACAACCTTTACCGAGCAAATCCTAAGTTTAGTCATTTTAAAGTATAAAATAAAAAAATATTAAAATCAATATTTTTTCTATTTATGGCATAGAATGAGCTTTTTAGCGGTTTTTCTAAATATAGATTTTTTTATGTCACCACGTTTGAAGGGCTTCTTTGGCTTTCTAGTTACCAGGAGGAGGGATATATCATTTATAGAGACAGACATATATATAGGTAAATATAATATTATTAGTTTAACATATTGGTGACAAGATGGTGTATATCATTAATAGAGTTAGGATAGCATACAAGATAGTGTCCATATCTATGATATTCTCGCCAGATGAGAAAAATAGGAAGGGCGTTTCTATACTCTAAACCTGATATTGAAGAAAATTTAAGCCTAACATCTTTTTCTGGTTTGTTTTTGATTATTTTTCCATTAATGATTTTTTGGTGTCTTTTGTCGAATTTCTGAGTATTAAATACTATTATAGGAATTTTAAGAATAATGCTTAATACGGACTGTTCAATGATACTTCCCCAACGATCAATAATATCTTCATCGCTATCACTATCAATGTCAAAATCACCAGCAAACATGTTGTAAGACGCAAGATATTCATCAAAAGTAATATCGTGAATAAGAACTATACTATTTTGGATTGACATACCAGTTTCAGGTAATATATATTCTGGATTGTTTTTGATAAAATTTACAATGTGTTTTTGAATGGTTCGCGCAAGAGTATCTTGATTTTCTGAAAAATTGCCAAAGTTCCTTTGAACTGTCTCAATAGATTTTGTTTTTCCCCAATCAAGAGGTTTGAGTTTTTTAAGTTGACGAATACTTTCCGAGGGTTGTGCGTAATAGATAAAATTGGCGGCTGCGCGATAGAAACAGGCATTGTCGTTACACACATTATTGATTGTGAAAATAGCGGGATCATAGGTAGAGTTGATAAAATCAATTTCACGCATTTTTGCCATAAAAAAAGTATATATGTAAAATCAAATTTAAACGTTTATTGTATTGATTTTTCCGGTAACTATAACTTTTCCAGGAGTGTCGGTTAGTTTAAGACAATTTCTGTGGGTATATATTACAGATATGTTGTTAGTTTTTTTATATTTACTGTTTTTTTTGAGTTCAAGTGCTATATAGTAGAGATTTTGTTTTTTGAGTTTTTTAAAAGATACAGGGATAGTAAGATGGGCACTAGGTAGATGTTCTATATGAAACCATGTATGTTCAGGTTCCATAGCATCAATAAGTTCTTGATTTTCTAGTTGGTTAACCCCAATTTTCACGTTAATATCGTTGATAGTGAGAGTTTTCATAAAATGATTATTATAATAAGATGTTATATTAAAATAATCAAAATTTATATTTAACATTTATGACCCTATTTTTATTA
>MDTG01329378.1_pt1 | contig 13650 bp, 1 predicted proteins | sample 811421 | NCBI WGS metagenome assembly MDTG01 (sample SAMN05326645, study PRJNA326480) | marine metagenome | isolation source: seawater | place: Pacific Ocean: South East | collected 2011 | reverse complement strand
TATATAAACCGGATATATTATATTCCTTTTTCGAAATCAAGATATATATATATATCATACGTATCATTTATATAGACACATCAATTTTAAATATACAAACAATTATTTAGAAAATAATTTTTGTATTGGAAACGTTGACAATACGTCTACTATATAATATTGATATTTTTTTTTCTATAATAATAATAATAACAACAACAATTATTAATTATAATTTAAAAAAGAACATTACTTGAGATACAAAAGACACACGAAAAATAAATAAAATATTTATAATAGTACAAACGTACCGTAAATACATATAGAATCATGGCCAATATACCTCCACCAATGCCACCACCACCGCCAGATAATATTGGTGAATCGGTTTCTGTGATTATACGTAGTAAAGGGCAATTACTTGCATGGATTCCAGATGAAAAAAATATTTTTATTTCAACAATAGTAAATGAAGTGATAGATAATAATAATAATACTGTGACAAGCTATACTTGTACCGTTGAAGGCAAACAACGAACATTCCCGGCGGAACAAGTCTATATAATTAACAGCGAACAAGACATGAATATGTCGGTGGATGATTTAGTCCATCTAGATCAAGTCAACGATCCTTCAATTTTACATTCTGTTGGTTTACGTTTCTCAAACGATCAAATTTATACAAACTTAGGTACAATTGTTATATCTGTAAATCCTTTTAAATGGATTGATGGCTTGTATGGGCCTGAACTTATTGAAAAATATTCAAGAATTAGAAGACAAGGTGTTGATATGCCACCGCATATATACACCATTGCGGATGCTGCTTTATGCTCCATCGTAGAAGAAGCAACAAACCAATCTATTATTATAAGTGGTGAAAGTGGCGCTGGAAAAACAGAAGCTGTGAAAAAATGCCTTCAATACATATCAATTGTAGCTGGAAACGATAATGATGAAGATAAGATAGAGGAAAGAATTTTATCTTCAAATCCAGTGCTAGAAGCATTTGGCAATGCAAAAACATTACGAAATAACAACAGTAGTCGTTTTGGGAAATTCATGCAGATACATTTTGATCCGACTGCGAAAATTCTTGGATGCAGCAATACAAGCTATTTATTAGAAAAATCTCGCGTTGTCTTTCAAGATCAAGGTGAACGGAATTTTCATATATTTTATCTCTTATGTAAAGGTGCAAGTGATGATATGTTGAAAGAATTGAAGATGAAACGCGATCCTAATAATTATAAATATATAAATCAAAGTGGTTGCATGGATGTAGATGGGATCAACGACGCATCATGGTATAAAGAAGTTTTAGAGTGCTTTACATCACTAGGTTTAAATTACGAGAAGGAAACTATGGCAATATTAAGAGTAGTTGCTAGTATATTATTATTAGGTAATGTTTCCTTCGCTGAAGATCTCAATGATAGCGAAAACAGTGTAATCAAAGAGACAGGTGCTTCATTAGATGATATTGCAGCGTTATTAGGCGTTGATGTCACCAAAATGAAAACATGTTTAGTAGAGCGTAGATTTCAAAGCGGTGGCCGTTCCTCCATGGTGCAAGTACCAATGAAATTCGACCAAGCAAGTAGTAATAGAGATTCCCTTTGTAAAGAAATGTATTCTAGATTATTTAATTGGTTGATTTTTCGCATTAATAAATCAATGAATATTACTGGCGTAACAAAATCCAAAATAGGAGTTTTAGATATTTTTGGATTTGAAATATTTGAAAAAAATAGTTTTGAACAAATGTGTATTAATTTTGCAAATGAAAAATTACAACAACATTTCACAAGTTATACATTTAAAATGGAAAATGCCCTATATAAATCGGAGGGAATAGACTTTAAAGGTGTACCATATATTGATAATCAAAATGTCCTGGATTTATTAGAAAAAAAACGTACGGGTCTTTTCAGTATGTTAAATGAAGAATTGCGTGTCCCGCGTGGATCTTCTCTAGGATTTTATAATAAAGCTGTAAAAAAACATGTAAATAATGAATTGTTCAAAAGTAGAACTAAAGATGCATGTTTTACGGTTTCCCATTATGCAGGAACAGTAACGTATAGCTCGGAGATGTTGCTGGAAAAAAATAGAGATTCATTATTTGAAGATCTTTTAAATCTTCTTTCGACGTCGAGTATCTCTTTGATATCAGAAATTTATGGTGGTGAAAGCACCCGTAGTAGCACTACTGATAATATGAATAGTGGTAACACAAGAAGCAGCAGACGAAGTGGTAAACAAAGTATAGCAACCATGTTTGGAGAGCAGTTAACATCGTTAATGAAAACATTATATTCAACTACACCGCATTATATTCGTTGTGTCAAACCGAATACGCAGAAAAAATCTGGTATATTTACGCGCAAATTAGTTATGGAACAATTAAAATATTCTGGTATTTTCGAAGCTGTTACTATTCGTAAAAGTGGATATCCGTTTCGTTATTCCCATGAACAATTTTGGAAGCGATTTAAATGTCTTGTAAGTGGCATAGATGCCAAGTCAAAGGCAAATGATTATGCAGGATTGTCGTCTTTACTGTTGGATGCTTTGGTTAGTGATATTCCAGAAGTAAAGCATTGTATATTAGGTAAAACCCTTGTCTTGTATCGTGCGGAACAAAATAAAATTTTAGAGTCTTCAAGAGGTATTGTACGTTTAAATGCAGCAATTACATGTCAACATTCTATTAAAGTAGGTGTTGCTAAATTGCAACTAAAAAGATGGTTGAAAGCATATGATATGTTACGGCGAGCGTGTGACAGCAATTTGAACAGTATAAATGAGTTAAAATCTGCGGTTGCATTTTGTAAAGATGCTGTAAAAGGGAGTGAAGCTTTAAGTCGAACAAAATTAGGAGCCGCGAAGGATGAAGCAATTGAGTTAATAAAGCGATTAGAAGAAATAGCTAGAATTGAGAAACTTTTGAAGGAATTGTTTATAAAACCACCGTTAGACATTTTTGAACCATTAGGAAAATTGCTAGAAGATGCGAGAAAAGTAGAATATGAAAGTCCTGATATTACCCGTGGAAAAAAATTATTTGAAAGTGTCTCTTTGGCATTAAAAATAAGAGATGATATTGCTACAGCAGCAATTGAATTTGACTATGATTTGATTATTGAAGCAAGGCCAAAATTAATACAATTACAATCAGTCTACGGAAGTAATTTTGGAAAAGAAGAGCTAGTAAATGCCATTAAAGCACAGAATGAAATTGAAAGCGAATGGAAAGAACAAATGCCAAAGCTGCAAAGAGCAATTAAAAAAGGAGCAGTTATGGTGCCAGATGAAACAACCAAAGCTGAAGAATGGACTAAACGTGCGCTTGCTAATGTTTCTATTGCCCACTTACAATATGCAGAGGAGGAAGGGAAAATGGCAAATATCAAATCAAAACGCGGGAAAGACTTGTTACTAGGAATAAAAGTGCTTCAAGTTGTACGAGCACTTTTAATAGAAGGTGAATGGGAAGCTGGGATGAAAGATTTAAGCAAATTAGAAAATGTGAAGGATAAGCACTTGAAAGAAGAAGTCAATGCCATTCGCTCTGCATATGCTGTCCACTCACAAATTCCTTTACTGTTAGATGCCTTGCGCAACGGACAAGCATCCGGGCCTGCACCGAGCAGTATACAAACGATTGAACTAGGGGCATTAGAGAAAACAGTCAAGCTATTTGCCGTTTGTGATTTTACTGCCCCAGATATACTTTCCTTAGTTAACTCCAGTGGAATAGTTTTGGCAGTGAGAAAATTGTGGAAGGAAAAAAATTGGATTGAAATGGAATCAGTTTTAAATGAAAATAACATTGAAAAGCTTCATAATAACGTTCGCGTAGAGTTGCGATTAGCAAAAGTAAATTGCAAATATACAAAATTGATGAACGCAGGGACATATTCAATTGAAAAAGAACGTATAAAAGGTAAAGTTGGTAAACTATACCTATTGAATTTGAAGCTAGACAGCCTACAAGCAACTATTAAAGGCATTAAAGATATAAAAAGCAATGCTGTTGCAAGTGGTAAAATGGTACAAACACTAGAGTTTCTTTTGAGTCTTAGAAAATTTGTTAATGGGGGAAAAATGGAAAGTTTGTTAAAACATATATCTGGATACGATATTACAGAGTTTTTAATATCATCTCAAGATGAAATTGAATTGTGCAAACGCCATGGAGAAGATAAGCTATTTCAAGATCGCTTAAAGAAATGTTTGAGTTCTGGAAATGTTGCTGGAGAGCCTGGAACCATCTTGACTGCTGAAATTGATACTGATGACTTAAAAAAATGCCTTGCAGATTCTGAAAAATTGAATTTAAGTAATATTAAGACAAAGCAACTAGTACTATGTGGCACAGAAATCATCGATTTTCGGGAAAAAATATTAAAAGCAGATTGGGATTCATTGTTTGATTTAGTAAAAACATTATCAGGAAATTTTTCATTTTTCGAACGTTCGCAAAAAGAAGCAGAAAAAGTTCAACACGAAGTTATGGAACGGTTGGCGTTGGAAAAATTACAGAATGCTCTAAATACAGGAAAAATACAAAAAAAGGACGAAACAGATATTGATTACGTGGCAATTTCTACAGAGGCAATAAAGGTTGCTTTTGAATTTATCAAGGAATGGAATTGCACTGGTATGAAAGTTCGTAAATACCAAGAGTCTGTCAAAGCAATTCAGAATGTTCGTTCTAATTTAAAAGCGGAAAACTGGATTAAATTAAAAATTGATATTTCATCTGTGTTGTCACATGTAGAAGTGTTGATTAAAGATGAGATGCAATTGGCTAAAAGTGAGGTGGACAATGTCGAATTCATTGAACATGGGAATGCTGCTTTGAAAGCTGGGGGCCCTGTTGGTAATATTGGCTCTGTAGCTATTGAATTAATCGACACGGCAAAGTTGGAAAAACATGTTAAATTCGCATCCTCTCTTTCACGACTTCGTAGTGACGCGCAAAAACTCTTGTCAACTTGTCAATTAGTGTTAAAGAATCGTATGTCATTAGCAAATGGATCATATGATTATTTGGTCACTGTTTCACCTGAAGATATTACTGTATTTAATGACGTCGCTCATGGAGAATTAAAGCGCATGCGACAAGAAAAAGAGAACTATTTATTAACGAAAGCATTGAGGGAAGGTATGGATAATGGAAAAGTGACAGGTGTGCCTGGTGACTTAATGAAAGAATCAATATCATGCAAAGCAATTAATGATGCAATTGCATTATCAGAAAAATATGGAGTACTTTCTGAAGAAGCAAGTGGTTTAATGGAAGATTGTGAGAAAATTTCGAAACTACGTAATCAATGTAGCGACGATAAGTGGGATGATTTGAGTATTTCTATCATAAACATACAAAATCATATGTTCTACTCACGTCAAAAGAGGCAAAATGAATTTGATTTAATATCAAAACATTCATATAACCACTCATTGATAACGAAAGCAATGAAAGCCTTAGTTGTTGGTGCCCCTGTTGGTATAATAGGTTCCCTTGATAGTGACAGTATTGATTTGGATTTATTAGACGATGTTTTGCAGTATGAAGTTAAGCATGGCTGCCATAGCTCAAAGGCCCAAAAGATAATGCAGTTAGTCAAAGGGTTAAAAATTATTAGGGATCTTGTACAACGGAATATATGGAGCGACGTGCTTGAAAAACAAATTAAAAGTTTAAATACTATTGTAGCGAATGATGCAAAAGATGTAGTACCGACTGAAGTTAGAGGTGAAATTGCTCGTGTTCAAGATGAACTAGACCACAAACGAGTTTTGGATAAGCTAAAGACGGGTCTGAAGCACGGGAAAATAGTTGGGAAAATAGGACAAATAAATAAAGCAGTAATAAAATACGAAGATTTGAAGAAAGCAATCTATTTTGCGGAAAAGACTGGATGTAAGAGCAAGATAACCCAAAATTTGAAAGCACACGCGAGTTCGATTTTAGAAATCCGACAGTCCTTATTAGCTTGTTTATGGTCTGTTGCTGATAAAAGTAATGTACCTGAGTTGTGGGAAGCGTTGGAGGAAGACATAAATAAAGCTGATAGACCGGAGTATGACGAAGTTATAAAAGCGCGTGGGGAATTATTTAATTATCAAAACATTGAAGAAATGAAGGCAGCTTTAAAGAAGAACAATGTTGACGGTACATTGGAGAAATTCGACGCGTCCAATGTAGATTACAAACAATTAGATGCTGCTATACATTCAGTTGATGGAAGAGGACTGTTGACAACACAGTGTAATTTTTTATATGGTTTATGCAAACAATTTTCAAGTTTACGCCGATCTGTTTTGAGTAATCATTGGGAGCAATTAAAGGATATATCCTCTATCATAAAAAAGAAAATCGTTGATGAAAAAGGTAACATTTTGCCGAAAATCCCACGAGTATGCCTAGAAGAAGTACAGCTTTGTTTTACTTACGCAGTAGATCGATTGCTCATTACTTCAATGCAAAATGTACTGAAAGCAAAAGCGATTTCAGGACAACTAAATGATTTAAAGGTTACAGAGACAAATTTGAAGAAAGTTGAGAGTGTTATATCTAATGCAGAAGAAACAAAATGCCAGACAGTTGAATCGATTGACTTGTTAAAAACATGCAAGTGCTTTTTAGAGCTTCGCAAGGCTGTAAGTGACTTGGATTGGGATGCAATATCAAAATGTTTGCAGTTGAAGGCTCTCAAATCTTTATCTGATGGTGATCTTGGATATGAAGAATACATAACTGCACGCACTGCAGAGGAAGAAAACAACATCTTGTTGAAATTGAGAGCTGCTATTGACAAAGGCGCACCAATAAAACTTGAGACGCCAAAAACTACTTTCTTAGATTGTACAACAGTCAATACAGAAGATCTAGAATCTGCAATTACGTTTGCCTCTGAAGTAGGTTGTAAAACAAAAGAAAGTGAAGATTTAAAAAAGCTAGCAGATTACACGTTAAAGATTCGACAATATTTAGAATGTACTGAAATTGAGAAGGCTGGTAATGTCTGTAATGATGCTATAGCAAACAATATTAACAGTGAAGAAATTACCATAGTGAGTATGGAATACAGAAATAAAAATGCAGTTGACAAAATTACTACGGCACTTGATCATGGTGAAGTGAATGGTGCAATAGGTCATCTAAATTTATCAACCATACAATTTCATCCTTTGCAGTTATGTTTGAACGATGGAAATGAAATATCCCCGAAGACGATGTATTTAGAAGAACTACTTGGTACGGGTAACCGTATTTGCAAGCTTCGGGAATTAGTATATAAATCATTATGGAATGAAGTTACAGAAATGTATTCGAAAATAGATGAAGATTTTACAGGAATGTCAAAATGTTGTCATACTGAATTGAGTAAAATTCGATCGGAAATGTTAGACAAAAATGCATCAACAGTACTCCAGAGTACCGTGAGTGCTGGTTCCATTGCTGGATTGGTGGGTAGCTTAAACTTAAAAGACGTAGAAGTATCTGGTTTAGTAGTGCAAATTAAATATGTAGAAAGTTTACAGGAAATTAGTGAATTGACAAGAAAACAATTAGAAACGGCTAGACAGATTGTTAATTTGCGTCAATTAGTAACAAAGGACATGTGGGAGCCATGTGCTGCCCTTGTTGAAAAAACTGATATTGCTAGTTTGGCTCAAAAAGAAGCAATTGTTGAATTTAATCTAGTATTTTACCATTTAAAATTTAGAAATGCCGTTTCCTTGATGGAAAAAGCTTTAGTAAGTGAATGCGTTTTCGTTGATGGTGAAGATGGAATAGAAATTTCTTTAACTGCAAATTCTAAGGAAATCTCGCATGCGTTGGCACTGGCTCAAGGTTTAGTTGATGTTCCAGAAGTTAGTATCACAAATCTAAAATTTAAATCCCTTTTAGCAACAGTCGATATAGTATACAATATGCGAAGTGCAGGATTATTATCTAGATGGGAAGCTGTGAAAATGAATGTTGATAAATGTATACATCTTGTGGAACAAAATTTATTTTTCAAAACTGCTGCTGATGAAGTGAATAGGGCGGAAGATTATTATTTTGGATGGAAAATAGTAAGCGTATTAAATGTGGCCATATCCACGGGGTCAATACGCTTAGATACAAATAGAAACTGTTTTCGCGAGGGCGTTGAGTACAGACAAATCGAAAACGCGCTCGATACGTTGCAGGGCATGAAGACTAGTAATGCCCGAGCCAATGACATGTTAAGGGGTGCAATTTCTTTGTATCAAATACGAAATGCTATAAAAAACGATGATTTAGAAACGCTGGATGTCATAATTCAAGAATTAAAGGAAATCAAAGAACCTACCATTCTAAATGAGCTTGATATTGCTAAGAAAATAGCAAACGATTATAATATCAATTTAAAATTGAACAATGCTCTTATAGATATAGACCACGTTGAAGACGAGAAAAGTTTTCAGATTGCCCTGCGAAAAGTAAAAGTAGCCCATGGCAGCGGAACAAGTGCTGCTACTGTAGGATTTGTTGCTTTTTGCGAGTATATCGTGTTGTTGAAAGAACGGCTACTAAGTGAACGCTGGGAAGAACTAGCGGATGCTTTATCGAATCCACCATTGGACGAATCAGCAACAGAGCTACATGTAGTGGTTGAATCCGAAATACAAAGAATCACTGAAATAAGCTTAAATTACATAATACAAAGAGATATCAAAAATGCCTTGGAGCAAGGTGATATAACTGGTGATGTGAATCAATTGGATATCTCATCTCTGGACTATAGTAATTTAGAAGATTGCATTGCAAGAGCTGTTAAAAAGATATCACATTTGGACAAAAAATCGAAAAGTTTACTTCAATCCGCTAGATATGTACATTTAGTTCGTGAAACTGCTGGTTCAAGTGGGAAAGACTTCGAAGAGCTGCTTGATGTTATTAGCAAAGATAAAGTTGATAATGTAGATATTGAAGCAAAAGATGAATTGGCACTGGTATACCATTACGTGCAAAATTTGATTGCTAGAAGAGCCTTGCGAACTGAATTAAAGCACGGTTGTATTGAGGGCACTTTTGAAGAATTGAATTTAAAAAACGTAAGCGTCACAACACTTAGGCAAACAATTGAACAAATGTCACAAGGTTTTCATATGGCCGATGCTACGTCAAAGATGTTAAATCTAGCAACTTTTGTGGAAGTTATTCGAAAGAATATATCAAATTTAAATAAACTGGAATTATTGCTGCAGCAGGCACCAGAAACTGTGGATCCCTTTGCTACCGAAGAGTTGACTTTGGTTAAACGTTTTTATTACAATTGCAAATTGAAAATAATTTTAGAAGATATCTTTGCAGAAAATTTACCGTCTATAAAGGAGATGACTGAAGCTCTTGCATTTTCAAAACAGTGTGAAGTTGTAGATGAAAATAACAGAATTTTCTTAAATTCAGCAAGATGTTTGCTTGCATTGAAACGGGCAGGAAGTTCTAAGGATAAGGATTGGGTAGCAAAGATTATTGTAGTGTTACATGATAGTGAAGGTTATGGAAAAGATTTATGTACACCAGTAATAGATGAATTGAAAAAAACAAGGATAGAGCTAGAAGATAAGGAAGCAGCACATATTTTAAGAACTGCTATGGCCACTGGAGGACCAGAAGGCACTGTCGTGGGAGAGCTTGATCTCGATAATATAGATGTGCAACAGTTAGATGCTGCGATTAACGATGTATCACTATTCATTGAAAGATCGGATCAAACTGACGTTTTATTGCGATCTGCTCGAATTTTGCGATTAGCAAGAATTGCATTGCAAAAAAATAATTTCAATGCGGTTGAAAATTTTGATAAAGTTTGTATCGAAGCGAAGGAAGAGTTTCAACTAATTCTTGATGAGCTGTGGAATAATCAGCTACAGAAACATTTAAATGAAGTACTTTCTCGAGGAAAGGTAATTGGATTTGTGGGTAACTTACGGATGGAGGTAGTACAAACGGAACCATTGGCAATTGTATTAGCCGATTCAGAAAATGAAGATCATATAAAATCGAAGAGAACCATTGAGTTAATAGGCTGTGCACGTCTTGTATTATCTTTACGTCGAGGAATCTCAGGAAAGATTGTAAATTCACACGAAATGTATACTCTGATAGAGAAATATGAGGGTAAATTGTTTGAATCAGCAGAGATGGAAATACAATTGATAAAGGATGAAGTTTCTTTGCGAATGACTCTATCTGTTTTAGAAGCATCACTTGAACACCAATCGTTAAAGGAGTTAGTTGCAGCAATCGAATCAGCGGAAGCTCTACCGACTATGAATTCTCAAGGGAGGCAATTGTTGCGATTTGCAAAATTAATGAAAGCATTATTAGTAGCCGAGGAAAAAGAAGATTGGGATAACATCCGTCATGTTTTAAGTACAGTAAACGAAACAGAGGAACCTATGCCAACGAGTATCGTTATGAAATTTCACAGCGCCCGCGTGCGTTTAGACAACCGCAACGCAGAACAACTGTTAACAGAAGCCATATGCACTGGGTATGTAAGCGGTACTATCGAACAAATAAATTACGATGACATATCTACAGAGAAATTAGACCGAGCATTAATGGCGACGAAGAATGTTGAAGAATTAAATGCAGCCGTCGAAGATTTAGCACGCGTTGCGTTAGCTATTCGAGAATGCAGACGTTGCATTTCAAGTAAGAAAATATCATTGCTGGAAAAGAATGCGTTGATGATAGGAAAAGTTGAAATTATTGATATTGCTAAAGATGAAGCGATGTTAGTTCGCGATTGCGTAGATGATAAAAAAATCATAAATTTATTATCTAGTGCTCTGATGTCTGATGAAACGTCCGGGACATCGGCATTAGACGAGGCTATTGAACATGCACAACATGTTGGGTGTAAATCCAGAAAGGCGACGGAGTTGTTGAAATCAGCTTACATTGTTGTTCGCATACGTCAATTAAGACAAAATGGCAATTGGGAAGCTTTATTAGAATATACGAAAGATTTTAAATCCGATCTTACCAATGTAAGTGAACAAGAAGTTAAGAAGGCTATTTCAGATTGTTTACATTATGCACGAACAGTTCTTGTTGCACGGGAGGCAATGAACAAAAAAGACTGGCCAAGCGTACGATCTGCCTTAGCCTTGTATGATTCTTTTCCACCATTAGGCGATGCGAGAATTGAAGAGGAAATAGACGCAATTCGAGATGAAGCTAATGATCGTACAGTTTGTGAAGCGTTCCGCCATGCTTTATCGCAAGGTGGTGCGCAAGGACATGCTGGACGAGTGGTAACAAGCTCCATACGCCTTTCGTTGCTTGATAAATCCATAAGCCTTGCAAATGATTTAGGTTGTAGCTCTTCAGAAGCACAAAGTTTTTACCGTACTGCGTATGTTATTCAACAATTAAGAACAGCAGCAAAAGCTAACGAGTGGCTAGCTGTTGAAGCTGTGTTACAACATGCTTTGCCTGGTGGCGTACGAGAATTAGAGGCAGGCTCTTCTTTGCTTGATAGTATCGCAAATGACGAGCTACGTTTGTTATTGGATCATATTGTTGATATGAAAATGATGAAAATAATGAATGAAGCTATCATGACCGGACGCATCGTCACGGATATAGATTCGGGAGAAGTGGATATTCAAGCTGTCGATCCAAAGCCACTTGCTCATGCTTTGAATTTTGTTGAAGAAAACACATGCCGTTCGGAAACTGCTGGAAATTTGGCTAGGAATGTAGGTCGGCTGCACACTTTACGCACAGCATTAGTATCTCGCGATTGGGGCGGTGTATTCAAAGTTGTGAAAGAATCTGCAAATGAAGAAATGACACGTTTAGAAATGACATCTGCATTAAATGCGGTCGCAAATATGCGCTCAGAAGAATCGTTACGCCTTGCAATCAAGGAGAATTCAATTGATGGTGTGGTTGGGCATTTGATCTATGACAAGATTAAACTTGAATATTTAGATGAGGCAATCAAATCTGCTCGAGAGGCTGGAATTGCAAGCAAACGTGTTGAAATTTTGTTAAATACAGCACAAATTGTACGCCGTCTACGCTACGCTGTCATGGAAAATGATTGGGAAGAAGTGGAGCAAACCATAAGTACAGCAGCATTATTGGCTGCTACTGGCAAATTTGCTGCAGATGCAGAAGCAGAGATGAACTTGTGTTTAGAGGAAGTTGAAGACAAACGATTGCAAACCATGCTAAATAAAGCAATGACATCTTCTGGCTCAAGAATGTTGAAAGATGCAATTACGGTGTCCCGTTCTACTATATTAATACATAGTGAAACAACGCAAGAGTTGCTGAATAAAGCAATATTTTTAGCTGATATTCGTGAAGCTCATGAACTTGGAGATATGGTTCGTGTACAAGGTCTTTCTAGCTCGGTTCCAATCGCAAGTTTGAACGACGATGAACGTAAAGAAGTAACTTTGTTATTAAATATCGCTAACGACACCTTGCTGATGGATAGTTTATGGGAAGCCATACAAAGCCCTGGCCAAGCGCTTTACATTAATGGAAAATTGGATACTTCAACCATATCAAGATCACGCTTATTACTTGCCATTTCTGATGCAAAACAAGAAAATATCATATCGGAAGATGTGTTGTTGATATTAGATATTGCACAATCATTGGCAGCATTACGAGGTCATATATCTGCTCATATATGGAGTGATGCGTACAAAGAGGTGGAAAAATTAGCAACACGGTGCAAAAAATTACCAAATGGAAACATTCCAAAGTCTTTGCGAACAGAAATTTTAAATGCAAAAACAGAATCATTTAAATTTGTAACAGAAGCAGCTTATAACAAAAGTTTATATCAAATTGTTAAAGTTCAATCTATCGTCCGACGTTTTATATATCAAAAAGCGGCGAAAGAACGACTTGATTCAGCTATCGTCGTACAAAAACATATGCGAACATTCAATGCAAAAAAATTAAAAACGAAATTAATTGTCAAGCGAAATGATGATTTTTTAGCTGAACGGGAAAAAGAAAAACAAAGGATCAAAAAGCGTAATATACAACAATGGGATTTAGCAGCAAATTCAATCGTCAAAGATATTGAAAGAGGTGTCCATCTTTCAAATTCACCAGATGTACCAAAATCAGATGCCATAAAGATATTATCACGATCATTAAAAGTTGGTCGTGCAATTAAATTACATCAACATCATGATGCACGTGTCATTGCCCAAATTGTTCGATGTGAGAAAATTTTAAGAGAGTTATTATTGTATCAAAACAACACTGACACAACAAAGTGATTCAAAAAAATAAAAAAATATATAGTCTATTTTTGAAAAATTTGTACTTAGTAGAATATATATATTACATAGGAAACAGATAATACAAATTTTGATAGGAGTAGAAATTGTTAGTGTTAGTAATTTAAGTACGTCTATCGCAACAATATATGTACACAGCATTAAATCATACCACCTGCTATTCCCGTACTAAATCACCAACCCTACGGTTTAAATTTGATGAGATCAGTGCCGTCGAGCTATCCAATCTAGATGATATCTCCATGGTACAGAAAATGAGGAATGTTAAATGTTTGTACAACCGAGTAAAAAGTGGAGGAACTATGATGAACCAAACATATCACATTAAGAGAAGAG
>MDTG01120759.1_pt1 | contig 13650 bp, 12 predicted proteins | sample 811421 | NCBI WGS metagenome assembly MDTG01 (sample SAMN05326645, study PRJNA326480) | marine metagenome | isolation source: seawater | place: Pacific Ocean: South East | collected 2011 | reverse complement strand
TCAAACAATTATATTATTATGTCGTCATTAGTTACAACAACAACAACACGTGGACCCGGTAACGATGAACATGGGCATCTCGATCCTGAAGAAAATGTTGAAGGTGACCACGTTGTTGTAAACGTCGAAGATGAAGGTGTGCAAAAATTACAAAAATTTGAAGTTAATAAGTTTTATTACCGCAAAAGCAGTTCCGGAAACGAATGGTACCTAATTGTGAACCGTTTTGGAAAAGAACCAAACTTTTTTGATGAAAAGGAAATCGTTATTCAATTGTGGCGAGATTATGTAGACGACAGTCGTCGAGATGACCGCAATACTCTTATTGAAGATGATCGTGAAACAATGAGAATAATATATCAATTCGAAAGTGCTCGAATGGAAATTGCCATCGAAGCTGGGGTCGAAGTGGCTAACTTTAAATACCAAGGTATCCATGGGAATCCCGGCCCGTTAAGAGCTGATCAAACCGGTTATCCACCTGAAATTGACGGTTTTCGCAATAATATCGTTTCACCAATATTGGAGGAAAACCCGAAAAAGGACTGGCTGGAAATAGTGGAGCTGGTAACAAAGAAGTTTGGAGACCAAGTTAGTAAGTTGGGGTTAGCAAACGAAAACTTAATATACAGAATTGTAGGACAGGTGTACGATACATTTCAAAAACGTCTTACTAACTTGGGTTTGAAAAAGTTTAGTGTTGGGGAAAGAGTAGAATACTACCACAATCAAGACCGCGACGATATTCGCACTGGTTCTATCACTAAAAGAGAAGATGAGGTTGTATATTTTATAAAAAACGATGCAACTGACATCGAAGACATGGAGCATGAACGTAATATTATCGGTCCAAAAAGAGGACCACGAACAAGGTGGCCTGAATATATATATGCGCAATTGGGCGAATGCGAATGGAAAAAAATACGAATATCAAACAACGGCAGCGGCAGTAGTAGCAGTTCTGTTGTTAATGGCTCTAGTAGCTCTAAAAATCCTTCCGCGAAAAAACGCAAAGTTGACCCGGTGACCCCAAAAAAGAATGACCTTGTGCTTAAACGGAATGGTGGTATATTTCTTGTGTTAAACCCCACTACTACTAAGGCAAAGATTAAAATGGTTGATATAGAAGGGTCAGGCATCATTGATGTCAGTGCTGGAGATATTGAAAAAGTTGTGAATATCTATAACCCTAAATTGGTAAATGTAGGAGATACCGTGCGATATTTTTATTGCGGTGACTGGGGGATGGGGAAAGTTACGGAGCTATGCGAAGGAGGCTTTTTTGCACAATGCGGCCCACAATTACGTAAAATGTTGAATTATTGTTTGGACAGTTATTATATACACACAAAAAATAAGCTTGCGTTTTGGAAAAAAAAACTAGATGATACAATATACAAAAATGGTATAAGTGCATCTAATAATGGTGCAAATCTCACTAAAGTAATAGATGTGTTGAAAGAAGCAATAAAGGACAACTGTCCTATTAATGTAGACGAGTTTGAAAACGGTGAAGACGGTAATTCTGGGATGAACTTGTTAAATGCGATCCTCTATTATACATGCTTTAAACACGGAGAGGAAGATATAAACAATTTGGAATTCTTATTGTTGCAGTCGGCAAATTGGAAAACATATGTTGGGACGGGGGGTTGTTATCCTCACGGTAGCATTATTGAATCACCATTATGCAATATATATTATGAAGATGAGGAAGCTGCAATCAAAATACTTCCTTTTTTTAAAGCACATGATCACATCATTGATAACCGTGAAAGGAAAATTCTTAGCAAAAAGGTGTTGGATGAATGGGATCGGTTGCACAATAGCAGTTCTAATGGTGCCACGAAGAAACGAAAAGCTGTTGTTAATGGCTCTAGTAGCTCATCTACGACAACAACTACTACAACTACTAATGGTGCCACGAAGAAACGAAAAGCTGTTGCTAATGTTGCTAATGATGTAATTCAAAAGTTTAGTGTTGGTGAAAGAGTAACATACTACCACGATCAAGACCGCAACGATATTCGCACTGGTTGTATCACTCAAAGAGACGATGAGGTTGTATATTTTATAAAAAACGATGCGACTGACATCGAAGACATGGAGCATCAACGTAATATTATCGGTCCAAAAAGAGGACCACGAACAACTTGGCCTGAATATCAATACGTTGCTGTAAACGACGGCAGTGGTAGCGGTAGCAGCAGTTCTACTAATGGTGTTAGAGCTAATGGCTCTAGTAGCTCATCTACGACAACTACAACAACTACAAATAGTGACAATGATATCGTGTCTGGTGACATATGGGAACGAAAAGAAAATTTTAGTGGAGAAAGTTGTCGTGTTCTGATAGACCATGTAGATGCAAAAGGCTGGGTTTATTTCAAGCAACTGCAGAAGTGGCAGTTAGATCGTATGTGCATACATGAGAGAAACTTCCGTTTTGATTATCAAAAAGCAAGAGAGCAAGAGGTACATGTAAAGTTTCGTACAGGCTGGTACTATTATCGCGTAGTACACTCAAACCTCGAAAGTACTCCTTCAACAAAGCAATGGTTTAAAGTACTTAAACGCACTGCTAAAATGGTTACGGTTCAAAGCCAAGTTAGGCATGCAATGAAGGTGCATGTAATGAAAAAATCTGTAGAAGAAGATTATAAACCATTTGGTGTTTATGCCGAAACTCTTCCTTCACTCACTATTGATTCTCCTTCTTCGTTTTCTGCCGAGCCATTGAAAGCTAGTCGTGGGCACTTTAAAACCATTCCGGGCGACAAGTCGTTATCAGAGGCACAACTAACGCAAATTTCGCATGCAGATACATGGGGTTCTAATAGTTCTAATGGTGCTACAAAAAAAGGAAAAGCTGTTGCTAATGGACCACGAACAAGTTGGCCTGCGCCAAAGGACGACGAAGATTCTGATGAAGAAGATGTGTTTAAGAGTGGTAGATTTACAGCCGAAAATCCGACTACATTTGCTGCCAGAAAACCGATGTTTGCTGCTGTGAAAGCTGCACCTAGATTTGCTGCTGTGAAAGAAGCACCTAGATTTTCTTGTGCTACAAAAAAACGAAAAGCTGAAAAGCAAGGACCAAGAGCACAAATGAATGAGTTGTTAAGAGAGAATACAGAATTGAAAAATCGTGTAACTGTTTTGGAAGATAATGCAACACTATTGGAACATAAACTTGGTGCCAAGGAAAAAGAAATTGAAGACTTACGTGATAGATTATCCAAGACACAGACATCAATTATTTGATTGATAGCGAATAAAGTAATGGAGTTACCTTTTGACATATGGAATTTAATATTATCAGAATATATTAATTTTAATAGTCATGTTGATAATGGTAAACAACGTTTTCTAGAATTGCTCTTAGTAGACAAGGCATTTAATATAGCGTTGATGCATTATTATGATACATTGCTATTAGGTCCATATATATATTTCCGAGCCACTATGATTTGTACAGCTGTATGTGAATGTTGTGGAAAAACGTTTAACACAAAACTAAACCAATTATCATTTATGAATGACGAAGCACCACAGAGAGTCATTATTTATTGTAACAGCATGTGGTGTTTTAAAATGGCACTTTATTCACAACGAGATGCCATTCATAGGCAGGCAGGATTATTATACGACATAAAACATGTGGTAAATTATAAAAGCATTATCGATTATCATGAAGGTAAAAAAATTTTAATTGACAGATCAAATGGTTCCCAGACATTATCATTTGTAGTTACAAGGTATTTGTATATTCATAAACGCACGGGTGGTAATTATATGCTTTGTAAATGGTATGAAGGCATGGAATATTATTATAAATTAGTGAAGATTGACAAGTATTTAAAACATCATGTTAGTATTAAATTAAGTTCTTATTAAATTACTACTAATCCTTTTTTATCTAATAATACGTTATCCGGTGATGTAAGTTCATAATCATAACTTGATTCGTCACTAGCATCTGGTGGTATTATTTTTTTGTTGTTGTTTTTTTTTGGTGGTGTTTTTGCTTTTGCTTCTATGTTAACACTGACTTTACATCCCATGAATGAAATAATTATACTTCCTATAGTATTATAAAATATAGTGAAAAAAAAATAAATGAAGTGGCCATCCTTGGGCGAAAGATGGGAAACTTGTGAAAGTTTTTTAAAAAAAAGTGGTGCTAATGAGCAAAATATAGCTAGTTTTGATGCCTTTGTGTCAAGGGAATTTCAACAAGAAATTTATAAATCATTTAAGATAAATGCAGAGACGGGTGTGGATAATTGCTCTAGATTATCTGTGCATTGTAAAAATGTGTCGATAAGGAAATGTATTTTATTAAATAATGATATTGATGTTCATATACCGTCTCAAGTCAAAGTATCCGACAATTTGGCTCGGTTACTGAAGTGCAGTTTAGTGGCCCCTGTATATCTGACTTTGTGTTTGAAATTTAATGAATCAATAGAGGAGATTCGTGATATTTTGTTATGTTACCTTCCAATCATGGTTGGTTCTTGTTTGACTTTACCACGAAAAAAGAGTAACCTTTGCGACGAAGGTTTTTTTATTTTAAATGGTTCGGAGAAAACCATTGTTGTTCAACAACGCAAAGTAAACCGCATGATTAAAATTAATAACCAACGTGCTGAGTATGTATGTAAAAAGAATAAGTGTCGTTGGTGGTTAGAAAAAAGTGAACAAGGTAAATTGTATTTGAATTCAAAGCATGGTAAATGCTTAGCAGTTGTTTTATTGTCTGAATATTGTATTGGAGAAAATCAAATATTGAATTCTGATTTACAATTAGAGAAAAATGAAGTTGATAATCAATCCCAAGTGGAGCGACTATTAGAAATTAGAAAAGTGTTTCCTATGGTAAATACATCTAGTGACATACCACACATTTTGTTTCCTAATTTTGTGTCTACTTTAAGTTTGTCTCAATATACGCATATGTGTAACATGTTAATGAACGACGAAACTAATCACTGGGACCGCGATCATTTACATTATAAAAGAGTAGAGATGCCAAGTGAGTTGTTATTAATGGTATTGAAGAAATCGTTAAAGCGGGTACTTAATTCTTTCAAAAAGCGGATGTTGAATTTTATTGAACGTTATCCGAACAAACCTTTACTGACTGGGGTTCACCGTGCCCTTGACAATCGTGTAATTACAGAAGCATTTTTTTATAGTCTCCAGACGGGTAATTTCCCGAATCCGAACGGTCAACAAGGAATTAGAACTGGGGTGAGCCAACAACGTTCCAATTACAATCTGAGTTCCATTTTAAGTCAGAGTAGAAGGTTAGTATCAGGGGATTCAAAGCGTAGTATTATTGGTCAACGTGAAGTACGCAGTGATACATTTGGTTATCTGTGCGCCTTTGATACTCAAGAAGGTAAAGCTTGTGGTTGTTCAAAGCATATGAGTACACTCACGACTGTATCCATTGAGTTTGAAGATAGTATTATAAGGCAAATTTTAGAGGAAAAGAATTTTCTCGGTGATATCGATTTATCACTTGATAAGAATTTAATATTTATTAATGGGTTTATGTATGGCCAGAGCGACAAGATAGATGAAATTGGCGAGTTACTTCGTCAATATAGACGTATTTCTATTATCGATAAAGGTGTGAGTGTGCATAAAAAGAAGGGGCACTTATACATTCGTAGTGATTGTGGTCGTATTTTAAGGCCATTGTTTCATTTGAAGAATTTATATGAATTTTTGGTACGAACAGATGAAAATGATAATGATTTTTTTTCGTTACTACAAAATGGCGTAATCGAGTATATCGATAGTTCTGAAGAAAATGAAATGCTTGTTAGCACCAATTTTGATACATTGACCAGAGAAACAACGCATGTCGAGCTACATCCCAGTTTGATGCTATCAATGAACGCTTTAGCCAATAATCCATATTGTGAGCACAATCAAGGTCCTCGGTACGTACTTTTAAAAAAACTTTACTATGTTACCAAACTAACAATACCTACCTCAATAGATTAACATATCAATGCGCGATGCAAAAGCAGTCTCAGAGTGAGATGCCTGAAAATTATTTGGATTTAAATTATAGTCGTGCTCATTATTTATTCAATGGGCAAAAGCCTCTTTGTCAAACGAATTTAGGAACCATGGCTGGAATGCCTCAAGCGAACGGTTGTAATGTTATCATGGCTATTGCTACTTATAATGGATATAATCAAGAGGATTCGTTGGTTTTTAATGAAGCTAGTATTCAACGGGGTTTATTTAGAATGATGGACAGGAAGACATATCATTATAGTGGGAGTGATGTCGTTGGGTACGGAAATGACAATTCGTTAAGGCGGCATAATCAAGACAAATTTAGTCAAATCGATGATGATGGGTTGCCAACTCCGGGTAAATGTATTGGACCTAAGGATATTATTTTAGCAAAGAAAGAATTAATTGACCCTGAACTACAAATAGGAGGCATGCAATCTGTAATGGCATCAAATCTTGTTCCTCAAGGACCACAATATAAAGATTCAAGCGTAAGAGCGCGTGATAAACACGGTATAGTAGACCGTGTGATCGTTGGTGTAGGAAAAAGAAGAAGAAAATCAACCAACGGAAGTAAGTCAGCAAAAGTCACAATTGTAACTAGTAAAATGCGTTCAGTTGAAGTTGGTGATAAATTCGTAAGTAGACTTCCTGAAACCTGATCCTGATCTCCTCTAACATACATATATATTATAAAGGCTTCAAGGCATGCCCAGAAGGGTTGTTGTGCAAGAATAGTTCCAACGGTAGATATGCCTTTTGTTAGTTGTGGTCCAAATAAAGGCGTATCACCAGACGTGATTCTCAGTCCTCATGCTATCCCTACGAGGATGACAATCGGTAAGTAAAGTAGACTTCCTGAAACCTGATCCTGATCTCCTCTAACATAACGATAGGTCACCTGCAAGAGATGTTGTTTAGCAAAGTTGCTGCATTAACTGGTAAGCAACAAGATGCTACTCCATTTTGCCATGAGAACATTAAAACCATGGCAGATCTTTTACATGCCAATGGGTTTCAAAAGCATGGTAATGAAAGGCTGATTGATGGCGTTACCGGTTTAATGCATGAATGTACAGTCTTTATTTGTCCTATTTATTATCAAAGGCTTCGTCATATGGTTTCCGACAAAATTCATGTGAGATGTGGTCAAGGGCCAAGGGCAGTCTTAAGTAGGCAGCCACCGGCGGGCAGAGGAAACAATGGTGGTCATGTAAGTAAAATCTAATCCTATTAATAGTTTAAGAAATTCTCTAACTTTATTACTATACAGCGCGTTGGAGAAATGGAAAGTGCAGCTATCGTTGCCTCAGGAGCTTCGTCAGTCCAGAAGACATTATGGGACCAATCTGATAAGAGTAAGTGGGCAATATGTGGTCATTGTCATACGTATAACCCATACCGACCGAATGATAATACGTGCGTCAATTGTGGTAAGAAAGGTAAAATAAAGAATTTAACATGTCCATATTCATTTAAGTTGGTAAGACAGGAATTAATGCAAGTTGGTATATTAATAAAAGACGATATAGATTGGGAAAAAGAAAACAATAGTGGAATAAATGAACATGACGTTAATTGATATGCCATTTGACGTATTATGTATTGATGGTTTTAAGCCTATAGAAATGGTCAATGCATGTGTTGATCAAATTGCTACATGTGATAAAAACTCTATGTTAATTCAATATGATTATATCACATCTATATTAATATGCCCTACCCGTTTCCAAAAAGCATCCTATTCTAATTTAGCATCTATGTATTCACAAATAACCACTACTTTTAATCAAACTGTTAACCACGAAACGTTTGTTACCACTGCTACAAATGGTCATCATAAGGAAAAACAAATGGCCATGGAATTACTTCAATCTTTAAAACCAAAGACCGATAATTATTACGATACATTGGAGTCGTCAGCATTTACTATAACTGTTAATAATTTTGGGGAGGCTTCTAAACTACAACAAGTAGGTACTCATGCTGGCTATGTTGTAGAAATTAGAGAAAATTCGATGACGGATTACTCTGTAAATGTCTTAGGAAATGAGCAAATTTTAGGCATGGCTATTAAACAGTATAGTGTAGGGAATGGTAATTATGCGGCGAGTCTTACTGTTCCTGATATGGAAAGAAAGAAATTAGTTGTACGAGTTAAAACAAATAATATTTATAAAGTTTACATTTTATAAAGTTTCCGCTCTACTATGTTGTACTTACTTTCTTCATTGTTTTGCTTTAATTCTGGTATTTTGTCTTCGTACCTTTTTAACCATTCTTTAAATGTCATAAAATTAAACGGTACTTTACTCGCAACTTCATCACGAGGTGTAACGTACTGAAACAACGCTTCAATAAGCCAATCATTTCCACTTAATTTGTACATATCTTGAACTTTTCTAATGGCATACAAAACCTGTTCTAATGGTCCTAGAGACTTTTTTTTAGCCTTTAGTTCTTGTTTTAGGTCCTTATACCTTCCCCTTAGTTCTCCAATAAAAATCTTTAAATTATCATTATCATCCAATGTTTTTTCTAAGTCTTGATATGCTGTGTCTAACTCTGTTTTTAACTGATTTATTTCTTCGTATGCTGTTTCTAACTGTGGTCGAGAGACCTCTGCTATGTCGTCGTCGCCGCCTTCGAAATTCATAGTATATTATATATGATTTTAGTGCTTATATATTAAAAATGGGTAATATTTTTTCATCTAAGGAGGATGTAAGACCAACACCAAATAAGGTGTTGGAAATGGAAAAAGAATGTAGAGAGAAACGGAAGAAGAGAATAGAGAAAATGACGGAGGAGGCTTTAGAAAAATTAGATAAATTAACAATAAAAAACGGAGTTAAATTTTAATGGGTTGTTTATTGGAACAGTGTGTAGCACACGATGGGCAAAAGTATGCAATACAAAATTTACAGATGGTGCTGTCGTATACTAGCAACTCAGAACAGATATGTTCGTTTGATTTGCATTTTGTACATATTTGTTTTTTCTCTGAAGTACAAGTTTGGCAATTTAAGTATTGATCGTAGTTGAATGATTTATTATCAACAACGGTAGCACTGGCACAAGAAGAACACAATATCATTAATTTTCCATTGAAAAGAAGGCTTTGTCCTAATAAATCCACTTCTAATAAATCGGTGCTGATGCATCTTTTACTTGTTATATCTCTTATTTTTTCTTTTGCAATTTTTCTATTATTTTGTATGATTTCTTTTTCTGTCTTTTCTTGTGTTTTAAATTTCCTTTTTGTGTTTTTTGTGTGTCTTTCCGCTCGTTTTCCGCATACCCATCTTAGGTTATCAACTTCGTTGGAGACGACTACCCTTAAACTTCCTTTTGCTAACTTGTTACTGTGCCTCGAAGATGTACTTTTTTTCATTAAAAATATCTTTATGTCATTGCAACTGGTGCATATAAAATTCAATCCTGTTGTTTTGTCTATGGTATTGTCGTCACTACGTTTTTTTAGTACGTTAATTTGCATGTCGTATAAATGTTGTGGTAGTATAAATAAACCGCTTGATATTCTTCTATCAAGTAATTTACAACATTCATAAATGCATTCTAATGTGTAAATATTACATTGGTTGAAATCTTTATCAGAAAATGTTTGGTTTATTAATTTATGTATAATGTCTTTTCTTACGTTAAAGAAAGTTAAAAAATACCATAGGTCTTCTTTTTTGGCAAGTCTTTGTAATATTTTCCACATAATTTTTGGCATATTATCGGTTATTAGACTGGTGGTAGTAAATTTGTTTTTACTAATAAAAAATTTTTGTATGAATGTGGAAGTTTTGCCATAATATGATAATTGTGGAGTTGTTCGGAAGAGTTTTGTGTGGTTTTTGCTAACATTTTGTAATAAAGGATCTAGATATATCATCCAATTGCTCCGGTTCACGAATGTATATTCTCTTACAGCTACATTGGATAAGGTTTGTCTAATACTGTCCATAAATTCACTGACTTGTTTATCAAACTTACCCCAATTATACTTTTCATCCACAACGTTGTATACGGTAGCACTCATACGAACCGCATAAACTAAAAATTCTTTCAGGCAGTAAAATAAGAATATTTGTGTTTCTGTTGGACCATTTCTTAACCATTTGATAAAAAACGTTTTATGGGATAATTGATTAACAAAGGTATCAAAGATGATTTCTCTGCCTTCGTAATTTAATAACACTTTGCAATGTGGATACAATCCAAGTAAACTATGTTTGATAATGAGTAATAAAAACTGGAATGTTTTATCGCTTTCTTGAATATACGATATTACTATCGTTTGGAGATTACGAATCTGGCATCTCTGTGGCATGGACTTTTGAAGTAAATGAATAATTTGCCCGAGGTTTTTATTTCTAGTTGGTGGTAATATCTGCGTAATGATTTGAGTAACAAGTGGTCGTAATGTATTCATGTCATTATTTAGATTTTCTTGAACATCTATTCGTGGGCTAAGGTTTAATTTATAAATATTATGCATATGAATGTCAATGAAATGAAATAAACACCGTTTTATTAATATTTTGTCTGATCCTTGTAATCTTTTTGTCAAATAAATCCAAGTATTGATTGCGTTTACATATTCTGGTAAGCATGCTCCATACTTTGGTCTAAATACAATAAACTTCTCATGTAGACGTGGAGCAATCCAAGGCGGCTGAAAACAATGCTTGTAAATAGTATTATTAAAATACTTGTGCAACTCTAACTTGAACCATATTGTTGTTTGTAGTTTTAAGCCCCCTTCAATAGTGAACGTATCTTTATAGAAGGAGGCTTTATTATAAAAAAGGCAAAGGTGCGACATTAGGTGTTTCGTATCCTGTCTGTTTGTAGCATTTAATACCACTAACTTTTACAGCTGTATATGCGTCACGCATATGAAGTACCACTGGGTCCCATAACCCAAATTGACCAGTGGCAGATGGTAATAAACATTGTGAAATAGCATATTCACCGCTAACGCCAGCAAAGTTTCTGTAGTTGGATATAAGTGCACCAGTTGATTCTTTGTCACTTTTGATATTAATATACAACGTGGCCACGTGCGCCCTCCTACACATTAGGCACATTTGGCACATGTCAGGTAATTTACCATTTTCAATATATTGTTTGTATTGCGATGGTAATAAAAATTCACGTAAAATGAATCCATCTGATGGGTTTAAGTTTGTGATTTTCAGTCCTTCGCATCCTTGACCAGAGACACAAGCTCGTTCTGAACTTTTTGGCTCGCGTAAAAATTCTTCTTCGTACTTCCTATGACATATTTCCACATTAGGTCTTGATTTTACACTGTCTGATTTACGGTTTAAGAACATCGGGTCTACTGGAGTTTTTCTTAACAATTTTCGTAAAAATTCAGCATCAAAGGGATTGGAAGATGAATTAAATTTGTCTTGTATAGATTTATGTTGTAGAAACTTGGTTTCCGCTTCAATTTGTTCCTGTGTGGACTGATGAATTTTTCTGTCATCAATAATTAATACGGATTGAGATTCTTGTGGCATCTCTCGCAATAAATCATTAATAATACTTGGTATATCTTCGGAAGCAGAACGGTCTCTTCTTGGATTATCCATCATCATTTTTTTATTCACTTGTTTAAAGTTTTGGCTACAATTGTATATATACTTTATATAATACTTGTATAAATAATATGTATCTAGATATAAGGTAGTATGTTAATATTGGATTTGTTCATAATATGGTATATAGTGACAAGTGTATTCTTTATCATCGTCACAGTTAGCAATAGTTTTTTATATACAAAAAATGGCACCGTAGTTAATACAAAAAAAGGATTAACCTTAGTGCATTTAGCAACTTCTATAATCCTACTGTTTTGTCCTATTATCACGGAAAAGAATTCCTTAAGCTTTTATAACGATGTAATTCTCAATAATCTATACACGTCTACATATATTGTAATGCTATTATTAACAGCGTGTATTGCCATTGGGTTTAGTATCACACAATTTAACGAAAGTAATCTACCCTTTGCTATATTTCTTATATTTGTCGCATTTGTTTCTGTACTGACTGTCATAGTATTACTGTTGTTTTTTATTCCAATTAATATTACGGAATGCCAATGCAAAGATAATTACTATGGCACCAATTGTGAACAAACGTGTTATACGGAAGACAACACTGTCTGTAATGGCCACGGTACATGTAATGTTGGTTGTGAATGCAATGACAAATTTAGCGGTGATATGTGCACTGACTGTATAAATAAATATGATTTCGAAACAAATTGTACAACTTGTCGTAGAGGGTATTCAATTTTACAGGATTGTACAGCATGTGAGGATGGAAAAGACAAGAGCAACGATTGTCAAACATGTATTTCTAGTTATTATGTCGACCCAAATAATATTTTTAATATTGGTTCATGTACAGTGTGTAAGCCTTTTTATTATAAACCTAGTAGTTCTATCGAAAGAGGTTCTTATAATGATTTTTTACAATTTGGGGAAACATGTCAACCATGCAAAACAAATGAAAATGGAGAGCGATGCAATGGACATGGTGTCTGTAGACATTTTTGGACACAATCATTAGATGGTACTGTCTATGATGGTTTAACAAATATACCAATACTGGGACTAGATGCGGATGGATCTTGTATATGCGATACAGGGTACGCTGGTGGTGAAGCTGGTGTTTGTGAATTAGTCCCCGGGTATGATAATGAAAATTCTGAATCAATTTGTAATGGGCATGGCGAACCATTAACATTATATAAACAAAAGGAAAATGCCATATATTCAATATTTGATAAATTAGTATGTAAATGTGACACAAACTATTATCCTAGTTTTACAGACAGTCATACTAGCTGTTCACAAAATATGCTTGATACGACATGTATTTATGGTTATTGGAAAGATGCAGATGGTATATGTCAACCTTGTAATGGTGGTGGTTTTCTCCAAGGCTGTAATTCTGGAAGAGCAGCTGGGACATGTTTGAGTGATGGTACATGTGAATGTTATATTAGTTATAATCAAAATGCAGGTGGATATACTGGTGACGATTGTAAAACGTGCGCAAATAGAAATTTTTATAGAGTAAAAAAATCGAAAGCATATAAAGATAATCCGGAATTATTTGATGATCCCGAAAAATGTCAACCATGTCCGGGTGCAATCAGTGAAGACATTGTAGACAGTTGTGGTGTTGGATACTGTATTACTGAAATATTGTTAGATGAATTGCATGCAGATACTGCCAAATATGATGCGTTTCATTTGGCTACAGGGAATATTGATGCTGTTGCATACCATCGAGAAAATAACATTGGAACATGTATTTGTTACGAGACAAAAACATTGAACCCAATCAGTGGAATTTGTGAATAATGGATAAGGAAGCAGAACTTGACAAAGCAAAAAAAGCAAGATTGAGGCAAAAACAAAAAGAAAAGAGGGAAGAATTAAAACAGTTAGAGTTACAGAAAAAAACGGTGCAGTACCAGAAAAAGATCAATAACAATAGACAGGCATTTGGTTTAAAAAAAAGGAAGCTACAAAACAATATAAATAACTATTTTAAAAGTAAAAAAAAGAAAATAAC
>MDTG01310474.1_pt1 | contig 13651 bp, 13 predicted proteins | sample 811421 | NCBI WGS metagenome assembly MDTG01 (sample SAMN05326645, study PRJNA326480) | marine metagenome | isolation source: seawater | place: Pacific Ocean: South East | collected 2011 | reverse complement strand
GAAATTAGATGTGCATGGGGTTCACAAAATAATTACTGCTTCACCACAACTGCATTAACTTCACAAGTGTGGTTAATTTATGAGAAAGATGGTGAGTGGAATACAGAATCCGTAGCAACTATTGGTGATCCAGCTAAGATTCCTTTACCTGTAGACATCTCAATTACAGCAGATGACAAACACCTATGGGTAAATACATGGAATGATGGTATGACCAGAGTATTTGATATTTCAGATCCTCATAATGCTAAAGAAGTGTATACACATAAAATTGGTGACCAAGTCAACATGTTATCTCAAAGCTGGGATGGAAAACGTGTTTACTTTACATCATCATTATTAGCTAACTGGGACAAAGCAGATGGACCAGAAAAAATGCCACAATTCTTCAAAGCTTACCATTATGAAGATGGCAAACTAGAGCAACAATTTGCTATAGACTTTCTTAAAGAAAAACTTGGCTTGCCACATCAAATGAGATTTGGTGCATATTCACTATATGCTAAATCTCCAAAAGATGGAGCTAAGGTAGCAGAACTTTCTAAGTAAAGTTTTGTCTAAGTTATTAGACACCCTCATAGGTGGTTAATAACGTGAAATGGCTGAAACGTTGAGGTCGCTTAATCTAGGTTAAGCGGCCTTTTACTTACTAAAATAAAGGTTGTTTGATTACCAAAATAAACTAAAATAAGACAGGGATGTTAAGGAAGATAATTTTTATATGTATGTTACCTGTCGCTATCATGGCGCAAGAAGTGACATATGACAATTCGGCGCTAGCGCCAGGTTGGACAAGTCTAACATTTACACCTCCTAGTGCATCTTCCTATACATTGGCCAGCTTCTCACCTGCAAAAGATGGCGATGTAATTAATCAAAGAGAAGAAAATACATCACTTCACAACATATATGATAACAAAGTAACATTGCTTAACTTTATGTACACCACTTGTACAGATATAAATGGCTGTCCACTAGCCACAGCAGTATTTCATAAAATTCAACAGAAATTATCCAAAGATCCGACCATTGGTAATCAGGTTAATTTAGTAAGTCTTAGCTTTGATCCTATAAATGATACACCAGAAATTATGAAGCTTTATGGTGCAGGTACCGAGAGACACCTCGTAGACTGGCAGTTTTTGACAACAGAAAATGCAGACATACTTGATCCAATACTTAACGGTTACCAACAAAGAATTATAAAAGAATATGATAGCGAAGGTAATTATGTTGGATCAATTTCGCATATTCTCAGGGTTTTCTTAATCGACAAGGATAAACAAGTTAGAAATATTTATAGCGTTTCTTTTCTTCATGCAGATTTAATTATTAATGATATAAAAACATTACTTGATCCAAATACTAATAACGGTACTTTAATTGCTGCAGCTGATACAAATTCAAATTCTAAATTAGATGTTGTCAAATCTGAGACATCAAAGCTATCAAAACCTGGTGATAACAAAGATGGTTACTATGACAGCGATTATGAAAGTGCTAGTAAAAGTTTACATAGAACTGGAAAGCCTGCAGATTTATATACAATTGCAACAACTAAGCAACTTGGACTACCAAAGCTTAAGTTACCTGAAGGAACAAATCTTACACCTGAAAAAATTGATTTAGGTAGAAAATTATTTTTTGATAGAAGACTGTCTCACACAGATACAATATCATGCGCTATATGTCATGTACCAGAAATGGGCTTTGCACAAAATGAATTAGCAACTGCTGTAGGCACTGAAGGAAGGTCTGTCCCAAGAAATGCTCCTACTGTTGTGAACGCTGCCTATTTATCTAGGTTCTTCCATGATGCGAGAGAAAATTCTCTTGAAGATCAAGTATGGGGACCTTTGCTAGCTCACAATGAAATGGCGAATCCATCACCTGGATATATTCTAAATAAAATTAAAAATATACCTGATTACGAAGGCTTGTTTGAAACTGCATATGGCGGACCTGTAAATATGGATTCTTTATCTAGAGCACTTGCTGCCTACCAATACAGTCTGCTCAGTGGTAATTCACCATTTGATAAGTGGTACTATAACAACGAATCAAGCGCAATTTCTAAATCTGCTAAACGAGGCTTTGAAGTCTTTAAAGGTAAGGGCAATTGCATGGCATGTCATTTAGTAAACGATGAATATGCATTATTTACAGATGAAAAACTTCATAATACTGGAATAGGATTTAAATCTTCTATGTATGTTGAACCTCCGCGCAAAAAAGTAGTATTAGCACCAGGCATAGAGGTCGATGTTGATACATCTGTCTATGCGAATGACTCAAGATTTAAAAACGAAATTAAACCTAATGACTTAGGTCTTTATTTAATTACTCAAGATCCTAGTGATCGTTGGAAAATAAGAACACCATCACTGAGAAATGTTGAATTATCAGGTCCTTATATGCACAACGGTCAATTAGCTACATTAAAAGACGTTGTTGATTTCTACAATGAAGGCGGCGTAAGAGAAGTTGGTAAGATGAAAAATGAAACCATTAGTCCTCTTATGATGCCTCTCAACTTGAGTAAACAAGAAGTGGATGATCTAGTAGAGTTTCTTAAAACGCTAACTGGTTCAAACATGGACACACTAGTTATGGATGCTTTTGCAGCCCCAATAGGGGAAGTATCACTGCAAGATCCAAACTGGTTTCATGATAATAAATTGAAATATTAATGATGAAGAAATATTTTATTATATTTCTTGTCATTTTCCTGATAACACCTATACATCAAGCCCAGTCAGAAAAATATCCTCTCCCTACAAAAATGCTTATGGACCCAATGCCAGCTGCAGATATGGCACCAGAGATAAATGTTATTGACATGAATGGTGAAAAAAGAACTTTACAAGACTTAAAAGGAAAATTTGTTTTAGTTAATTTCTGGGCAACTTGGTGTAACCCATGTAAAGTTGAGATGCCATTATTAGAGAATCTTCATCAAACACTTAAAAGTGATAAATTCACAGTGCTTGGTCTTCATGTCGGCCCAGGACCAGAAAACATAGAAGAATTTAAAAAACTCATGCCAATATCTTTTCCAATATATGTCGATATGGAATTAGAGGTTAATTGGGGAGTTCCAGGCCTGCCTACAACCTTCCTTTTAAATCCAGAGGGAAGATTAATATACAGAGCAGTAGGTAAAAGAGAGTTTGCATCGGACGACATGATCAACTTCTTAAGAAATAAAATTGAAGGCTATAAGTTCGCTCAAAAATATGAAGGCAAGCTTGTGCCTCCTATGATGAGGTAATTTTACTATATAACAAACAGCTCCATAAGTTCCTTTCCAGACTTAGTTCCGAAATACCTCACAGGCTTTGACGAATTAATTATATTTTTATTTAGTATTTTATTAATTTTTATTTTATAGAAATTAAAAAAAGTTAAATCTGTTTGATTTGCTCTAATATATTCCCGACATATAGATTTATCTCTTATAAAAATTGTTCCTCTACGAGCATTATGACAAAAGTTATTACCAATTTTTCCTAAAACAACTACAGAACCTGATATTAGCTCGAGACATGAACCTGACCCAATGTTTCCACCTATTATAATATTCCCTCTTCTCATTCTTACAATAGAGTTATCTCCAACATTTTTTTGCACGTATATAAAACCATCAACAAGTCCTTCATTCATGCTTGTAGGCAAACTACAAAGCCCATCATCTGCATTACCTAGAATATGTACAGAACCTCCTCTCATCCCTGAGCATGCATTTTGCCCAGCATTACCATTTAGTATAATCTCTCCACTACACATACCCTTTGCAAGTCCAAATCCAACATTTCCAAAAATAGTAATTTTTTTGTCTTCGAGATTATTACCAATATTATCTAGATGTTTGTTCGAATTGCTAATTATAATATCTTTGAAGTTATTACCCGATACATCGAACAAAGCAGACAACTTATATCCTTTAGTTCCATAGTTTACTCGGAGGTTTTTAATATTCGACAAACTAGATGTTTTGATTTTCGAAAGCCAACTCATGTCCAGTCTTTGTTTATCTTTGATTTTGCATTTAAAGACTAAAGGTTTCATTTTAATATCTTTCTTAAATGAAAGTGATGCGGACCTAGCTTTCCACCATAATTACCAGCTGAGACAGACACAATATCTTTTTTATATTTAGATTTAGATATTGCAACCAATGATTCACGTATACCCTTATCAATATCCTCTTTGGTTAAGCCGTTTATAACTATCTCCATTACACAATTAACACTTTTATTCAATTTACTACCGGTAATGCCGCTTAGAGATGGACAAAATGCGTCATTTGTTGATGCTATCAATGCTTTGTACTTAGAGCCAACTTTAGATCCAGACCTGACAACTCCACCAGGGAATGGGGTTATAATGTTACCGATTTCACTCATTATATTCACTGCTATCTCACATGCTGAAAGACATGAAGCTCTATTTTTTGACAACAATATAAAATTACCACCACCAATTGCTGGGACACGTGCAGTTGTCTCCTCGCACATAAATTCTCCATCCATCACAGGTATTCTCCAAAATCTTTTTTTATCGATACGTTTTGATATTTGATAACCATCGCCAAAATATTTTAAATTTTTTCCAAGGGGAATCATATCTTCTCCATCAAGACCTGAAAACAGGGCAGTAGTTGGGCATGTCAAGATACACTGCCCAGCCCTTGTCTCAAGCTGTTTCTCTAGTTGACTCCGTGACATTGAGAATAGAAGTATGGCGAACCCTGGTCTTCCATCCGGCGTTTCTGTAGCTTTCAACTGTCTTTCTATGCCAGCTTCTATTCCGCAGGCAATAACAGATGTTGCAAATCCGGTAAATGATGTAGCTGCATTTTTAGCCCACTTTATATTATCAGCTGTTACAATTATTCTACTTGCTTTCATATTAAAAGCTTCAGCAAAGGTATTCTCAATAGCTAACCCATTAATTTTCATGATATTCTTTTCCTGCTACATTTAACTTCATTTATATCAGATCCAATTACCTCTGACATTTCATCATTACTGATAGAGTAGTTTGGCAATGCAATAGTATGGTATTTATCAAAATATTTTTTAAGCTTTTTCTCAATAGTAGCATCATATTCGGGCTTAACGACTTGTGTTTTACCCCATGTATAGTTTTTTATTTCACCATCTTTAACTACTACAACTCCATCTTTAATAACATGGGTTGGGCTTGCAAACATCTCTTCTACATCTTTAATATTGCTATCATAGATCGTTATATCAGCATCAGCCTCTTTTGAGAGGGAGCCTTTATTTGTAAGACCTAAGATCCTAGCAGGTGCAGATCGAGTCATTATTGCTATTTCTGATAATGTATATTCTCTCTTTATGTCTTTTAAAATAGTATGTTTTGAAATATCTACTGAAAGTTGATCTAGCAAATTATCTCTGAATGACTTATTCATAAGTAGTTTTATTAAATGAGGGTATGATGTAAATGGGGCTCCATTAGGATGGTCTGTAGTAAGAAATATTTTATCTGGATCTTCTGTCAAAAGAAATGTTTCAAGCCCAATCGCCCACTGTAGAGCGTTTACAAAGCTTTGATCTGTATATTTAAACGGAACGACACCACAGCCAGCCTCACATTCGATATCCATACAAAGCCATTTATCTGGATGAGCATGACTATGATTTGCATGCTGTTTCATGCTATCCCCAGACATTGTAGCTGTTTGTCCAAATAAAACTTGGCCAACATCACATGTCAGATTTGGTATTTTATTTATGTAGTCAGTTATTTCAGCAGAGGCTGATGAAAATTTTCTATCTCCATTATTACCATAGCTATGAAATTGAATATGAGTAATATGTACTGGTAAACCCTCAGCAGCTTTTATGGTTTCAATCGTTGATTTAAAATTTCCAGGGACGCCTAGGTTACTGCAGTGAACATGTAAAGGATGTGGCACGCCTAATTCATAAACAGCTCTTGCGAGTAAACGGACTATTTTGCGCGGTGTTATCTTATACCTGACTGAATTTTCATCAACATTCAGTGATCGTTGATTAAACTTAAAAGCATTTATTCCGCCCGGATTAACAACTTTTATACCTATACACTGAGTTGCTTTTAATATGAATGCTACATAGTCATTAATCTCTGATTGATGAGCTCCTCTTGAAATTAGATCTAACAGGAAATCATCATTACCAAGAAGCGCATAACCGCCTTTATCTATGAACGGCGTATCAGCCATTTCTGAATGAGACTGTCTAGCATTTATCGGAAGCACAGCTGGTTCAAAGCAGGATGTATAACCCATTTTAATATATTGGAGCCCAGTTTTAAGTGTACTTGGAATAAAATCAGCAGTTAAATCATAGTCTCTATCACTGTTGTTATGAAATTCTTGTAGCATTAATCTTGCTATATTTACTTTCCCGCCACCTATGTGTGTGTGCAAATCAATAGCACCTGGCATAATAATTTTATTTTTGCAGTCGATAGTTTCAGATATTTTTTCATTTAATTTTTCTACAATTTTTCCATCTTTAATATAGATATCTTTCTTCTTATTGAAAATTTTATTTATAGGATCAAAAATCTGACCATTTTTTAAACATAGTGTAGTCATTATTTAAGAATCTCTCTTAGTATTTCTTGGGCACTTCTGCTGTGGGACATCCTCAATGATGTCAATGGCAAACTCACAACATTATCTGTTCTAAATATGTGTCCTTTAAAGTCAATACCAGGTATGCCACATGATATAAATACATCTGGTTCAATATTAAACTTAGTGCATGGTCGTCCTATGACAATATTCTTATTTTTTTTATTCAAGACTAACTTTTTCTCTGAAAGGGAATTAAGGTGTATCACTAAATCTGAACTTCCTGAATTAATTAGTTGTACTGCATTATTTGCATCTTTATCATACTCAAAGAAATTCCCTGTAAATTTAATTCTAGATGGGAATCCTGTCATCCATCCTAAAGTTTGTGTGAAACTTACATCCCCATCATTTCCTGATAATGATAAACAAGCTGCTCTCGATGTCTTATTGAGCGAAACAACATATGCGGAGATATTATATATAATTTCATCACACTCTTTATAACTATCAAACTCAGATGTGGCCCAAAGGACAGATAAATATTTGGATGTTTCAATACTAGTAAGTAACTTATTGAAGACCTTATCGCTAATTGAAGATTCATTTTTCTTACTAATAAAGCTATTTAGCAGCTTAGTTATATTTCTATTGTTATAATTTACATAAGTTATCCTCTTATCCCTGATATTGCAGTCTTTTATATTATTTTTTTATTTCCAATTACATATATTTCTTTTTTTTTCGAATTGACACTAAAGCTATTTTTAGTTGCAAGAAACTTGTCCATCAAACGGGGATAAGTTTCAAAAAGATTATTAGAAAAGACAATTATGATGTCTGATTTATTCTTAATCTCTGTAAGAGATGTCGCCATGTAGCCTCGCCTCTGGTAAATACTAATATTTTTTAAAAAAATACTACTATTAACATGATCAACAATAGCATTAACCTTTGATGCAGCTGATAATACCTCGCGAGTAACATTCACATCGCTGCTTGAGTTGAGAAGAACCGTCTCTTTTGATTTCTTTATGAGTTGCCTAGAATACTGGTAAGCTTTTTTTGGTTCACATGGTTTACCTTTGACCGTTGTAACCATATCTTTAAATTTTGGAAGATTAAGCTTCTCATATTTGTACGCACATGACTTTGGAACATTACTTTTAACATATAGCTTATTGTCATGAACGTCTATCTCTAAATCATCGCAGTGGAGAGAGCAAAAAGGACAGACAATATTCTTATGGTTAAGAGAATCTGATATCTTTGACATAAATTATTTTACATCAATAATAAATAACTTTACATGCAAAAACATTAATATATTCTATTTTAATGGTTACCAAAAACACATTCAAGCAAGTGAAAATTGAAGCTAATTCACGTCTACACTTGGGTTTTATTAGTCTAAATTCATCTACACCATTTACATATGGCGGAGTTGGTATCTCGATTTCTGGTCAACCAACTATTGTTAATATAAAAAAATCAAAAAAATTTGAATCAAACCTTCCAAAAAATATAACTAATAGAATATTAAACTTTCTTAGATCAAAGAAACTTCACACTATGATTAAAATTGATTGTATACATTGTCCTGAAAATCATATTGGGCTAGGGTCAGGAACGCAACTGATATTATCGGTAGAGGAATTAATTACTGAATTCTATAAATTAGATATATATCCAAATATATTCAATAGGAAATTTAGATCTGGCATAGGCATGAACGCTTATAAAAAAGGAGGCTTTATTGTTGATGCTCCGAAAAATAATCTCTCTCAGAGTGAAATAATATTTCAGACTAAATTCCCATTAGAATGGAAAGCTATTCTTTTGTTTGATAATAAAAAAAAGGGTCTTCATGGAAAATCTGAGAAAAATTTTTTTGCATCTACAAGTTCTCATAATCTACGTAAGAACTTATCTGATATTACTCTAAATGAATTAATACCATCTGTTATTTATAAAGACTTTAGAATTTTTGCGAAGAGTCTAACTAAATTCCAAAAGTTGAATGCTATGTTTTACTCAAAAGTACAGAAATCTATTTATTTGAGTAATGATATCAATAAAATTATAAATTTGCTTTCCAAGCGGTTTAATGTAGGTTGCGGACAAAGTTCTTGGGGGCCAACAAGTTATATGTTTGTGGATTCTAAAAATGATCTAAACGAAATATTACCTATTTTAGATAAGGCAATAAGTATGTATAATAATCTCTCATACGAAGTCGTGTCAGCTAAAAATAAAGCACGTAAGCTAATTTATACATAGGAGTTTTTCATGGACAAACCTTATATCTTACATTTAATTACATCTGAAAAAAATGCTAGCCCTTTTGATGTGAATATGGCTATTGATGCAGGGTGGACGAATATAATTCCTTATACAAATGCTGAACAGACTGAAATACAAACTCTTGTACAAGATGCTATATTCTCGAGATCTCAGTCAGGATTGCAAAGGACTGGGATATTTTTTGGTGGTAGAGATACACATGAGGCTATGGATATGATTCAAGAAGCAAAAAAACACATGGTACCTCCATTTGAAGTGTCTGTCTTTGCTGATCCAAGCGGGGCATTTACTACTGCAGCAGGTATGGTTGCTCTTACAGAAAAATATCTTAAAGATGGTTTTGATCAGGGATTAGATAAATCAAGCGTTGTTATTCTAGGTGGTACTGGTCCAGTAGGAGTAGCATCAGCCGTGATCTGCGCTAAAGCAGGAGCAAATGTCAGATTAGTTGGACGTAGTATAGAAAAAGCTGAAAAAACTGCAGCAATTTGCAATGACCGCTATCAATCTAAAAATGTTGTTGCGGGTGCAGATGCAGATAAGCAAGATTATCTTAATAATGCTGACATTGTTTTAAATACAGGAGCTGCTGGGATTCAATTAATGAGCGATGAAAATATACAGATGAGTTGTAATTTAAAAATATGTGCAGACACTAATGCCGTTCCGCCATCTGGTATTGCTGGTGTTGATGTTATGGATAGTGGAAAAATTATGGAGAAATCTCCAAATAAGTGTCGAGGCATCGGCGCATTAGCAATTGGAAATGTAAAATATAAATCTCAACATGAATGTTTGAAACTAATGTATACATCTGATGATCCAGTATACTTAGATTTTGAAGATGCATTTAAATTTGCACAAAAAAGCGTATAAAAAAGTTCTACTAATTGCTAATGGTTATGAACCATATCATGATGATATATCTTATCTCGCTGATAGTGTTAACTATATTGATCCGTATTCACAAGATAAGAATTATATCCAATCTTTAGAAATTTTTAAAAAATACTTAGAAGATAATAATCTAGATAATGAATCAACAAAGATTATATACGGCTCTGGATTAGAGAATAAAATAGATATACAAGAATATCTAGATAATGAATTCTCTATAGCAGGAAATTCATTTTCAAAATATAGATACCTGAGTAATATATATAACTTAAACGAGGCTATTTTTAATAAAAAAATATCACTACCCGAAACTTCTAAGTCATACCATTATAAATTCATAAGTAAAAAATATAATAGCTCTGGTGGGACGCATGTAGGAAATAATATATTTTCAAAAAATATATACTATCAAAAATATCTTCCAGGGAAAACTTACTCAATTTCTTTTATCGCAAATGGTGAATATTCTAAGATATTAGGTCTTAATCAATTATTTTTAGTCAAAGATAATATAAAGTTTCCATTTCTTCATGCTGGCGCGATGAACTTAGGTCTAAGTGAAGCTAATATAGACTTTCCAAAAAACTTTATCTCTAGCATATGTAATTTATATAAAATCAAAGGCTATTGTAGTATTGATTTTAAAATACTTCATAACAAAATATATATATTAGATTTTAATCCACGCTTATCATCATCATACAGACTGTATACGAGAAAGTATGAAAACTTAATGCATCATCATTTGGGCTTAATCAATCACAAAGTGAACATGATCAGTAATCAATACTATGCATACATTATCCTTTATGCAAAAAAAGATTTAGTTATTAGTGATTCAATCAATGAACTTGAAAATATTAGTGATAGACCAACTATTGGAGATTTTATTAAAAAAGATATGCCTTTGTTTACTATTAATCTTCATTCTAATGATAAAAATGATATTTTGTTTAAAATAAAAAATCGAATTATAAGTGCTATGAAAATAATTGACTGTTATAATACCCAGCTAGAATATGAATAAAAATATCAGCCTAAATAAACAAGTTAAACCTTTAGTTGAGCAACTTATTGAGTCGCATGAAAAGCTTAATTTAAGCATCAGTGAATCTGAGGGTGGAGCAAAAATCATAGATGCCGGTATTAAGACCACAGGCTGTCTTGAAGCAGGTAGAATCATAACAGAAATTTGTATGGGTGGACTAGGAACAGTAAGCCTTTCTATGACTAATAACACACCAAATTGGCCATTATCTATACATGTACACAGTACAGATCCAGTTTTATCATGTTTAGGAAGTCAATATGCTGGCTGGTCACTATCTTTTGTACAAAATGATGATAATTTTTCTGCCTTAGGTTCTGGACCATGTCGTGCACTTGCCGGCAAAGAAGAAATATTTAAAGATATAGAGTATGAGGATAAATTCTTCTCTACAGTGGTAGTATTAGAGGTTGATCAAAATCCGCCTCAAGAAATTATAGATAAAATTGTAAATGACTGCAGCATATCTGAAAAGAATCTAACAGTTATTCTGACCCCAACTCGCTCATTATGTGGAACAACTCAAGTTGTAGGAAGAGTGTTAGAGGTAGGCTTACATAAAGTCCATGAATTAGGTTTCCCAATAGATAAAGTAAGAGATGGTTTTGGTTCAGCACCTCTACCACCTCCCGCACCTGATTTCCTAATTGGTATGGGAAGGACGAACGATGCCATTCTATATGGTGGCCTAGTTCATTTATATGTAGATACACCTAATGATGATGCAGAAGAATTAGCTAAAAGACTTCCCAGTAGTACATCGAGTGATTATGGTAAACCCTTCTCAGATGTCTTTAAAGAATACAAGTATGATTTTTATAAAATTGATAAGATGCTTTTTAGTCCAGCTAAGGTAATTGTTTCTAGTTTGAAAACTGGAAAATCATTTACTGGCGGTAAAATTGATTTATCTTTAATGGATGATTCATTTAATAAATGATTAGAACTTTAATTCTTACTGAAAAGGAAGGATGGCATTATCAACAACTCAAAACATCACTAGAAAAAAGAAAACATAAAGTTTTTTCAGGATGTCTATCAAATGTTAGCCTATCGTTATCCAATAATAAGGCAGAGCTATTTATTAATGACGCACCTATTCCTGAAATAGATAATGTAATAGTAAGATTTGTTCCTGGTGGTACATTAGAAGAAATAACATATTATCTAAATATATTAAAAATATTTGAAGGTATGGGAGTTAGGGTAATTAATACCGCACAAAAAATTGAGAGTACAGTCGACAAACTTTATACTTCATATATTCTGAGTAAAAATAATTTAAAAACACCTAACACATTTATTTTCCGTAACTTCAAGAAAGCTGAAAAATTCTTAGATAATCAACTACCCAAGGAGGGTATTGTCTATAAACCTTTATTTGGTTCACAAGGAGATAATGTTAAATTAATAAAAAACTCTTACGAACTGAAAGAAATAGAAAACCTCTCTAACATTTTCTATTTTCAGCAATATTTGGATAATTCAATTAATCATGATTATAGAATATTAGTAATGCGTAAAGATGAAACCTATAAATATTTTTATATGACAAGATATGGTGACAGCTTTATTAATAATGTGTCTAAAGGCGGATCATGCAAGAAAGAATCAATTGATAAGTCCATCATTGATCTAGCCTTGAAAGCGAGTAAATTATTAAATATCTCTTTTTGTGGCGTTGATATAATGAGTTTTAATAATAAAAATTATATCATCGAGATTAATAGTATTCCAGCATGGAGAGGGTTACAGAACGTGGAATCAGAGATAATATCAGATCACTTTGTTAATCTTTTGATGACATAAATATTGAAATGTAATATGGATTTATCAAAATATAAAATTAAATTTGTACAAGATCTAATTAAAAAATCATATATAAACTCATGCAAATTAGATATTGAGTGCATAAAACCTGGTAATGTTAATCAAACATCTGGGCACCCTGATACTTTTTCTAATGATTTTGTAAAAAGCTTTATGACAACTGCTGAAATAATTTCTTCTAATGATTCTACCTTAGGCGAAAAAATTGAAAACTCTGTACTTATGACAAAAAGAGCTGTTAACAAAAATACTAATCTTGGTATTATTCTTTTGTGTTCATTATTTGTACAATCGCTCTCTATAAAAAAAAATCTAACTCTTTGTGAGGCTATTGAATTTGTAGTTATAGAGGCAACCCGTGAAGACGTATCCAAATTATGTAATGCTATAAAGCTTGCTCAGCCCGGAGGATTAGGTCGTCATGGTGACTATGATGTAACTTCAAATCCCGATATAGCCCTTCTTGATATTATGAAAATATCATCCAAATACGATATGATCGCACAACAATACGCTTTATTTTTTGAAGATATATTTAGATTTGTAATACCAGCACTAGATAATGCCTTTCGTAAGATCAATGATACAAAATTAGCTATTTCTTATACTTTCCTTAAAATTTTAGAAAAGTACCCAGATTCACACATATGTAGAAAATATGGTGATAAAATTGCAAAAAAGACTAGCAATGAGGCCTCTGATTTGATAAAAATACTAGACGGGGATACTCGACACGAGTCATGGGGTAAAAAACTAATGTCTCTTGATAATCATTTCAAAATGACTCGAGTTAATCCAGGAACATCAGCAGATTTATTGGTTGTTTCAATAATGATTTATGATTATTTCATTGGATTGCCAGATAGGTAAGCTATGTTCGTTTATTAATAAACATAAATATAGGAGATAATAATGGCAGTAGTCGACAAAGTATTAGTTGGTGAAGCGCTAGTTGTAACCGAAGGTGGGGATAACGAGAT
>MDTG01054702.1_pt1 | contig 13651 bp, 12 predicted proteins | sample 811421 | NCBI WGS metagenome assembly MDTG01 (sample SAMN05326645, study PRJNA326480) | marine metagenome | isolation source: seawater | place: Pacific Ocean: South East | collected 2011 | reverse complement strand
TGTTGGAGCTTGCATGCCTATATATCCAAGACCTAAAAAACTGATGACAAAAGAGGACAGAAGCACTTTATATGTTAATGATCGATATCTTATAGATTTGACTTTACATCTATCAACCCAAGGCATCAAAAATAAAACGAAAATTGCTAAACCCATAGCTATCACCCCGCCTAGCTTATCTGGAATGGCCCGCAAGATGGCATAAAAAGGCGTAAAGTACCACACAGGAACTATGTGCTCTGGAGTTTTGAGTGGGTCAGCTGGCACGAAGTTGTCTTTTTCTAGAAAGAAACCGCCAAACTCTGGCATAAAAAACACAACAAACATAAAAATTGTAAGGAAAACTGCTAGACCAAAAATATCTTTAACTGTGTAGTAAGGGTGAAACGGAATACCATCGACAGGAGATCCATCTGGATTTTTATTATTTTTAATCTCTACACCATCAGGATTATTTGATCCAACTGTATGAAGTGCAGCAATATGAAGATAGATTACGCCGAAAAGTAAAAGTGGTAAAGCTATTACGTGAAAAGCAAAAAATCTATTTAGTGTTGCATCGGAGATCACGTAATCTCCTCTAATCCATAGTGCTAATGACTCTCCTATGAAAGGGATTGCTCCAAATAGAGATATTATAACCTGTGCACCCCAGTATGACATTTGACCCCAAGGTAAAAGGTAGCCCATGAATGCTTCTGCCATTAGCAATACAAAAATAAACATGCCAAAAAGCCATAACAGTTCTCTTGGTTTCTTATATGATCCATACATCAATGCTCGGAGCATATGAAGATAAATAACTATAAAGAAGAATGATGCTCCAGTTGAATGCATATAACGTATTAACCATCCCCATTCTACGTCCCTCATAATATACTCGACTGATGCAAAAGCTGATTCAGCATCTGGTTTATAATTTATAGTAAGGAAAATTCCAGTAACTATTTGTAGAATAAAGATGAACAACGCAAGGCTGCCAAAAAAATAAAAAAAGTTGAAATTTTTTGGAGCATAATACTCTGATAAGTGATTTTTTACAAACTTACTTACAGGTAGTCTTTCATCAATCCATGCCACGAATTTACTCATGATGCTCTATCCTCACCTACTACTAACATGGTATCACTAGCAAAATAATATGGAGGAACTTCTAGATTATTCCCAGCTGGCATACCCTTGAATACTCTTCCTGATAAATCAAATTTAGAGCCATGACATGGACAGAAAAAACCTCCTTTCCATTCCAGTCCTAGTTCTTTATTTACGCCTGGTTTATAAAGTGGAGAACAACCTAAATGAGTACAAACACCTAATAGAACTAAAAATTCTGGCTTGACTGATCTGAATTTATTTTGAGCATACTCTGGTTGCTGTTCAACATCTGATTCCGGATCAGCAAGGTAGTCAACATCATTTTTAATTAGATCAAGCATTTCTTGTGTTCTATGCACTATCCAAACAGGTTTGCCTCTCCATTCCACGATTTTAAATGTACCAGGTGATATTGCAGAAATATCAATTTCTATTGGAGCACCTGCCATTTTGGTCTTCTCACTTGGAGACATTGCGGATAAAAATGGTATCAGTGCAAAGACAGCACCAACTCCGCCTACAACTTTGGTCAAGTTTGTAAGAAAATTCCTTCTTTTCTGTGAATTGCTATTATCAGTCATCCCTGTCAACTCAATTTTAATTCTGTGCGTAATATATCATATAACGATTCTCTAATATATACTTTTAGAAAGAGATATTATTTAATATGTTGAAAGAGCTTCTAAAATATATGGTAATTGGTGTAGTCGCAGGCATTGCCTCATATGTGCTAATATCTGAAGAGCCAGTATCCATTAGTGTAAATCACTCAGATAGTAATAGCCAAAATATAATTACGAAAAATTCATACAATTATATCTATAATAATGTTAAAGAGTCCGTTGTTACGATACAAACTGACATTGGAAGAGGGTCTGGTGTAGTTGTTACAAATCATGGACATGTAGTTACTAATGAACATGTCATCAAAGGAGCAAAAAAAGTAGTAATAACAACTGCAGATAACAAAACTCATAATGCTAAAATCGTTGGTGTTGACTCCATAACTGATATCGCACTACTAAGCAGTGCTTACAAGGGAAAATCAATTACATTTTCTGATTCATCAAAGGTAAAAATAGGTGATATTGTATTGGCTATCGGGAATCCTTTTGGTGTCGGACAAACATTAACCCAAGGAATAATTTCCAGAACTAATAGTGGTCATATCACTGAAAATCCGCTTGATGAGTTTCTTCAATCTGATGCTGCAATTAATCCAGGAAATTCTGGCGGAGCGATGGTCGATATAAACGGAAATCTTATTGGTATAAATACCATGAATGTATCTATAGGAGGAGGAAGTGATGGTATAGGATTAGCGGTACCATCAAATCTTGTAATGAAGATTACTAAACAACTTATTGAATATGGTAGAGTTGTAAGAGGTTATGTAGGAATGTCTGCATATGATACCTCTGAAGGGATAATGATAACAAAAGTTCTAGAAAATGGTCCGGCATATAAATCAGGATTGAGGCCAAAAGATATAATCATCAGTATAGACAAAACTAAGATTAAAGACATTCAGGAAGTCGTGAAGATAGTTGCTTCTTTAGAGGTAGACCAAGAGGTAACTCTCACTTATAAAAGAAAAAATCAACTTAATGATGCAATAATCAAAGTTTCAGCAATGCCAATAGCGCATAAAACTATACAAAGATGATCACTTTCTAAATTTTGCTGATTCAGAATGTGCATGTAGCCCTTCACAATCTGCTAAAGACGATGCTATGTTAGAAAGTTCTTTTGCATGTTTTTTTGATATCTTCATAATGCTGCTTCTTTTAAGAAAATCATATACTCCTAAGGGAGATGCATATCTTGCTGTTCCGTTTGTTGGTAATACATGATTGGGTCCCGCACAATAATCTCCAAACACTTCAGGGCTATTTTCACCTATAAAAATTGCTCCGGCATTTGTTATTTTTTTTGCTAGAGAATTAGCATGTTTACCAATAATTTCTAGGTGCTCAGGAGCGATTGTATTAGCTATTTTAATGACCTCAGATTCATTTTTTACTTTCAAAAAAAGTCCACGCGATGAAAGTGATTTTTCTATAATTTTTTTTCTTTTTTGATTATCAATCATTGTGTTTATTTTTGCATTAACATCTCTAATAAGTCTTTTGCTAGTAGTCAAAAGTATTGATTGAGCTAGCTCATCATGTTCGGCTTGGGCAAACATATCAATAGCAATACATTCAGAATCAGCATTTTCATCTGCGATTATTAATATTTCAGAAGGCCCGGCAAAGCTATCAATACCTACAGTACCAAAAACTTTCTTTTTCGCTGTAGCAACATAAATATTTCCTGGCCCAACAATTTTATCAACTGGACTGATAGTTTCAGTCCCATATGCAAGAGCCGCAACTGCATGCGCTCCCCCAAATTTATAAATTTTATCTACTTTGCATAAATCTGCTGCAACTAGCACTAAAGGATTAATTTTTTTGTCAACAGGAGGACTAACCATAATCACATTTTTCACTCCAGCAATTTTAGCAGGTATTGCATTCATGAGAACTGTAGAAGGATAGCTAGCTTTACCCCCTGGTACATAAATTCCAGCAGTTTGGATAGGTGAAATTTTTTCACCTATTACAGAACCCTTAACTTTCATTGACCATGTTTTTAGTGATTGTTGTCTTGAAAAGTTTTTTATATTAGTGATTGCTTTTTTAATGTTAACAAGAGTTTTCTTTGGTATGAATGAATATGCTTGTTCTATTTCTTTTTTTTGTATGAGTGAATCATTAATTTTCTTATAAGATGCTTTGTCATATTTCTTTGTAAATTTAATCAAGGCTTGATCCCCGTTTCTACGAACATCTTTCAGTATTAGATCAACAGTCTTATCAATATGAGCGGAATTTTTAATCCTTAGGTTTAAGTGATTAGATAAATCACTCATGAATGTATTGCTAGAAATATCTAGAGTTTTAATCTTCATATGTTTTAATTAATGTTTCATCAATAGACATAATGATATCTTCAGTTTGTTCCCACCCGATACATGAATCCGTAATACTTTGACCATATTTCAGTTTCTCTCTACTATTTATTTTTTGATTTCCCTCAACGAGATTACTCTCTAACATAATTCCAATAATATTTTTCTCCCCATCGGATAACTGTCCTCTCACATCATCTACAACCATAGATTGCATTTTATAATCTTTTTTACTATTCGCATGACTTGCATCTATCATAATGTTTGGATACATATCGTTATTTTGTAAGATCTCGCACGATTTCTTTACATCTGATTTTTGATAGTTAGGACCATTATTGCCACCACGAAGTATTATATGACAGTCTTCATTGCCAGCTGTATTAAATATTGCTGATTTTCCCTCTTTAGTAACTGATAAAAAGCTGTGTGAATGCCTAGCTGCACTCATCGCATCTATAGCTATTTGAATGCTTCCATCAGTGCCGTTTTTAAATCCAACAGGGCATGATAATCCTGATGCTAATTCTCTATGACTTTGACTTTCTGTAGTTCTAGCACCAATCGCTCCCCAACTTATCAAGTCTGATACATATTGTGGGCTCACAAGATCTAGAAATTCATGGGCACAAGGAATATTCATCTCTGCTAAATCAATTAATAACTGCCTTGCTAATTTAATACCATCATTGATCTTGAAAGTGCCATCTAAATTTGGGTCATTTATTAATCCTTTCCAGCCGATAACTGTTCGTGGTTTTTCGAAGTATCCTCTCATGACAATCAAGCAGTTTTTTGATAAAGATTCTTTTAATCTATTTAATCTATCTGCATACTCTTTTGCAGCATCCACATCATGTATAGAACACGGTCCAACTACAATAATAAATTTCTGTACTGATTTATTAAGAATATTTTTAATTTCATTCCTTGCATTGACAATAGTTTTTATCCCTTCTGCAGAGGGCGACAAGAGGTTAATGATATCTTTCGGGCTAATGAGCTCTTGAGTATTTATTATCCGTAAATCGTCTGTTTTATTAGTCATACAGTTTCAACCATCTTAAGAAATGAATCTATCTCTTTTCTTTTTAATTTATAAGATACTTTGTTTGAAATTAATAATGATGAAATATCGGATATCTTGTCATATTGTTTTAGGCCATTTTCTTTGAGTGTTCTTCCTGATTCAACAATATCAACAATAAAATCTGACAAATTAAGAACCGGAGCCAGTTCAATTGATCCATATAATTTTAGAATTGAACATTGCAGTCCTATCATCTCGAAGTATTTTTTTGTAGCATTGGGGTACTTTGTTGCAATTTTCATATTATTAAAATATTTTTTCCCTGGTTTTCCTGCAACTACGAGTTTACATCGCGATATTCCTAAGTCTTTCAATCTGTAATGATTATCGGTTTCATCCTCTATGAGAGTATCAATTCCAACAATTCCAATGTCAACTTTACCTGAGTCTATGTAAAGTGGAACATCGGTTGCCTTAATGATGACGATTTCAATGTGTTTGTTGCTAGTAGGAATTATTAATCTTCTTGAACTTAAAGGGTCGAAATCACATTTGATACCTATTTTTTCAAGTATCTTCACTCCTTCTTCGAGAATTCTACCTTTGGATATGGCTAATCTAATCATTTGGTAGCATTTTACATGGGTTTTCTTGAAATCCTAGCACCAATTAGCTGCAGTTTTTCTTCAATGCAATCATAGCCTCGGTCTATATGATAAACTCGTCCTATTTCAGTAGTTCCCTCGGCAGCAAGTCCAGCTAAAATAAGACTTGCTGAAGCCCTCAAATCTGTTGCCATCACTGGCGCAGCCAACAATTTCTCTGTACCAGTCACAACTGCCTCATTATCACTTACTTTTATTTGTGCTCCCATTCTTATTAGCTCCTGAACATGCATAAACCTATTTTCAAAAATATTTTCTCTTACGATGCTATCTCCTTGCGCAATAGTATTAAGAGCAGTAATTTGCGCTTGCATATCTGTAGGAAAATACGGATACCCATTCGTTTCAATATTTACTGCTTTAGGTCTATCTTTCATAATTACTCTTATTGATTCTTTTGCTATTTTCACATCTGCACCCGCTTCAATAAGCTTTTCAGTAACTGCATTACAATGTTCAGGAATTATATTATTAATCTCAATATCGCCTTTCGTAATAGCTGCTGCTATCATGAAAGTGCCTGCCTCGATTCTATCTGGCAACGGTTTATGCGATGTATTTTTAAGAGAGTTTACGCCCTCAACTTCTATTAAATCCGTCCCATAACCTTTTATTTTAGCTCCCATTTTGTTAAGGAAAATGCATAAATCAGAAATTTCTGGTTCATTTGCAGAATTATTTATCTTCGTTAATCCGTCTGCTAATGAAGCAGCCATAATAATATTTTCAGTTCCTGTAACAGTTTTTTTCGGAAAATTTATTTGAGCGCCTTTTAATTTCTTTGCTTTAGCCGTAATGTATCCACTTTCGACCTTAATCTCTGCACCCATTTTTTTTAATGCATCTAGATGCATATCTACAGGCCTCATACCTATTGCACAGCCTCCTGGCAAAGATACTTTAGCCTCTCCAAATTTAGCTAATAGAGGGCCTAAAACTAAAATAGAGGACCTCATTGTTTTTACAAGATCATACGGAGCATATAAGTTATGAATTGTTGATGCATCAAGATTAATGTTCATAAATTCATCCATAGTAACGCTTACTCCCATTTGAGTTAACAATCTCGTAGTGGTTGTAACATCTTGCAAATGGGGAACATTTTCAAGCTTAACAGAACCGTCTGAGGACATTACTGATGCACATAGCATAGGTAATACAGAATTTTTGGCTGCAGAAATCTTAACTGAACCTGATAAAGGTATGCCGCCATCTATTAAAAGTTTATCCATAGTTATTTTTAAGTTTGTTTCGGTATTCTAAGAGTTTATACTCAAGAAAGCTATGATTAAAAAGATATCACATTTTTATGAAAAATATATTCTTGGTTCACCGTACTTTGTTATTATTATTATGGCATTAATACTTGCTTTATCATTAACAAATACAAATAATTTTCGACTAGATGCATCTGCAGATACTCTAATCCTTGAAGATGATGAAGATTTAAAATTATTTAGAGAGTTCAATGAGAAATATAAATCAAATGATTTTTTAATATTAACTATATCTGATAAAGAAAAAACAATTTTCACAACAGAAACATTAAACTTTATAGATAAGATTTCTAATGAGATTTCATCTTTTGATATAGTCAAATCAGTCACAGCAATCACGAACATACCATTAGTGACAAGTTCTCAAAAGCCACTTACAGAACTTATTGATAACATACCAACAATACTCTCTAAAGAAATTGATACTAAACTTGCCGCAAAAGAAATACTTACAAGTCCAGTTTATAAGGATTTAATAATAAGTGAGGACTCTAAGACAACTGCGATGCAAATAACGTTGAGAAAAAATTCTAAACTTACTGATGCGTATTCAAAAAAAGTATTCTTATATGAAAAATATAAAGAAGATAGTAGTTACGAGAATGAGTATTTAATAGCTAAATCTTTTTATGAAAATATTGCTGATATAGAAAAACAGAAAATTAATAAATTTATAATAAATCTTAGAGAAATTCAGTCAAGCTACACTTCTAATAGATATGAGATAAGACTCGGTGGTATCCCAATGATTACCGATGATATGATAAATTTCATTAAAAATGATTTAATAAATTTCGGAGTAGGAGTTTTAATCTTTATAGTTGTAACGCTCATATTAATTTTTCGTAAATTAATTTGGGTGATTACTCCTATCATGAATTGTATATATGCCGTCTTATTTATGATAGGTTTGCTTGGATATTTGGATTGGAAGGTAACTGTAATTTCATCAAATTTTATATCATTAATGCTTATCCTAACTTTATCGATGAATATACATATCATAGTTAGATATAGACAGATTTACTCACATGGTAATGATATATTTCAAGCGATATTAGCAACTACTCAAAAATTGGTTTGGCCTTGTCTCTACACAGCATTGACAACTATAGTGGCATTTGCATCTTTGGTCTTTAGTGATATAAAGCCAGTAATGGATTTTGGGTATATGATGGTATTGGGCCTAACTACTCTATTTATTACATCTTTCATTTTACTACCCTGTTTAATTTTACTTTTGTCTAACAATAAAAATTCACTTATCCATGAATCACATAAAAATATTTTTGTTACTGATTATTTAGCCAAACTCACACTTAATTCTGGAAAATCTATTTATGTTACGACATTTTTTATTACTATAATTACTCTATATGGTTTGAGCCAACTTAAAGTTGAAAATAGTTTTATTAATTACTTTAGGGCTGATACTGAAATTTATAAAGGTATGAAATTAATTGATAATCAACTAGGTGGAACTACACCTCTTGATATTATAATTAAATTTAATGATGATAAAAATGTCATTCAAAATAATCAAGATGATGAGTACGATGATTTATTAGGAGAAAGCGATGATCCTGATGAGTCGAATTGGTTTACAACCGATAAGATTAATAAGATAAAATATGTACATGATTATCTTGATGATAATAAATATATTGGAAAAGTATTATCATTTGCATCATCTATTAGAGTTGCGGAAATAGTAAATGATAATACTGAGCTTGATAGTTTAGAGATGTCAATACTATACAAAAAGTTACCCGAAGAAGTAAAAAATATAGCAGTAAACCCTTTTCTATCCATAGATGATAATGAAGCTCGTATTAACGTTAGAGTATTAGACTCAAATCCTAACCTGCGAAGAGCAGAGTTAATTAATAATATTCAAGAAGATTTAAGTAATGATTCATATCTGAAATCTGAAAAAATTATAATTTCAGGCATATTAGTTTTATATAATAATATGCTGCAGAGTTTGTTTGATTCACAAATTAAATCTCTTGGTTTTGTGATGTTGATTATCGCGATTATGTTCATGATTCTATTTAGATCAATACCTCTTATGATAATCGGTATTATTCCAAATCTCATTTCTGCATTACTTGTGCTCGGAATAATGGGAATATTGAAATTACCACTTGATATGATGACGATAACTATTGCTGCAATTACTATTGGGATCGCCGTAGATAACAGCATTCATTATATTTACAGGTTCAAAGAAGAGTATTTGGTAAACAATGACTATAGAAAAACTGTAGAAATCTGCCATTCAACAATTGGTAAGGCAATATTATTCACAGGAATCACAGTTATTTTTGGATTTTCAATTCTTGTATTATCTAATTTTATACCAACGATTATTTTTGGTTTGTTAACTGGTTTCGCAATGTTTGTAGCATTAATAGCTGTGTTAACATTATTACCAAAGCTTCTTATTTCATTCAAGCCATTATAATGAATTAGTTACTTTTTAAGACTATCAATCAGAGATTGAATTCCATTTTTTTCTACATGGTCTCGAAAGTCTGCCCGATAATTTTTCATCAAACTTATTCCATCGAATATAATATCATAGACCTTCCAGCCTTCCTTTTTTTTCATCAATCTATAATTGACTTCAATATCTCCAGAAGCCAGTATATATTTAGACTTTACAAATGCCAGATTTTCTCTTTTACCAGGTTTATATGGTAAAAATTCAATATTTTCACCATCAAATGCTGTAATAGATTTCATATACGTACTAGTCATTTTGTATTTGAATGCGTCAACAAAATTATTCTGCTGTTGAGTAGACATTGCAGTCCAAGTTTTTTTACCAAGTATGATTTTAGACATGAGAGTTATATCTAATTTAGGCATCACCACTTCATTCATCTTAGTACGTAAGAATTGTTCATCAGATTCGAATCTTGCTTTATTTTCAGCAACCAATGATGACACTTCTTTTACTGATTCTCTCAGAAAATCATCAGGTCTTTCAGAGGAATGTGCTGTTACACAGAATAATAAAATAGGTATTAAGACTGATAAATTTTTAATCATAGGCAGTATTTTAGTATATAATCTAAAATTATGTCACTAGATAAGTTAAAAAATTTGTGCAAATACATACCGTCTACGCTAGCTGTAATGGTAGTCGTAATATTTATGTTTCAAAACTTTGCTTATTCTTCAGAGGATGACCCTCTAGAGCCTTTAAATAGAGCCGTGTTTGGCTTTAATGAGGTTATCGATGATGCAGTTCTTGAGCCAGTAGCAAAAGGTTATAAGTATGTCACTCCTGATCCTGTTGAGGATAGTATTACAAACTTTTTCAATAACCTTGGTGAAATAAACACAATCATCAATAGTACACTTCAGCTCAAATTTGATAAAACACTCTCTTCGTCTGGACGTCTAGTTATAAATTCAACATTTGGTGTTCTTGGCTTATTTGATGTTGCTACATCTATGGGAATTGAAAAACACAATGAGGATTTTGGGCAGACTCTTGGTCATTATGGTGTTCCGTCAGGTCCATATCTGGTTCTACCTTTTTTTGGACCAAGTTCATTTAGAGATGCACCGGGGTTTTTCACTGATATACAAATAGAAAAGGAAATATCTCCTATACACACAGATTTACATCACGAAGAAAGACAAGTAATTCAAGCGACTAATGTAATAGATACAAGAGCCAATCTTTTGAAAGCTACGAAGATTTTAGACACTGCTGCAAAAGATAAATATATTTTCCTCAGAGAATCATACTTACAAAAAAGAGCAAGAATGATTGCCGATGGAAAAGATGTTCAAGACTTTGAAATAGATGTGCTTGAAATCAACTACTAAATAAACTTAGATTATAAATTAAATTAATATGATGATAGAAGCTATATCTATCTTAACATTTGGACTAATCTTATTATTAGTTGGTGCAAATTTGTTAGTTACGTCAACAGAAAGCATAAAAAATCACTTTTCTATCTCAGGTTTTTTCGCTAGCTTCTTTATGATTGGCATTGCAACATCTGCACCAGAAATATTCATCTCGATAGAATCTGCGATTCAGAATAATACGATATTAGCAATAGGAAACGGCATAGGTTCGAATATTTCAAATATTGCGCTTGTTTTTTGTGTATCTGTATTATTCATCAATAATGATAGTCATGATCTTAGTATTCCTAAAAAACCATTTTTAAGCATGATATTTTTGACTTTTGCATTATTCTTATTAATTTATATTGATGGTTTTTTTGATTTACAAGACTCTATTATACTAATTATAACTTTACTGATAAGTTTTTACTTTTTTACAGCCACAAACAATGATAATTTTATTGCCAATCAAAATAAGAAAAGTATTTTTTCTACGCTCTCTATGTCACTCATTGGGCTTTTAATGCTAGTTTATGGATCTGATCTATTCATAGATGGAGCAACTAATATTGCTTTACTTTTTGGAATAAGTTCATATGTAATAGGACTTACACTTACAGCTATAGGAACTAGTTTACCTGAGTTAGCGGCTAATATTCAATCTGCAAGGAGAGGTAATCTAGATTTTATTGTTGGAAATATTATTGGCTCAAATATATTCAATATTGCTATTGCCATATCAGTAGCGGGAATAATAAGTTCTACAAATGTTGATATAAATGATTTATCTAGAGATTTTTTAATATTAATGTTATCTATATTTGTATTTTATTTAATAGTTAAGTCTAATAATACTATTATTAAAACTGTATATTCTGTTGCTTTAGTAATAACATACATCCTATACGTAATATTTTTACTCAAATAATGAAAAAGAAATCCAATATCTACATAGCAAAGGAAATTATTAAAAGAGAAATTGTTGCGCTCAATCGTACGCTTAATAAGATTGACTCTAATTTTGATGCAGCATGCAAAACTCTAAGCAATGTCTCAGGAAAAGTAGTAACAATAGGTCTTGGTAAATCAGGTTACATTGCAATGAAAATGGCAGGAACATTAAGCAGCACTGGTACTCCATCAATATTCATTCATGCAACAGAGGCTCTTCATGGTGATATGGGTGCTATCAAAAAAAATGATGTAATAATAATCTATTCAAATTCCGGTGAGACCAATGAAATAATAAAGTTATTACCTCTTTTAAAAATTCTAAAATGCCAAATAATATCTATTACAGGTAATTGTAAATCATCTCTTGCAAATCACTCAGATATTTCTCTAGATGCATCAGTGACAAGGGAAGCATGTCCAAATAATTTAGCACCATCATCAAGTGTTATTTGCGCATTAGCTATATCAGATGCATTATCTTTAACAGTTGCCTCTCAAAAAAACTTTTCTATAAAAGATTTTGCAAAAACTCATCCTGATGGAATACTAGGTAAGCGCCTATTAAAAACTGTTGAGGACATAATGACAACAAAGAAGATTCCTAAATTAAACGAGACTTCTAGCTTTGATGATCTTATAAAGCAAACAACCAAGAGTAACTTGGGTTTAGCTATAATATCTAATAATAAGAATAATATAGTTGGTGTTATATCAGACGGAGATATAAAGAGAATAATGAAATCAAATAAGAATTTGAGAGAGATATCTCTAAAACATGTAATGACCAAGAGACCACTCAAAGTAAATGGAGATATACTCGCAGCTGAAGCACTTTCAATTTTAGAAAATAATAATATCAATGCTTTGCCTGTAGTTGAAAAATCAAAAGTCAAAGGTATAGTTACACTTCAGATGATAATAAAATCACTTAATTAGAATGAGTCAAAAAAACAATTATACTAATCAATACAAAGATTTATTTCCAGAGAATTTGATCAAAAAAGCAGAGAAGATCAAACTACTTGCATTCGACGTGGATGGAGTTCTAACTGATGGTGGTCTGATCATAGACCATAATGGCAATGAAAGTAAAAAGTTTTATGCTCAAGATGGCCATGGAATAAAAATACTTCAATCAATTGGCATAGATATAATGATTATCTCAGGCAGAACATCCAAGTGTGTATCGAAAAGAGGGGAAGAGCTAGGTATAAATAAAGTTATTCAAGGTAGCAGAGATAAACTTAAGTCATTTCAGGATCAAAAAATTCAATTAAGCTCTGAAGAAATATGCTATGTAGGTGATGATATTGTAGATATAGAACTACTTGAATACGTTGGATTATCAATTATTGTGCCAAATTCAAATAATATTTTAAAAAAATTAAAATTTGATTGGATAACACCGAGACAAGGCGGTTATGGGGCAATAAGAGATGTTTGTGATTTAATTTATTATTCGAAAATGATTAGTGAAGAGTCTTAAAATATCATTACTTGCTTTTTTAATAGCATGTAGCTTTCTAAATTCTGTTCATCCAGATGACTTACTTAATTCTATGTCAATAAAAAGTGAATTACACAATTTCTCAACTATTAAAAAGAATAAAAATTTACAATATGAATGGGAATTAAAAGGGCATAAAATGAGTCAATATAATAATAATATTACTCATATTAGTAGACCTAAATTAGTAATTTATGATGAAGACTCAGAAACTAAAATAAATTCTGAGACTGCTGTGGATCCCTCAGGTAAAATGGACGAAATATATCTCAAAGATAATGTTTTCATTTC
>MDTG01076808.1_pt1 | contig 13652 bp, 11 predicted proteins | sample 811421 | NCBI WGS metagenome assembly MDTG01 (sample SAMN05326645, study PRJNA326480) | marine metagenome | isolation source: seawater | place: Pacific Ocean: South East | collected 2011 | reverse complement strand
TTTTTACATCTTTTGATTTATCAAAAAGTTTTATAAAATACTGGAAAGTATAAAAAATAAAAAATTTAGGTCCAAATATTTTAAAGGTTTTATATGCTTTTTTTAAAAAAGATTCTTTCTTACCAAATGGCGAAGGATTAGATAAGCATACGCCTATTATAGAAATATCCTCTGGTAAAGAACTAAAAAGATAATCTAGATTTTTAGCGAGATAAAATGGCTCATTTTGAGTTAATATTAGAACTCGCATTTTTAATATATGATAAAAGTATTTTTTAATGACTTCATAATATTATTTTTTTAATTAAAAGAAATCCACGACATATAAAATTCTAGTAGAAATTTATAAAAAAATAAAGGAAAATAATATTTTTCTATTAAAACACTAAAGGAATCTATAATTTTCAATTTTAAAATATATTTATAAACTAAATTTAAAATTAATATATATTAAATGTTTAAAATTTATTCATGAGTAAATTAAATTAATGCTAATTTTTGGTAATTTAAACTTAAATGATATTATTTAATTAAAAAAATGACAGATCTTTTTATATGCGGTGAAGAGAATTCCTTATCAGCAAGTAAAGTCTGTGAAAGTATAAAAGAGTTTCATAAAAAAGATATATTACCCTTTTACATACTGCCGTGGCATTCTTTTATTAATAGGATGGGAGAGGATAATTCAGATCAAAGTATAAGTTTATGGAGTATGTATTCTAAAGAAATTATAGAAAAAAGACTTTTATTTTATAGCAAAAATATTTCTCTGAATAACTTAAATGAGGAATTTATTGAAAAATTAACTATATATTTAAATTTAGATCAATCACAAATATCAGATATTTCTTTTAGGAATTATCACAAAGGTATAACCAAATTAGATATGTTAAATTTTCTTGATTTTATGGCCTTATATATAAATGATGTTATTGATAAATATAATCCTAGAAATATATATGACCTTAATAATACAGGATATCTAAGAAAGTTAATACTTCTCATAACTGAAAAAAGAAGTATAAAATATAGAACCATAATTCATTCATTATTTAGCGAATACATTCTTAAAACAGATACTCTTGGTGAAAAAATTGATAAAGAATATAAATCAATTGATGAAAGTTCAGAATTTTTATTATTAGCTCGAAATAAAATAAATGATTTTATTAAGCAAAAGTCTTTTAGTATAGAAGCAGAAAAACAATATATCAAAAAATTAGAGGAACCTGTTTTTAAAGAAATTTTAAAGAAATTCTATGGTTACACAAGGTTTTCTTTAAAAACTTTTTTACAAAGAAAAAAATCAAACTTAAAATTCCCAAAAAGATCTTCAGGTTTCATGAAAATAATTAACCCGTCTTTAAGTAAGGGTTATCTTTACAATTTAAATTCAATTTTAAAATATTTAAAGGCAAAGATTGGTAATGAAAATAATTTACTGCTTAAGGATTATTTCTATTTCCCACTAGGCTATACAATTGAAAATATTTCTGCATCCAGTTCAGGCAATATATTATCTGATTTTGAAATTATAAATAAAATAAGAGTATTTATGCATCCTCTTTCCAAGATATTAATCAAAGAGCATCGAGCAATGATAAATGAAAGAGCGTATTCTCAAAAAAGATTTCTAAAAAAGTTAAAATACAATTCAATATTTTACCTTGGGGAGAAAGTACTATCAAATAAAAAATTGGATTCTAGAGATTTAATATTAAATTCAAAAGGAGTAATTGTTTATTCTGGTACAACAGGACTTGAAGCATTACTTCTAAATAAACCAGTAATAATATTTGGTAATCCAATTTATGCAAAATTTATACCTAAAATTATTGATCCAAATAAACAAAATAATTTATTTAAATTTTTTATTAAGCCTGAAGCTTATATTACTCCTAAAAATTCAATTGAGAATTATGTAGCTATTGTTCTTAAAAATGGAATTAAATTAAATTTAGCAGAAATGAGAAATGGATTTCTTTCCAAAACAAAAATTAAAGAATTGGCAGAATTTTTGTTAAATGAAAAATAAAGCTATTAACTATTTATATTTTTAATAAGTGGTTTTTTAAGAAATATATTTTATTTATTTCTAATTATATTTTTAATAATTAATTTATATCATAAAATTCTTTCTGAATGTTTTTTGGTTTTTGAAAATTTTCTAATACTTCAAAAAGTTTTTCTAAAGCACCACTATTTCCATAGGGATTAGATGTATTTACTATCTTTTTACGGAATTCAACTGAATAAATTTTTTCTATCGCTTCACATATTGATTTAGAGGAGACATCACAATCAATAATACTTTGAGCCCTTAATCGACCATCTTGTCTACTACCTATATTAATTGTAGCTTTATTAAATGAAGGAACTTCAATTATTCCACTTGATGAATTACCTAAAACACAATCCACGTAAGAAATACAAGAAAAGTATTTAAGTTGACCTAAAGATTTAATAAAAATGCAATTTCTTCTATTTTCGCAGAAATCTTTTATTACTTTAATTATTTCATTACTTGAATTATCAGCATTAGGGAAAGTAAATATAAAACTTATATCTTCAAATTGATTTAAAGCCTTAATGATTTCTTTTATCTCTTCTTTTGATGAAATCATTCCCAAAGTTGTTGGATGATAGGTTACTAATATGTTTTTTTTTCCAAAAGAAAAATTTATTTCTTTTTCCAATTTTTCCTTTTTTAAAAATTTTATTTTATGTATGGAATCTATACCTAAGCTTCCAATATTAAATACTCTAGAAGGAGACTCTCCTAATTGAATTAATCTTCTTTTATATTCCTCCGCAGCCACAAAATGGATATAAGACATTTTTGTTATTGCATGTCTAATTGAATCATCATAAGCTCCTTTTGTAACCTCTCCTCCATGTATATGAGCTATTGGTACTCCAGATATTAATGCACTAATTGCAACTGACAACATTTCATAGCGATCTCCAAGGATTATTATTAAGTCAGGTTTACTTTCATCTATATATTCAGATAATGAGATTAATCCTAAACCTATAGATTTTATTACACCTACTTTAGAATTTGTATCAATTTGCATCTCTATTTTTTTATCAATAAAAAATTTATCGGCTTTAATTTCGCTAATAGTATTTCCAAATCCCTCAGATAGATGCGAACCTGTAACAACTAATTTTAGAATGAAATGTTTTGATAAATTTATTTTTTTAATAAGATTTCTTAAAATCCCATACTCAGCTCTTGAACCAGTAACAATTTGAATTACACGAAATTTATTTATCATGAATTATATTTTCGTAAAATTTCTTACTCTATTATAAAGTTTCATCATAATTTATTTTCAATTTTAAATTATTAATTTTTATTTTAATAATTTCACACTGCTTGGAAGATTTATTAATCTTTTCTCCTGAAAATCTGCTTCACTTAAATCATCTCTTTGACAATCTAAATACATTGGCATCTTATACAAGGACTTCCATATTGGTCTTAAAAGAATTTTATTTCTGTGGGCTAACTCAAGGATTTTATTTCTTATATTGAGAGCATAATCATCATCTTTTATAATTAATCTAAAAGTGACTAACCAATTATTTGTAGTAGAATTTTTCGATTTTTTAACAAGTTCTACAAAATCAAAACTTGAAAAAATTTTATTATATTTTTCATAAATTTTTTTCTTTTTATCTAATATTTGATTAATTTTCTCAATCTGCGCACATCCAATTGCAGCATTTATATTTGGCATCCTATCATTCCATCCTATCTGATCATGAAAAAATTCCCAAGGATGGGGAATTTTTGCAGTAGTTGATAAATGTCTAGCCTGTTCTGCATATAATTTATTATCTGTTAATAATGCTCCACCTCCCCCTGTAGTAATAATTTTATTTCCATTAAAACTTAGGATCCCAATATCTCCCATTAAACCACAATGCATTAAATTACTATCATATTTATACCAACTACCTAAAGCTTCAGCTGAATCCTCAATAATAGGTAAATTCCAATTTTTTGATATTTCTTTCAGTGGTGCAAGATTACCTGGGATACCAAAAACATGAACAGGAAGCAAGGCAGCAATCCTTTTATTTGTTATCTTATTGAAAAGAAAACCATCTCTTTTAATAGCAATTTTTTCTAATCTATTATTTAACTTTGTAGCTGAAATAGTTAAAGTTTCTGGCTCAATATCTACAAAGTGTGGACTTGCACCCAAATGTGAAATTGCATTTGCGGTCGCTACGAAACTTGAGGGAGTAACAAGAACTTCTTCATTACTTCTTACACCAACGATATAGAGAGCGAGTCGTAATGCCACTGTACCATTACATACAGCTATTGCATATTTAGCTCTTGTATATTCACATAAATACTTTTCAAATCTTTTAACCCATTCTCCTCCCGAGCTTACCCAATTACTCTCTATACAGTTTTTAAGGTAATCTAATGAATTTGTATTTACTAAATCAGGTTCGTGTAAAGATATTGGTAATTTTGCGGAATTTTTTTCATTTACAAATTGAGATATTGAATCAACCAATTCTCTTAAAAATAAATCATTTATCATATTAAATATTTATTAGGTTTGTAATAAGATAGATTTTCAAGTCTTGTAAACCAATCTATAGTTTTTTTTAATCCCTTTTCAAATCCCCCTCTACCATTATATTCAGGTTTCCATTCTGTCATTGACTTAAGTAATTCATTAGAACCAAATAGACGATTAACTTCCGAATCCTTAGGCCTTATTCTTTGTTCATCACATATGACTTTTATTTCCTTGTTCATAATTTTAATAATCAATTCAACCGTTTCTCCTATAGATATCTCAAAATTACTTGCACAATTAATAACATTACCAATCACATTATCATTATTTGAAACCGCTATAAAAGCCTGGCATGTATCACTTACATAAGTAAAATCTCTTGTTGGAGATAAAGATCCAAGCTTAATTATCTTCTCGCCAGATGCTATCTGTGTAATTATTGCTGGTATAACAGCTCTTGTACTTTGTCTTGGACCATAAGTATTGAATGGTCTTAAAATAATCAAAGGCAGATTAAAACTTTTTAAATAACTCAATGCAATTTGATCTGCAGCAATTTTTGTTGCTGAATATGGAGATTGGCCTATTAAGGGGTGATCCTCTGTAATTGGAACAAATTTAGCTGTACCATATGTTTCTGAGGTAGAAGTATGAATTATTTTTTCTACTTTTAATTCTCTTGCTGATTCTAAAACATTTAAAGTTCCATGGATATTTGTGTCAACATAACTTCTTGGAGAAACATAGCTATAAGGAATTGCAATTAATGAAGCTAAATGAAAAACTATATTACATTCATTCATAGCATTTCTAATAGAATTAAAGTCTCTAATATCGCCTAGAACAACTTCTATATTGTTTTTGACATTTTCATCTAAACTGTCTAACCAACCCCAAGATCCATTTGAATTATAAAGACAAAATGCTTTAACATCTTTTCCCTCTAAAACTAACTTTTCTACTAAATGGGATCCAATAAATCCATCTGCACCAGTTACTAATATTTTATTTTTCATAGAACCAGAATTGAACTACAAGTAAATTTTTGTCATCTTTTAGATTTTACAAATTAAGATTATTCAAAATTTATTTAATTATAATATATTTGTTAATTTCATTATTTACACCATATATAAAAAAAATATCTAAATGCTTTTGATCTGATCTGCAAGTTCTTCATAAATATTTGGTCCAATTCTTAACCATATTGGAATTGCAATATATTTTTTTAAAAGTTCATAACAATCTTTTGAATTTTCTTGGTCTTTTAAATCAGGGAAATGATTCCAAAAATATGAGCAATGCCAACGAATGGCATCCGGTACATTCTTAGTTCCAATTCCCTTATTCTTTAAAATATTTATTATTTTTTCTCTTATTTTAAAATCATCAACTTTAAATAAAAAAGTATCATATGAACTGGTAGTGTGTTTCGGTAAAGATCTGACATAGTATTTTGGCGATAATTTTTTTTGCAAAATTTCATATCTTATCTTATTTAGATAAATCATATTTTTTAACTTCTTTAATTGAACCTTCCCAACTGCAGCTTGCATTTCAGTCATCCTATAATTGAATCCTGGAATAATTGCTTTATCAATTCCTCTTGGTATATCTGGAACTAATTCATGCCCATGATCTGAATAACTACTAATAAATTGATTAATTTCTTGAGAATTTGTTAAAACTGCACCTCCTTCTCCACATGCAATCATTTTTCCATGATCAAAACTAAATACACCTATATCAAAAAGATTGCCTGCATATTTATCTTTATACATAGAACCAATAGCTTCACAATTATCTTCTATAATTGGTATTTCATACTTTGTTTTAATTTTATATAAGTCTTCAATATCCCCAAGTATTCCAAGCATATGTACTGGAATTATTGCTCCTGTATTTTCATTAATCAATCTCTCAAGACTTTCGCAATCAATATTAAGATTGTTATTTATCTTACATAATCTTGGAATTGCTCCACAATCCAAAATGGCTTCTACAGTAGCAATAAAATTAAATGGTTGAGTAATTACCTCCATTCCAGGCTTAATTCCTACTGCTTTTAAAGCACATTTAATTCCTGCTGTACCAGAACAAACAGCAGAACAGTATTTAGAACCAAAATAAAAATTTAATTCATCTTCAAATTCCCTAACATGAAAATTTTTTCTTAATTTATCAAACCCATGAGCAAATAATATTCCGCCCTCCTCAAAAATCGCATTTACTGCTTGTTGTTCTTTTTCATCGTAAACTTCAAATCCTGGCATAATTTTTTTATTAGTAATTTTTAATTTAGTTTCCTATTTTGTTCTATCATTTTTTTATAGAATTCCTTATGACTTAAGGATACTGTAGTGTCTTCAGCAAAGAAAGAAAATCTTACAACCCAACATCTTGCTGAATCAAGCGGGACCTCTTCCGCGTAATGCATACTTACTGAATGATGAATTGAACAATCTCCTGGTTCATAATCAAATCTGCAAAGAGATTTATTCAAAAAAGCTTTATCTTTTTCATCAATCTCTAATGAGAATCCTGAGGACTCTGAGGGGATATGTTTAGAAACTTCTGAAGATTTATTTAAAGATAAATAAGTCAAGCCGCCAAGAGATGAGCTTTGTTGATTTATCGCGATATAAAAAGTAAGTGCATTGGCGTCCTCAAGACCATAATATGCGTTATCTTGATGCAAAGGTATTAGCTTAGCTCCAGGGAATCTTGAATGAATTTCCAAACTTTTAAAAATAACTTCTTTTTCAAGTAACGTAGAAGCATATTTAAAAATAGTACTATTCATAAACTTAGAAAAGATCTCAGGATTGGAATATAAAGGGTACTCGAAATACTTGATACAATCTTTTCCTCTATAACTCTCTGTGACAAGACCTCTTTTCTTATCTTTAAATCTCTCTATCAATATATGTTCATTATTTTCTAACCAAATAACAGTATTTTTGCATAATTCTCTACTAAATAAATTTTTCAAAAATATAACGCTATTTTTTTTGAACTTATCTTTCAATTTTTCATTAATTATTTTACTCATCAAAATAAACTGACTACAAATATAGTAAACAAAATCAAAAACTAAACAAAAAAGATTATTAGTTTTTGTTATATTTTATTGCCAATTTTTTTTATTAAATCTAAAAAGTCTGATAGTATATATTATTAAAATACGATGCTTAATAAATCACCATTAGTTTCCCATACTTTAAGAGATGATAAGTTTTTTTCTATTACTTTTACTGCAAGAAATATTAAAAATAGCTTTTTTCTTCCAAGACTAACAAGATTTATTAATAGATATTTTTATGAATTACCTTTAATTGGAATTGGAGCAACTTTAGATAGATATTCAAATACGTTTTGCATTTATCACTCTAGAAAAGACAAGCTAAGGTATAGAAATTATATGAAAGGATCCAAATTCTTAAATTTTGGATCTGGTGCTTTTAATCATAAAAGATGGCAAAATTTTGACTATCCAGGTATAAGCGAATACTACAAGAATTTATTAGGTAAAATTGGGAAAGATTATATTCCAATTGATTTAAATAAAGATAAATTAAAAATCCCTTTTGATAATAACTCTGTTGAACTTATTTATTTTTCTCACGTCTTGGAACATTTAAATAAAAAAAAGGGTATTCATCTATTTAAAGAATTCAATAGAATATTAAAGCCTGGAGGAATAGTAAGAGTTGTATTACCTCATACTGATAAAACTATTTTCTTTTCTAGTTTAATTGATAAACAACAAAACATTAATAATTCGGAAAAAGAATTAAGTACCTCATCTTCAATATCCCATACATTTTATCAAGTTGCTAATCTTTCAAATTCTGAATTATTAAAAATCTCGAGAGAAAACGACTTTAAATTAGAAAAAATAGAAAGTAAGCTTCTTGATATAAATCCAAAATTAGGAATATTCGATCCACAAAATCCTGATTTTCACATTTCATATTGGAATGAAGAAAGAATAATAAAACTTTCAGAAGAAACTGGATTTTCAAAAATATATCCTTTACTTAGGGGACATACATTTGCAGATCCTTTTAAAAATCTTTGCACTTTTGATATTTCAGAGCCTCATTTATCAATGTATTTTGAACTAATTAAATAAAAATCTTTGCAGTAAATTTTTAGTTTTGTATTTAAAATCAAACAATGCAATAGTGAAAAAACTTAATCATCTTTATTCTTTTTCCTATATCTCAATAAACTTTCAATACAAATAAAATCGTAAATATCATCCACTTCATAGTTTTGATATTTTTTAAGTATATATCCTAAACTTCTTTTTGGATAAAAAGTTTTTTCTATCAAAAGAGTAGATACTTTTGATATATATGCAACTCCAAATGGGAAATAAAGTTTTTTCTGATCTTGTCTTCTAAAACTTTTTGACTCAAGATTTATATATTTATTAATAGAGAAATCTTTATCCAATGTTTTCATTAGAAATGGATACTCAGAAACCTCTCCAAGACTAATAATTGCATCCTTATTATCATAATTTGAAAAAAGTTTATCAATCATATTATCAATATCATCATTTTCTCTAATAGGAGATGTAGGTTCAAGTAATGCAACTAAATCAAAATTTATATTTTTCTCATTTTTATAATATTTAATTGCATGTTCAACGACTGAAAAAGAACTAGCATAATCATCAGATAAATTTTTGGGCCGAAGGAAGGGAACTTCTGCCCCAAACTTAATACTTAAATCAGCTATTTCTTGCGAGTCAGTGCTTACTATTACTAAATCAATATTTTTAGAAGATAAAGCAGACTCTATTGACCAAGATATCAGAGGTTTACCTAACAAAATTTTTACATTTTTCCCTGGTAAGCCTTTAGATCCTGAACGTGCTGGAATTATAGCAATTGTTTTTAATTTCTTGATCATATTTAAGTTAAAGAAGACTATCTATGAATAAATTTCCATCATAAAAACCTATAAGCTTCATTATAGTTTTCTTTATTTCCAATATCTAGCCAATATTCCTGCAAATTATAAACAGCAACTTTTCCATTATTATTCATTATTTTTTCTAGAAGTTCTGGCATATCAGAGTATTCATTAAAATTTAAAAGATCCAAGACTTTATGATTAATAATATAAATTCCTGCGTTTATAAGATATTTATAAGTAGGTTTTTCTTTAAAGGAGATTAATTCATTCTTACTTACTTGAACAACCCCATAAGGTATGCTGTATTCATTTTCAGCTACCGTCATTGTGGCTTCAGCATTAAATTGTTTATGAAAATTTATTAATTCCTTGAAATTTATTTCTGTCAATAAATCTCCATTCATAATAATTAAAGGTTCAGAAAAATTGACATCTATTAATTTCAAAGCTCCAGCAGTACCTAGCGGCATATCTTCTATTAAATATTGAATCTTTATTCCAAATTCTTTACCATCCTTGAAATAGTTAATTATTTGATCCTTGAGATAATTAACTGATATAAAAAATTTTTTAAAACCTTGTTTTTCAAATTTTTTAATTATTATTTCTAAAATAGGAACACCATTTATCTTAAGCATTGGTTTTGGACAATTATTTGTAAAAGGACGAAGTCTCATACCTTTACCTCCAGCCATAATAACAACTGTATTATTAACTTCATCATCATTTAAAAATTGATCAAAAGATAAGATATCTAAAACAACTTTTTTTTCATCTAAAATTGGTATATGAGTTAGTCCATATTTTTTCATTAAAGAAAATCCCTTTTCTTTACAATCTTTAGAGCTTATAAAGTAAAAGTTTTTATTCATTACTTCGCTTACACAAACATCCAAAGATTGATTATTTAAAACTAATTTCCTTAAATCACCATCAGTTAATATTCCTAAAATCTGTCTGGATTCGTTGACTATTATTATCAGTTTACATCCTCTACTTTCTAAGTTTGAAAACGCTTCATACAAAGTCGTGCTTGGCTTTACAAAAGTATCTTCTAAGTTCACATGAATGTCCTTTATAAAATTTATATTATTTTAAAATCAAGATAAGAATAAATCTTTAAATAAAAATTTATATTCATAACTCATAATGAATTGATAAAAAAAATTTATTTATGAAAATATTTATTTTATTTTTAACTTAATCAAATGGCATTATTAAATCATCTGGTTCATAATCTTTTGTTGATAATAATCCCAGCAGTTTAGGATAAAGCATAGGAGAAATACCATCACCAGGCCTTTTTGAAGTTAAATTATCTTTAGTAAACTTCTCGCCAATTTTTATTCTTTTTAAGGCAACAAGTGATTTCCTTGCAATAGATATATTTATTAGTTCTGGTTTTGATGGTTTTTTTATTCCAGATCCCAGTGCCTTTTCAACATTTCTTACCATATCAACTAAAAGTTTAAACTCAAAAGGCAATAGACTTGCTTTATGATCTGGCCCTTCCATATTCTTATCTAGGGTAATATGCTTCTCAATAACACTAGCTCCCAAAGCAACTGCTGCAACGGAAGCCTCTATTCCAAGTGAGTGATCAGAAAGTCCAACATTTACGTTAAATTGTTCCTGTATTGTTTTCATTGCGCGTAGATTTATTGAATCGATTGGAGCAGGATATTCAGTTGTACATTGAAGAATAGATATTCTTTCCTTATCTTTATTTATGCTTAATAGAACATCCAAGGCTTTACCAATTTCATCTAATGTAGCCATACCAGTGGATAATATTATTTTGCCCTTAAATAAGGCAGCTTTTTCTAAAATCAAAAAATTTGTAAGTTCTCCCGAAGGGATTTTTAAATATTCACATCCTAAATCTTGAATAAGTTCAACGCCTTTTTCATCAAAAGGACTCGACATAAATCCAATATTTTTATTTTTGCAATAATCTCTTAGCTGATAATGTTCATCTATATTTAACTCTAATTCTTTAAGCATAGAATGTTGAGTAATATCATTATTTGTATTAACAATTTGATAAGGGGCTTTAGGCGCTTTATGTGTAGCTAAAGTATCAGCCTTAAAAGCCTGAAATTTGACAAAATCCGCTCCACATTCAATAGAGGTATCTATTAATTTCTTGGCTAGATCCAAAGATCCATTATGATTAACTCCAATTTCTGAAATAATAATAGTTTTAGTCATAATAAGATTAAGAAATCAAAGTTTCTTATTCGAGAATGTCACGATAAAAATGAAACTCTAGACCATTAATTATAATCTTTGCAGGAAATTCTGGAGTATGAACAGCTCTTATGATTTTTAACATGTCTGATCTGCTATGTTCAAAATCTAGAGTTGATAATTCATCGATTTGTTTAATAGATCCTTTCCATTTCCTCCATTTAATTTCCTTATCAGAATCTAAATAATTAAAAGAAGATAGTCCATTTAACATTATTTTTTTAATTACATTTTTTGCCAGGATATATAGTTCTTTATGAGTCTTAGTTGTTAATGAATTAATATTATCTTGAGGAGAAATTGGGAAATAACTTACAGAAAGAATTTTTCCATTATCAATCTTTTCATTCATTAAATGTGCAGTAACCCCATATACTTCTGCTTTGTCAAGTAAGGCAAAGTTAGTGCAGCCTCCTCCAGGATAATCTGGAGGGCCAGGATGGAAGTTAATGGATGCGATAGAAGCACTACTAATTAAAGATGAAGGAACTATATAAAGTGATCTAAAAGAGAATATATAGTCACCTTTCCATTTTAAAATATTTTCAGGAAGCTTCTTACCTCTGAAATTAGATGATTGATGAGTTAATAATTCAAATCCAAAATCAAATAGATTTTTTTCTAGAAGTTTAGAATAATTACACCCTTTTCTTGAAAGTAGTAATGCTTTTTTTTTAATCATCCTTTAAAGAAAAAATGGTATTTGGTATAAAGTATTTTAATTTTAAAATAATTTTACATTAGTATCTCACATAAATTAAAAGCTCAGAAATAAATTAAATTTTCATAATTTTAAAAGATAATTTTAAGAATAAATTTTAAACATTTAGAATTTCATTTAATTTTTTGTTAAGTAAATTAGGATCTTTTAAAATTTCCAAAGAATTATCCTTGAATGCACAAATTGAATCTTCAAATGGAATAAATAATACTTTAACGTCCAAATTTGAGTAATCTAGGCCCAGCGATGAATATCCAGTTATACATAGATCTATATTACTAAATCTTTCGAAAAATATTAATTTTAAACTACTATATTTTTTCTTTAAATTCTTTGCATGAATTTTATTCAAATGTGGATGAGGATAAAAAATTATTTCTATATTTTTATTTTCTCTTTGGAAAAAATATAACCTTTCAAGAATAACATTATCTTGCCTATAAAAACCTGAGGAAGCATAGGCAATTAATTTATTTTTTGGATTAGTTTTTAAATAAGTTTTAAAACTCTGTGTAGATCTAAAAGATGAAAAAGAACAATCTTGATTTAGAACAAAATTTTCTTTTATCCATTTAACTGACTGTTTAAACTTAAAAAATATTTTATCTGCATATACCTTATTATATAACCTATTAAATTTATCTATTTCATAAACTCCATGTTGATAGAGATTAAGAGACCATACATTATTTTTTTTAGATACTTTATAAAAGGATAGCAATTGCATATAAGGAGTGAAATGCTCTGAATTTGAAACTGTATGTTTTTTATCAATTTTTGTAAGGCATACTAATAAAAGATTTAATTCTAAAATGCTTGTTAAGGTAAGTTTAGTTAATAATATAAATTTAAAGAAATTAATTCTTTCTATTCTGCAGTAAATAAATAGCTCGAAGTATAAATAAGGAAAATTAATTATAGTTAATATTATTATTTTAAATATTTCTTTTAATTCTAATAAAGAATAAATATGTCTTGATGTTTCATTTACTTTTATAAAAGGGAAAAGATTAACTTTGAGCTTATGAAATTTTTTAGATATATTATTTACTTCAAATGAACGTGTAAATAAAAAAATATTTTTCTTATGAAGCATTATTTTTTTATGTCTCAAATAACCAATTAAAAATGAACTAAGACTAGTGAAAGATATTAAATCCTTTCCTAAAAATTTTAAAAATATAATTGAAATATCAAAATAA
>MDTG01173059.1_pt1 | contig 13653 bp, 15 predicted proteins | sample 811421 | NCBI WGS metagenome assembly MDTG01 (sample SAMN05326645, study PRJNA326480) | marine metagenome | isolation source: seawater | place: Pacific Ocean: South East | collected 2011 | reverse complement strand
TATTTTAGCCCAGGTGGTGGAATTGGTAGACACAAGGGACTTAAAATCCCTCGAAGGCGACTTCGTGCCGGTTCAAGTCCGGCCCTGGGTACCAAAAAACTAAAATTTTGATGAATATCAACACACTCAATCCACTAAATTAACCTTCAGAATGGGAAAATCTTTTTTTCAAAAGTCAGAAATCCCCTCTTTTGAAGGAAATTCTGGAAATCTTTCAGTAATAGAATTCAAAGATTTACCATTTGATATAAAAAGAATATTCTATATAACAGGAGTTCCTGAAGGTTTTGAAAGAGGCTTTCATGCTCATAAAAAAACTAAGCAATTTTTGATTTGCCTTCAAGGTTCTTGCGAAGTTTATCTAGAATTCAAAAAAGAATCTGAAACAATTAAACTTGAAAAAAATTCTGAAGGAATTCTTATTGGCAAAGAATGGCATATTATGAAAAATTTTTCTGATGACTGCATTTTATTGGTTTTAGCTAATAGTTATTATGACGAAAAAGACTATATAAGAAATTACAAGGAGTTTTTAAAACATTCTAGTGAAAAATAAAAATTCAGAAATTCATTCTAAAAATATTGGTAAAGGGACTTCAATTTGGCAATATGTAGTAATTCTTGAAGGAGCAAAAATTGGGAAAAATTGTAATATTTGTAGTCATTGCTTCATTGAAAATGATGTTTGCATAGGAGATAACGTTACGATTAAAAATGGTGTTCAAATTTGGGACGGTATTCACATAGGTAATAATGTTTTCATAGGTCCAAATGTAACTTTTACAAATGACAAGTTTCCGAAATCTAAAAAACCACCAGAAGAATTTTTAAAAACATTAGTGGAAGACAATGTTTCTATTGGTGCAAATTCAACCATATTGCCCGGAATTAAAATAGGAGAGAACGTTACTATAGGAGCAGGTTCTGTTGTAACAAAGGATGTCCCAAAAAATTCTCTTGTGTATGGAAATCCGGCAAAAAAAATAAAATAATTTACCCATGATTAAATTTTTAGATTTAAAAAAAATCAATTTAACTTATAAACAAGAATTAGAAAAAAAAGCTTCACAAATAATAGGCAGTGGGCAATACATTCTTGGAAAAGAAGTTGAAAATTTTGAGAGGAATTTCTCTAAATTTTGTAATACTAAGTTTTGTATTGGTGTAGCTTCAGGTCTAGATGCACTTACTTTAGTGCTTAAAGCATGGATAGAAATGGGGCGTTTAAAAAAAGGCGATCAAGTAATCGTCCCATCTAATACCTACATCGCATCTGTATTAGCTATTTCCAATATTGGTTTGAACCCAGTTCTGGTTGAACCAGATATAAATACTTTTAACCTGTCTCCTGAATTAATTAAAAAAAACATAACCAAAAGAACTAAAGCAATCTTAGTTGTTCACTTATATGGAAGAGTTGCTGATATGTCATCTATTTCTAAAATAGCTAAGGAAAACAAGCTGTTAGTTTTAGAAGATTGCGCACAATCACATGGAGCAAAATATAAAAATAAATATTCTGGTGATTTGGGCAATGCTGGAGCATTTAGTTTTTATCCAGGCAAGAACCTGGGCGCTCTGGGCGATGCTGGTGCAGTACTAACAAATAATCGTAATCTCCAAGAAATAATTTCTGCTTTAAGAAACTACGGTTCAAAAGAAAAATATAAAAATCAATTTAAAGGTTTTAATTCAAGACTAGATCCCATTCAAGCTGGCTTCTTAAATATAAAACTCAAATATCTTAACAAAGAAAATAAAATTAGAAGAGAAACAGCAAAATATTACATAGAGAATATTCATAACAAGAACTTATTATTACCAAGTTTTCCAAAAGATATTTCAAGTCATGTATGGCACTTATTTGTTATTAGAACTGCAGAAAGAAGAAAATTTATAAAGTTTCTAGAAGATAATAAAATTCAAACCATACTCCATTATCCAATTGCTCCTCATATGCAACAAGCATTTAAAGAATTCAATAAGAAATCACTTCCTATTTCTGAGCAGATTCATAAAGAAGTTGTTAGCCTTCCAATTGGACCTCACCTAGAAAAAAAAGACGTGAGAAAAATAGTACAAGTATGTAATTCCTTTAAGCCATGAAAGATAAAGTTAAAATTTTAGACTGCACCTTAAGAGACGGCGGATATTACAATGATTGGAATTTTTCACCTCTTCTAGTAGAAAAGTATCTTAGAGCTATGGAATATTCAGGGGTAGACATTGTAGAACTTGGCTTCAGGTTTAAAGCCAAAACTAAAGAAATGGGACCTTATGCCTTCACCTCAGAAGGATTTCTAAGAAAATTAAAATTATCTGACAAATTAAAATATGCAGTAATGATAAATTTTAAAGACTTTCAAGACTTTTCATCAGATATGGAGAAGGAGTTAGCTAAATTTTTTGTTCCCAAAAAAAATTCAAAAATATCTATTGTGAGAATAGCTGTTTCTTTTAATCACGCTAAAAAGACAAAAAAAGCTTGTTTGTATTTAAAAAAAATGGGTTATGAAGTCTATCTAAATTTAATGCAAAGCAATAATAAATCTGAAAAAGAAATAAAAGATACTTGCTTATCTTTATCAAAGTGGAAGTCAATAGACGTTCTGTATTTTGCCGATTCTTTAGGAAACATGACCCCTAGGGAAGTATCAGATGCTCATAAAAAAATATCTAAGTATTGGAAAGGATCTATAGGATTTCATTCTCATGATAATAAAGGCCTCGCTTTTGTAAATACTCTTGAGTTAATAAGTCAAAATATAGATTTCTGTGACACAACTATGCTCGGAATGGGAAGAGGAGCAGGAAATGCAAGTACAGAAAGTATTTTAATGGAACTAAATTCAATGAAAGTCAAAAAAACTAATTTTGATGTTCTCCAAGCATCTTTAGAAGATTTTGAACTTTTAAGGAAAAAGTATGGCTGGGGTTCTAATGCTTTTTATCATTTCGCAGCAAACAATAATATTCATCCTACTTATGTTCAAACTATGCAAAATGACTCTAGGTATAATTCTTCAGATATTTTTGACATTTTACAAAGGCTGTCTCTTGAAAATTCATCAAGTTTTAGTGCTTCAGCGATAATTGATTCTATATTTACCCAAAGAAAAACCACTGAGGGCGACTGGGACCCTAAAGATTTTTTTAAAAATAAAAATGTAATTCTCTTAGGAGGTGGACCAAGTATAAAAAAATATAGAAAAAAAATTCTTGATATTTCAGAGAAAAATAATGCGAAATTAGTCTTTCTAAATCACAATAAATACATAAGTTCATCAAAAGGAGATTTAACAATCGTTTCTCATCCGTTGAGAGCAATAATTGATTCAAATAAGTATTCAAATATATCTCACCCGGTAGTTATGCCTCTCGAAAATTTAAAAGATGTTGTATTAAGAGATCACTTAAAAGGTTTAAAGACTTTAAATTATGGTCTTAATAAAAAGAAGAATTCTTTTAAAGTTAATAAAAAATCAATGTTTTCTGAGTGGGAAGTTGTAAACGCCTATGCCTTAGGGATTCTTTACAGATCAAATCCAAGAAAAATATTCATAGCTGGATTTGATGGTTTTCCAAATGATTTTAGAAAGCAAAATGAAATCGAAAAAATCTTTCAAAAATATAAAAACCTAAAAAATTCTAAAAACTTATACTCAATCACTCCAACATCTCATCCAAAAAAATTAATAAAAGAAATTTGAAACTAGATTACTTAATAGTTATACCAGCAAGATACAAATCTTCCAGATTTGAGGGAAAACCATTGGTTGATATTAATGGAAAATCTATGATTGAAAGAGTCTGGGAAAAATGTACAAAAACATCACCTAAAAAAAATATCATCGTTGCTACTGACGATAAACGAATTTTTAAACACTGTAATACTAAAAAGATAAATGTTTTGATGACATCAAGGAAATGTCTTACTGGTTCTGATAGGGTTGCAGAAGTTGCAAAAAAAATTGAGGCAAAATTTTATGTAAATGTTCAGGGAGATGAACCTTTAGTAAATCCAAAAGATATTTTGAAAGTAATCAAAGATTTTAAAAAAAATCAAATAACTAACTGTGCGGTTACGACTATTAAAGATAAAAATGAATTATTTAATTTAAATATTCCTAAAATTGCTTCCGCAGAAAATGATTTGATTCTTTATATCTCAAGAGCAAACATTCCCTCTAATAAAGAATCAATTCCTAAAAAGTTAAAAAAACAAGTATGCATCTACTGCTTCTCTAAAGATGCATTAAATCTTTTTGGAATAAATTCAAAAAAAACCTACTTAGAGAAAATTGAGGATATAGAACTATTAAGAGTTTTAGAAAACGGAATTCCTGTAAGGGCTATTGATGTAAAATCAGATTCAATAGCTGTCGATACCCCAGAAGACTTAATAAGAGTTAGAAAGATTTGCAAATAGACTTTAAAAAATTTGATTTTTTTGTTTTTGATTGTGATGGGGTAATTCTTGATTCAAATCTTCTAAAAACAACTGCTTTTTCAAAATCTCTTTCGGAATACTCCGTCGAAGTAGTTTCTAAATTTATTGACTATCACAAAGCAAATGGAGGAATATCAAGATATAAAAAGTTTGATTACTTTTTTAAAGAAATCATGCAAATTGAAAGTAGAGACGAATTAATTTCACAAGCTTTAAAAAATTATGAATCTTACGTATTCGAGAAACTTTTATTTTGCAATTTCGTTCCAGGAGTTGAAAAATTTTTGAATCATCTTAAAAATTTAGGTAAGGATATTTACGTAAACTCTGGATCCTCTGAAAAAGAGCTTTTGGAAATTTTCAGACTTAGAAAAGTAGATAATTTATTTTGTAATATATTGGGAAGTCCGAGTACAAAAAAAGAAAATATGATAAAAATTAAAGAAAAAAGGGAAGATCATGAAAAAGGTCTTTTTTTTGGCGACTCAAAGATTGATTTTGATATTGCTGATCAGTTTTGCTTGAATTTTATATTTGTGAAAGGTTTTTCTGAATGGAAAGACGTTCCAGATAATTTAAAAACAATAAATGATTTTAAAGAAATCAAGTTTTAGTATGTGTTTTCAATGTCATATGACTTATCAATTATAATGTAGGCATATATGGAAACTTTTTTAGTAACGGGAGTAGCTGGGTTTATTGGATCTCACGTTGCAAATCATCTTAAAAACAAGGGTCATAAAATTTATGGAGTTGATGATCTTTCTTCAGGAAAAATTGAAAATATTCCAAAAGAAATTGAATTTATTGAATTGAATCTGGCATCAAAAAACATTGATAGTAAATTACCAAAAAAAATAGACAAGATTATTCACCTTGCAGGCCAATCATCAGGAGAGATCAGCTTTGAAAACCCTGTTGATGATCTTCATAAAAATACTATTTCATCGCTTAATTTAATTGATTTTTCTCTTGATAAAGACATTAAACAGTTCGTATATGCAAGCTCAATGTCTGTTTATGGCGAAGTTTCTTCAAATCCAGCTAGAGAGGACACAGAATTACATCCAAGTTCCTGCTATGGAGTTGGCAAGCTTGCTACCGAGAAGTATTTAGAAGTTTATAAAAATCATCTACCTATGGTAATCCTGCGAATTTTTAATGTATATGGTCCTGGACAGGATATGGAAAATTTAAAACAAGGAATGATAAGTATTTATTTATCTCAAGCGTTAAATACAAACTCCATAGAAATAAAAGGATCTTTAGAAAGATTTAGAGATTTTATTCACATTGATGATGTTGTGAAAGCAATTTCAATTACCTTAGAAGAAAAAAATGCCTTAAATAATATATTTAATATAGGTACGGGTATTAAAACAACCGTGAGAGAATTAATCTCGATGATAGAAGTAAATTTCAATAATTTAGAAGTATTTGAATCAAGCCCTACGCCAGGAGATCAATTTGGGATTTACGCAGACATAAACAAAATGAAGCGAATCTTAAATTTTTCTCCCGAAATTACTCTAGAAAAGGGTTTGAAAAGATTTATAGACTGGTCCAGAGACAAATGAAAGTAGTTAACATCACTGGAGTAGGAAATTCTGGAAAAGGAGCAGCTGTTGATCTTCTCAGAGGTTACACCGAGATCTGGGCTCCAAAAAGCAATTTTGAATTTGATTTTTTTAGAGTAAATGGAGGGATGATAGATTTTCTTGAAGTTTTAAAAAAGGATAAATCACAAATGCGAATTGATCTTGCATTTAAAAAAGTTAGAAAAAATACTTTAAAAATGGGTCTTGATCCCAGTATTTTAAATATTTATGGTAATTTAATCTCTACCAGCCAGAGATACGATAAAGCTTTTAACAATAATTTTCTCAAGCTCACCAACGAATTTCTTGATGAGTTAATTTTATATAAAACTAAGGCTTTTTGGCCTTATGACAGACTAGAGAAAAGTATCGTTGAAAATTTTTTATCAAAAATATCTCTTCGTCTTGGTTTTGAAAAATTTTCGATATCAGACGTTTACTACTTGAGCAAAGAAGATTTGCATAAAAAATTTGATAATTATTTAAAGAAACTTATTTCAAACTTAGATAAAAAAAAATATAAAGTCTATCTTTTAAACAATTTTTTTGAACCTTGTCACATTAAGAAGTTTGAGGATTGGATTTCAGATCTTAAAAGTATTGTTGTATTAAGAGATCCAAGAGATATATTTTTGTCAGGCTTAAGTGGAAAGCAGATTAAAAATGTTAAATCAAACATTCTTCCTCCAGAAAATGATGGTAAGGAAAAATCGTTTTTAGGAACAAATAATATTGACTTCTTTATTGAAAGATTTAAATCAAATATTTCATCAATAAATCTAGACGATTCTGAGAATCAAATCGTCATAAAATTTGAAGATTTGATATTTAATCTAGATAAAACAAAAAATAAAATTTTCGATTTTCTTGATGAAGATTTAGGAAATTATATTGAAACGTTAAACAAATTTGACCCAAAAAAAAGTCAAAAGAATACCTTTCTATGGGAAAAAGAAAATTCTTACTCTAATGAGATAAAAACGATTGAAAATAAATTATCTCAATACCTTTATCACTAATTCATCAAGAAATTATGAAACCGCTTCTTAATTTATTCTTAAGAAATAAGAACATTATTTTTCTTTTAATCGCGTCTTTTTTTTACTTTTTAGCCAATGCATTTCTTCAAAAATTTATAGCAGAGAATTTTGGAGCAAATGGCCTTTTGGAATTTAATTATGCTTTTAATTTGTTAACTATATTACTAGCTGCAGCATGCTTTGGTTCTGAAACCGCTCTTGTAAGACAATCTATATTTTTTGAAACTAATAATATAAGTGGATTTAATGATTTATATTCTGCAGTTTCTTTTTTTGGATTAGTTTTATCTATCCCTTTTTTAGTTATTTTCTTTTTTAATTATTTCGATACTAATTCATCAATTTTATTTCTATCTTTGTTAATTGTTTTCTCAGCCTTTTTTATACAATTTCTGAGAATTCAGATTTTAAAAAATTCCTTTGGATATCTCTTACAAATCATACAGTTTGTTATTTTTTTGATTTTAATTTTTTTAATTTATTTCGTTGAAAATCCAAATAGAAATACTTTTTTTATTTTTTTAATATTTTCATACCTACTGACTTACTTTTTTATCTTGGTGATTTTCTTTTTACTTAGGCCATTTAATTTTAGAGGTGTTCCAGTCCCTTTCCCAAAAAATTTAAATAACCCTCAACAAATAAATAAAATTAAAACTGTAATCAAAATAGCCTCAATGACTCTAATTTCTAATATTTTTTTTAATCTTTCAGAGATTCTTTTAAGAGATATATCACTGTCAAATGGATATTCAATTGCTTTTGCTAACGTTGAAGCCTATGTAAGAATTACCTCATGGTGGTTAGGAATGGGAATTGCTTTAATAAGTTTTTTTTATTTTCCTTTCTTTACTAAGAGAATTTCAGAAGGAAAACTAACTTCTAATACTTATGCTTTCAAAAACGTATTTCCAGCTTTTTTTGGATTATCTATTCTAGGATATATCTTTAGCTTATTGGCTTTTGAGTTCATATATGGAAGCTTATTTAAATTAGATTTATCAATATTATTATTTTTTGTTTTTTCAGGGCTATCAAAACTAATAGGCATATCTTTTTTAAATCTTCATTTGATTGAGCTAAGAGTAAAAATAGTTATTATTGGAGAATTTATTATGAGTTGCCTAATAGTAGTTATTTTTTATTTTCTTTTTATGTTTAGCTTTGAATTTTCAGTAAATCTCTTTTCAAAGATATATTTTCTTGTAAATTTATTATTTATGTCGTTTATGATGATTAGTAGACTTTTAACTAAAAAATATCAAGTAAATCATGAGTAAGTATGTTGCAGTCCTAAGGCCTCTATATCGTTTTCCCTACGCATTATTATCTGTGGTAAAAAGAAAATTCCTTAAGTACTTTTTGGCAAAGCCAAAAAAATACAATGAAATTATCAATCAAATAAACAAAAAAGGTTTTGCCGACTGTACAAAGCTCTTCAGTCAATTGTGTCATAGTGATCTAAAAATAATTGACCAAAAAATAGAGAGTAAAGTTAAACCTAAAATAGAAAAAAGTTTTTTTAGATTTTTAAACTTTCATTTGGATTATGAGTTACCAAAAACTTTCTTAGATTTAACTCAGGATATTAGCGAAAATTTTTTTAAACATAAATTTGTAAGACTTGAATCCTCTCAGTATCAAATTTCTCTTTCAAATACTGATGACCTCCCTGGGATGGGGTACCATATTGACGACTATGGAGGAATATTAAAGTTTTATGTATTTTTTCATCGAATAGATGAAAATAATGGGCCTTTTAAAATTTTAACTAAAAGTAAAAACTTTATGAGTTTTTTCAAGGGATTCGTTTGGTTGTGGTTAACCAAACTAAATTCCACCTATTTTGAATCCAGCAAAATCGATAAAGATATTCTAGATTCGGAAGAAAAAATTTTTTGTGAAGACTTTTCTATATTTGCAATAGATACGTCATTTTTACATTCCTCAAGTAAGATTTTGAAAGGAGAAAGAAGGGTGATGGTACTAATTTTCAGAGATTACCTATTAGATTTAAATCAGAAAAAATGCTCTATAGAATATATAACAGGTTAATTTGGATTGCTAAGTCTTTTCTTGTTCTTTTTGTCGAACAGAAAAAAATAAAATTCGATAATGGTAGCTTCAAAATTTATATTAACAGTACTCATGAATTAAATAGAGCTTTATCCTTCAATACAAAAGAAGAAGACACTTTAGCTTGGCTCAAAAATAATTCAGGATTGGATTTAGTTGATATTGGAGCGAACGTAGGGGTTTATAGCCTTTATTTTGCAAAAATATCAGAGAATTCTAATATTTATAGTTTTGAGCCCGATGCGTCATCTTTCACTAATTTAGTAAAAAACATATCCGCTAATTCATTATCTAACATAAAAGCTTTTTGTATTGCTATTGGAAGAAGAGAGGGATTTTACGAAATGAATTTTTATGATTTTGCTTCTGGCGCAGGAGCTGGATCAATCGATTCAGAATATATATTCACAAGTGCGAAAGACAAAAAAAAATATGTTCAACAAACTTTTTGCAACACTCTCGACAATTGTTCAAAAGAATTAATTGAGACAGAAAATTGTTTAGTAAAAATAGATGTCGATGGTCCTGAATATGAGATCATAAAATCGGGTAAGAATTTTTTGAGTTCAAATAAAGTTATTTCTGCGATGATAGAAATAAATAGTAGAAATGACAGAGATAAACATAAGATTTTTAGTCTTATGCAGAGTTATGGATACAAACAAATTTATCAAGGAAATTGGATCGGAAAATATGAAGACTATGAAATTTCAAACTTTTTTTTCTTTAAATCTTCAGGATTAGATTTTAAAAAAAATAATATTAAATCGCTTTTCAAAGAAATAAGTTTGGATATAAATTAAATGACATTATATTTCTGTTTTCCAGAAAAAAAGGTTGGCGGAGTTTCTATCCTTTTTCTAAGAATCTCAAAAAATTTATCCAAAAAATTCTCTAAAAAAACCTTTTTGATAGATTTTGAAGACGGATACATGGCTCGCAGCCTAAATGATAAAGATAAAATTATTAAGTATTACCCGTCTGAAAAAATAATTTTAGATGAGGAAAAATCTATTTCTAGCACAATAATATTTCAATCCATGACACCTTGGTCTATTTTTAAAAATATAGTATCGGAAGATTCACGAGTAATTTTTTGGACTTGTCATCCAAATAACTTTATTCCTGATTTACATTTTCTTAATTTTTTAGGAGATGGCTTTAAGAAGTTTTTCTTTAAAGTCTTTTTGTATCCGTATTACAAAAAAAGTCAAAATTTTGTGAAATATCTCTTAAATGAAAATTCTCTTTTTTTTATGGATCAGACTACATTAAAAAATACCTCGTTCTTTTTAGATGTTTCGATAGAAAATCCTAAATTTTTGCCAATAGCAATAGAAAAGTCATCGCTTGAAAAATCATTATTGCCGCCGGAAAAAATAACACTATTTTGGATTGGTAGACTTGTAGACTTTAAATACTTTATTTTAGAAAAATTAATACTCGATCTAGAGAAGTTAGTACCAAATTTAAGTTTTAGTTTGAAGATAATTGGCGATGGTCCTTATCTCAAAAACTTGAATTCATTAAAATCAAAAGTTTCATATGAAATTTCTATTGAACAGGAAATTGAGAATAATAAATTAGATAACTATTTGATAAATAATTGTTCAATTTTATTTGCTATGGGAACAGCTGCATTAGAAGGAGCTAAACTTGGAATTCCAACCATTCTTTTGGATATTTCTTATAAAAGAATTAATAAAGAATACAATTATCGTTGGCTATACGAAAGAGATGGCATGACTCTTGGAGAAAATATAAAAGATGTTTCCTCAAACTCTCTAGGTAAGGATTCTCTTGAATTAAGAATAAATGAGTATCTAGAAAATTTTGAAGAGATATCTAGTAAAACATTTAAGTATTTCGATAATAATCATAATTTAGATAATACTTCTCTTGAACTTTTAAAAAAGATAGATAATTCAACTAGCCAATGGGGTAAAATTAAGGATTCAAAATTTACTTCAAGAGGAATTGTTTATAATTTTTATAAATATTTAAAAAGATGAAAGTAGTAATTTTAGCGGGGGGTTTGGGAACAAGATTGTCAGAAGAAACCGCTTCTATTCCTAAGCCAATGGTTAGTATTGGCAATCTTCCTATTATTGTTCATATAATGCGACATTATTATTTTCACGGCTACAAAGAGTTCGTAATATTATTGGGTAATAAAGGCAATCTAATAAAAGATTATTTTATGAATTATCCCTTCAATGCTAATGACTTTGTTTTACAGCAAAAATCCAACAAAAAAACCTTAATAAATTCTCTTTCGGAAGACTGGACTATTTCTTTTGTAGATACTGGTCAAGAAACAATGACGGGGGGGCGAATTAAAAGAGCTCAAGAAATCATTGGAGATAATGATTTTATGCTGACTTATGGAGATGGCGTTTCAGATATTGATTTAGGAAAGCTAGAAGATTTCCATAAAAATCATAATAAAGTAGCAACAATGACAAGTATTCAGCCTAAAGAAAGATTCGGTGTTTTTGAAAGTAATGAAGATACTGTTACTTCTTTTCAGGAAAAACCAAATGAAACTGAAGCTTGGATTAATGGAGGTTTTTTTATTTTTAAAAAAGAATTATTTTCCTTGCTGAAAGACGATGATACTTTTCTTGAACAGGAGCCATTGCAGAGCTTAGCAAGAAAAGGTCAACTAATGACTTTTAGACATAGTGGATTTTGGAAATGTATGGATACTCTTAAAGATAAGCTAGAACTTCAATCTTATTGGGATTCTGGAAATCCTCCATGGAAAAAATGGTAATGAAAAAATGTTTAATAATATTTTTCAAAATAAAAAAGTTCTGGTTACTGGCAATACAGGATTCAAAGGATCTTGGCTAACTCTTTGGCTTCTTAAATTAGGGGCAAACATAACTGGAATCTCTAAGGACATTCCTACAAACCCATCACTTTTTAAAGCTTTAAAACTACAAAAAAAAATTGAGCATCACTTTATTGACGTTAAAGAAATAAAAAAGTTAAGAAAAATAATTTTTTCAACTCAGCCTGATTTTATTTTTCACTTAGCAGCTCAACCAATAGTTTCTGAATCTTACAAAAATCCAATAGAAACTATTTCATCCAATAGCATAGGGACAACTAATTTACTCCAAATTATGTGCGATATTGACTGGAAATGTTCTGCTTTGTTAGTAACAAGTGACAAGTGTTATGAAAATATAGAAAAATCAGCAGGATATAAAGAAACAGATAAATTGGGAGGGAAAGATATCTATAGCTCATCTAAAGCTGCTGCAGAAATTTTTATAAGTTCTTATTTTAGAACTTTCCTAAACAGTAAGGATAATCTCACTTTAGCCGTGGGAAGGGCAGGAAATGTGATAGGTGGAGGAGATTGGGCAAGAGACAGGTTGGTCGTAGATTGTATGAAGGCTTGGGAAAAAAACAGGCCAGTAAGTATTCGAAATCCTTTATCAACGAGGCCTTGGCAACATGTTTTGGAGCCTTTATCAGGTTACTTGCATCTTGCAAATTTAATTTATCAATCAAGAGAACTCAATGGAGAAGCATTTAATTTTGGTCCAAATCAAGACGACATATTGAATGTAGAATCTTTGATTAAAAAACTTTCAAAAAAGTTTGAACTCAATAAATCTTATAAAATTATTGAGAGCAATGATTTTCCTGAGTCTGGTCTTCTTCAGCTAGATATTGGCAAGGCAAAAAAGTTACTTAGATGGCAACCAGTACTTAACTCTAGTGAAATGATAGAATCAGTTTCAGAATGGTATTTCAATTTTTTTAAAAAAAATGTTGACTTAATGGAGCTAACATTAAAACAAATTGAAATTTATGAATTTAAGGCTTCAAAAAGTAAATTACCATGGTCGAATCTATAGATAACACAATTAAATATATCTCATTAAAAAAGATTTCAAATCCCCTTGGTGACGTATGGCATGCAATTAAATCTTCCGACAGTGAGTATGTTGGTTTTGGCGAGGCTTATTTTTCTTTCATTGAAAAAGGAAAAATAAAAGGTTGGAAAAAGCACAAAAAAGCTACATTAAACCTTGTTGTCCCTGTTGGCGAAATAAAATTTTTTGCTTTTGACGAAGACCAAGAAGATAAAAATTCTAAATTATCTAGTTTTACCCTAAGCGAAGAAAATTATTTCAGGCTTACAATTCCATCAGGAATCTGGCTTGCCTTTAAAGGACTTAAAGAAAGAAATATGCTTCTTAATGTTTCTGATTATTCTCATGACCCATCAGAGGTTGAAGCTATCGAAATAGAAAATTTTCCAATTAATTTGAATGATTAGACTTTCAAAATCCTCATTGAATAGTAAAGAAAAAATAGCTATTAGTAGAGTTATTGGAAATAGCTATTTGGGGATGGGTCCAGAAGTAAAATTATTTGAAGAAGAAATTAAAGATTATTTAAATACTTCAAAAAAAGTCATAGCAGTTTCTTCAGGAACAGCTGCACTCCATCTTGCACTTCAAGCTTG
>MDTG01102435.1_pt1 | contig 13653 bp, 12 predicted proteins | sample 811421 | NCBI WGS metagenome assembly MDTG01 (sample SAMN05326645, study PRJNA326480) | marine metagenome | isolation source: seawater | place: Pacific Ocean: South East | collected 2011 | reverse complement strand
TTATTTTTCCTCAAATCTTGTATACAAAAAGTTAAATACTTACTTTCATCGTGGTTCATGATTGATTATTGGTGTGTTGGTGTGGGTAAAATTGATTCGAATACAAATGCCCTAGGTTTAAATTTTGATAGCATAGTTTGGAATTATTATCCCTCTGATGATGGGTTCATTGCCGATCCCTATCTATTTGATATTGGGAAAGGTATACAAGTGCTCTTAGAAGATTATTCGTATAAAACCAGAAGAGGAAAAATAGGAAAATATAATCTAACGAAAAAAAACCAGTTGGTAAGATGCAATACATTTTTAGATAATTATCAGCATTTATCTTTTCCAACCACTTTTGAATGTGGAGAGGAACATTATTTTATATGTGAATCTCAGACTGAAGGAATGCTTAAGGCTTATCTTATTAAAGATGATAAAATTGATAAAAAAAGAAGTATAGTCTTGCTGAAGGAAAAGGTAGCTGATCCTTTCATAATAGAGCATAAATCACAATTATGGCTTTTTGGCAGCGACGAAAATCATCGAATGTCTATTTGGTATTCAAGTAATAAAAACATTGACTTTAAAAGAACTTATTACAGTCCTTTTCTGCCTAATCCATTAAACTGTAGGTCAGCTGGTCGACCTGTTACTAGTCATGGAAAATTGCTGAGATTTGCTCAAGATTTTTCTGGAGAGTATGGCGATAAAATCCATGTATATCAGATTGAAACACTTTCTGAGAAAGAATATATTGAAAATTATAAATTTACAATTGAGGCAGATTCAAACTGGAAATTTAAAAAAGGAATCCATACTCTAAATATTTTAGGCGATAGGTTTGTAATTGATGCAAAAACTTCACGGTTAATTTCATTTGAGATATTCAAGAAAAAAATTTTTAGGTTAATTAATTATTAAATATAAAAATCAATACTTTATAAGTAGCACGGCTTCAGCCATGTTAAATACTATTGGCAGCACATTGGTTAGTTTCTTTTGCATCGGATTTATAATTTCAGCTGTCGGGCTTAAGATCTATGGACTTTGGGCATTCATTTTTATTTCTCAAGGAATCGGAAGTTTATTAGTTTTGGGAGTACCTAAATCGCTTGTTCAAAATATGGCTCATAAAAAAGACAATTTCACTTATTGGTTTGGGGCAAAGAATCTTTTATATTATTCCTTGGCTGTCATTATAGGCTTTACTGTTTTAACGATGTTTATTTTCGTGGGCAGCAATACTGAATTCATGGGCCTCAATAATCTACAATCACTTCAAATACTAATTTCTTTGAGTTTTTGCTGCATGAGTTCCCTCGTAATGGAATATTCTAAAGGTTTTTTCGAAGCAATTAATAAGGTTTATTTAGCCAATATTTATTCCTTTTTTCAAACAGTAGTTTTATATTTATCCGCTTGCATTGCCATTTCTTATAATGCAGATTTGGTAACTATTTATTTAGTAACCACTGCAGCATTCTTCATTATTGCTGTTCTTAGTCAAGCTCATATAATTGCTGTCTATACTGGAGGGAAAGAAACTAATTCAGTGGCAAGCTTAAAAAGTATATTAGTAGATTCTAGGTTCTTTTTTGGATTCGGTTTTATAACAGGCCTATTTATACCTTTAAACCGTTTACTAATAGCTACTAGTTCCGGGGGCGCAGTCTCCCATGGTATTTTTGACATTGGTTTAAAAATTTCATTAGCAGCATGCAGCATCCTCAATGCATTCTCTACTAATCTACATGCCTATTTTCGATCTATGATAGCGAAAGGAAAAGACACTTTTAGTTTAATAAACTTCATGACGATTTTTTTATTTTTATTATATGTCTTCGGTTTAGTAACTTTTTATCTTATTTCTGAGATTATAATGAGTTACTTTAGCCTAGAATCATCAGCTTTAAAGATCCTTTTTATTCTTCTTTTAAGCATTGCTTTCACAGGAGTATGTGAGCCTGCTTTGAAAGCATTATGGAGCAAAGGCGAGGCTTTACTTACATTTAGGATAAAAATTTTACAATTAGTTCTTAACTTAATGCTTTTTTTAGGTTTGTATAGTCTTGATATCCTATTGAGGGTAACTTTGGCCTATTGTATCCCTTTAGTGTTAGGATGTTTATTCTATATTTTTTTGGTTTTTTCGAGGTCTCGTAATGAAAGCTAATTTTCTTTCTATAATTTCTAAAGATTTAAGAAGACTTGACTACGAGGTTCAAGACTCCTTTGGATGGATAAAACTTTTATGGCTATCTAGGAAAAGAAGTGTTCGAGTTTTATTATATGTAAGATGCGTTCTTCACGGATATTCGTTAATTTCAATGTTGGTTAGATTAAGATTAAGAAGTGCTTATGATATTGAAATCTTTCCTGGCTCCACAATAGGTAGTGGATTACTTTTCCCTCACCCCAGAGATGTGATTATAAGTCCAGGAGTGCAGCTAGGAGAGGGTGTCACACTATGCCAAGGAGTTACCATTGGCGGCAACCAAAAGAAAAGTCGTTCAGAAAATGGTAAAAAAATTTTCTTACCTAAAATTGGTAATAACGTTTGGATTGGTCCTAATGTTGTTATAGGTGGTCCGATCAAGATTAATGACCATGTGCTAATCGGCGCCAACAGCGTAGTTACGAAAGATATTCCTAGTAATTCTATGGTGATAGGTTTTAATAAAATCAGTCAAAAAAAAATATTGATTGATAATGTTAATAGTACTTGGTCAGAAACAAATTAATGCCCCTTGTTTAGTCTATCGTTAATACTTATTTATCTTTTTTCGACTTTAGTCGCGTACTTTCTACCTAAGACGTTTTTAGTTATTTACCTTTTTGTTTTTACTGGGGGCCTAGGTTTTATCCATCCAGATAGATTATTACCATTTTCTTTTGAGAATATAATTTTTATTTTAAATTTAGCAACTATTTTGCCAATTATATTTAGATTAGGTTTTAAATTTATTTTTTCAGAAATGATTGTCAGAATTTTTCTTGGATTTTTCTTATTTGGTGTTTTTTATCCGATTTTAAATGGGTGGTCTAATATATTTTCTAGTATTACTGACGGCAAAGGTTTTCTTTCTGTTTTGATGGTCCCATATCTGCTCAGTCACAATGCAATAACACCAAAATTTATTAAAACATGTATTTTCGGAATATCTACTTATCTTGGCATTACTTGTTTTTTCTATTTACTTTTTAACATTTACCCTGATGGTTACGAGCCTATTTCATCTTTGTACAACAAAATTGCAACTGGCGAAGGAATTCATATTAGATACTCTACGATTATGTTAGCCGCTGTTTTAATTGCTTATATTGATTTGAGAAATGAATATTCCACGAATCGTTTAGTTTTGTTTTTAATACAATACACATTCCTATTTAATCAACCTCATAATTCAGTATTACTTGCATCAATAGTAGTTATAGGGCTTCACTTTTTATATAACGCACGTTTCACTTTAAAACAAAGAGCTTTTGATTTAGCAATTATTTTTTGCGGTTTTATGTTCTCGATCTTATTTTTACTTAGCCCATCAATTCGAATGGGAGTATTAAGTATTTTTTATCAAATTTTTTATCTGCAAGGATCAATAGGCTCTCGTATATCCATTAATGCTTTTCGCTTGGATTTGTTTTCGGAGAGGCCAATACTTGGGTATGGGTTCATTGATGAAACCTCTGCGCTAGGAGCCCCTGTTAAAAGTGCGGCTATTTCAAGGTTTACTGAATCATTTGGTGTTATTGACGCGGGGATTATAGATATTCTTATTAGATTTGGATTAATTGGCTTATTAGCCTGGGCTGTGGCTCTTTTTTTAGCGATTAGAGGTTATGGAAGAGATTTTTTAATCTTTAAATTACTTCTTGCTGCTTATTTTTTAACTTCTTTTACTTGGTCAGTATTTACTTATAGTTTTGGTATTTTAGTTATTTCGATTGTTTTTGTGTTTTGCGTTAAACATCAAAAGCTTAAGTTAAAAATAGCAAATTGATCTAAGATAATCATATGAAAAAAGTAGTGATTATTTCTAATGCACCTGCTCCTTACAGAGATCCAGTTTATGAGTTACTTTCATTAAAAGAGGATATTGATTTAACATTAATATATTGTTCTAAGATTGAGCCTAAAAGAAATTGGTCTCTTAGAAAATATAGTCATAAAACATTATTTTTAAATTCTAAAACTTTTACATTTGGAGAACATAGTTTTTACTTTGGTTTCGATGTAATTAAACATTTACGTTCAATTGAACCAGAAGTAATAATAACGACTTCATTAGCTTTCCCTATGCTTCTATCCTTTTTATACGCTTATGTGAATGACATAAAACATATTTATTTTACAGATGCTACTTTAGTGACAGAAGCTAAATTATCTATAATTCATAAACTTTTAAGGAGAATAATTTTTTCTAAGTCTAAGGCGTTTATTGGACCTAGCGATGCTAGCAAAGAACTTTATAAGTCTTATGGGATAAGTGAAGCTAGTTTTTTCAAAAGTCATTTATGTGTAGACAATAAAAAATACTTAAACGGAGTTTCAATAAAAGATCGAAAGTATGAGCTACTTTTCGTAGGACAATTTATCGATCGTAAATGTCCAGATTTTTTTGTAAGTGTTGTTTGCAGGCTGGCGATTAAATTGGGCTCGTGTAATGTTCGTATTGTCGGTTCTGGTCCTTTGCAAGAAACTTTTATTCAAAAATTGAAATCTACTAATGCAAACATTACTTTCGATGGATTCGTGCAACAGGATAAGCTTCCCGATATTTACAGGTCGTCAAAGTTGCTTTTAATGCCAACTAAAGAGGATTGCTGGGGCGTTGTTGCTAATGAGGCTCTTGCCTCAGGCACCCCTGTAGTAACAAATAAAGAAGCAGGTGTTGCAGGAGAGTTGGTAATTGAAAAAACTTCTGGAAGAGTACTAGAACTTAACGTAAGTAAATGGACGGAAGAAATTATGAAACTTCTGACTAATGAAGAGTTGTTACAAAGAATGTCAGACGATGGTGTGTCTATTGTTTCTAATTACACTTTTACTAATGCTAGAAAAGGTATATATGATGCTATTCAATCAGTTTAAAAAAGATATGCTTTATGAATTTTAATAATATTCCGGATTTTTTTTGGAAGTATAAAGTTTTTATACTTTTAGTTTTGAAATTTACTCTTTTTATTTCTGTATCTTTTTTATTCCAGATAATGACACCGATATTGGAGGTATTTTTTGCTTTTTATTTAATCTGCCACCTTATATTCGATACGTCAAAGCTTGCAGTATCATATTTAGGAGCTTCCTATGTTGTTTCGCATATCAAAAGATCCATTCTTTTTATAATTTTATTACTATTTTATGCAATGATTTTTAATTTAAGCGATGAGATTACGTTAAGGGTTTTTGCAGCATTCATGTGTATAGAGATACTTCTTTCTTGTGCGTATTTATTGGCATCTAGGGTGCTTTTTAAAAGACGAATTGGAGTCGAAAATCAAACTCCAATTATAATTTGGGGTGCTGGCTCAGCTGGAAAAACTTTCTCAACTAATTTAAGAGATATGAGTAATTATAGAGTGGTTGCTTTTATTGATGATGACGAAGACAAAATTGGCTCAGTTTATGGTGACATAAAAGTTTATGGTAGAAATGATATTCAGAAACTAAAATCTCGTTGGGATGATCTAAAAATTTATTTAGCTTTGCCGAGTCTTCAGAGTAACCAAATTTTAGATATAAGGTCATTTCTCAAACAAAAAAATTTAAATGCCAGTGTTCTTCCACATTATGTAAGTGCACAAAATGATGTGACATCAAAAGATTTTGTTTCCTTGGAAATTGATTCACTTATAGGAAGACCTAAGAAAGTAAAATACCAAATAAACAACGCTTTTGATGAAAATGACACGGTGCTGATTACTGGCGGAGGAGGTTCTATTGGTTTGGAATTAGCTAAGTCATGTATTACTGCAAAGGCTCAAAACTTAGTCATCCTCGATCACTCAGAATATAATCTTTATAAAGCAAAAGAGGCTTTTGAAGCTAATAATGACTTCGATAATATCAATATATTCTATGAGCTTTCTGATATCAGAAATAACTCCCATCTTTATAATTTATTTAATCTATATAATTTTGACTATGTTTATCATGCAGCCGCTTATAAGCATGTTCCTATAGTTGAAGATAACATAATAGCAGGATTAGAAAATAATGTTTTTGGGACAGAAAACGTAGCTTCTTTATCTGGTAAATTTAAAGTTAAAAAATTCGTACTCATTTCAACTGATAAAGCAGTACGACCGACAAGTATAATGGGTGCAACAAAAAGAGTTGCGGAATTAGTTGTAGGTAGTCTTACACACCAGTATCCAGAAACGGTATATTCAATGGTACGTTTTGGAAATGTAGTAGGTTCTTCTGGAAGCGTGATTCCCATGTTTCAAAAGCAGATTGCTAACGGAGGTCCAATTACCGTAACTCATAGAGAGATTACTCGTTATTTTATGTCTATTTCAGAAGCATGTGATTTGGTTCTATTTGCAGGAAACCTTGCCCTAGGAGGTGAAGTATTTATATTAGATATGGGGAAACCGGTAAAAATTTACGATATCGCGAAAAGTTTGATTAAACAATCTGGGAATAAAGTAAAATCAAAAAGTTGTAATGAAGGCATTGAGATTATTTTTACTGGACTGCGTCCAGGAGAAAAGTTGTTTGAAGAACTTCTTGTAGATATTGATTCTTCAGCCACAGAACATCCAAAAATCTTTAAGGCTAATGAATCTAAGATTAGTAAAAGTACATTAATTAAAGTGCTTAAAAACTTAAAATTAGCAATATCAAAAAATGATGTTAGCAATATCATTGCTGAATTAAAGCTAGTAGTTGAGGGATTTAATTTTGATGAAAAATTAATTGATATTTCAAATAAATAGATTGTCTACAGATTGTAAAGAAAATCCATTTTAAAAATATCAGGACAATACTGCTTGAAAAAATATAAAAATAATCTGCTTTAATTTTGGGGGATAACTATTTATATGATTTTTTTAGTTGAATGAATGGAAAAAGTATTTTAATAAAATTTTTTCTACGCATAACCTATAATTAAAAATAAGTAAAATGGAGAAAAGTTTGATGCTTTTGATTGGAGGAGAAAAAAAATTCGGTAGTGGAAAAATTGTATTAAATCTTAAGATATTGATGCAGAAGATTGATCCCAAGTTCATTTTTTTTTCAACTAATAACGTTCTGATTCGAGTACTGTTACTATTTAGATTAATAAGACGCTCCCAAAATGTGATTTTTCAACCTTCGATTTATGGCTATTCTATATTTCGAGATTTTGTTATTTTTTGCATCTTCTTAGTAACAAGACGAAAGTATTCAATTCTGCTTTTATGCGATCTCAAAGCTGCAAGGTTTCATAAACTCGCGAAGGTGCTGCTAACGCACAAGTTCTGTAAAGAAGTTTATACATGCTCTTCACCTAAAGATATATCTTTGAGAAAGAAAAAGTCATTCCGTCAACTTGATCAAAATTACAAAGAATACGTAAACCAAAGTTTCACAAGAAATTTATCTATTCCATTGAAAGAAATAGAGATGATATACGGTAATTATTTAAAAAAAGAAAAAGGCTTGGAAAATTTTTATTTCTTTTTAAATAAAATGAAAATTGAAAAATACAAAATATTTGGAAATAGAGAATCAAATGATTGTTACAATCCGCAATACAGTGAGAAAGTAACTTTATCTGAAAAAGAGTTTATGAATTATTTTGAATCAGTTAAAAATAACATTAATTTTCAATGTTATTTCTATGGGTCCATACTTGATCTTTCACCTTTAGTTATAGAAACGGCTATTGCTCAAGGATTTCCAATCATCACCTTGAAAGGTAGTTATGCTAGCGAGATACTCACATCATTTTTGACGACTGATTGTTTCACCGAAATTGCGGATGAGCAAACAAAAGTTAATACTATAAAGCTCAAAGAAAGCTGGGAAAATGCACGTAATTTAATTACTAGAAGACCTACTTTAGATCAATTAATAAAAAGAGAGCTACTGAATGTCTAGTATTTTCAATCCTGAATTTTTACAGGTTTCATCAGGTGAAGTTATCGATGCAATTAAGAGAGATGGTTGTTTTTATTTTGAGAATGCAATTCAGAAAAATATTTGTAACTTGATAATAAATGATTTATCAAGTAATAAAATAAATATTAACGAAAACGACGTTCATGGAGTTTTTTATAATGATCAGTATTTTCACACTCATATTATGGCCTCAAGTAAAAGTGGCTTTGATTTATTGACCTCAAATACATTGCTTGACATATGTGATGATTATTTAGCGAGCCAGTATAGATTGAGAAGTCAGAGATACTACGAAACCTATGATTCCCATAAAATGCAATGGCATACTGATAACAAAACACCGGGAAAGATCGACAAAATCTTTGACCATCCAGGTTTGATTTTCATATTTTATATGGTTGATGTGAATGATGGCGAGTTTGAATACATAAAAGGCTCACATGAATGGTCCTATAAAACTGGAAAAAATAATTTTACTGATAAGGAAATTACGGATGAATATAGTAATAAAATTATTCAGTTTAAGATGCCCAAAGGTAGTGTGGCCATTTGCGATGCTAGAGGTATTCATAGAGCGCACCCCATTAGAAAGAAAGGTTTCATAAGAAAATCTATCTATTTTCAGGTAGACGCCAGAGTAGATAATGCTGAAAAGATTCTTCTAAACAGTGAATTTTTAGATTCCATAGACTCTAGAAAAGCTTCATATCTTGGACTTGGAGTTAATGCAAATTATCCTCATTATCCTCCTTCAAATGAATCGACTTTATCCATGAATGATTCTATTAGATTTGTTGGAAAAACTTTTAGAGGGGCAATATTCAATCGCTTTAAAAGAGCATTTGATTTACTTCCCCAAAAGTTATCTTGGAAAATAAAGCTTCAAATAAAAAAAATATTTTTTAATAAAATAAAAAAATAAACTTTATTCCTCAGGGATAATTTTTTTGTTACTACTAAAATTTATAGAGTTTGTTAAGATTAACCTTCCTTAAAGGAGAAAAATACATTCTTATAAATTACATAAAATCTATTTTTGCAGCGCTCGATGAAAATCCCATACTTTAATCCCAGTTTAGGAGAAGATGAAATTAAGGCTGCTGCAGCTGTTATAAAAAGTGGATGGCTAACAACAGGATCAGTAGCATCTGAATTTGAAAGATCATTTTTGGAGGCTATAGAGTGCGATGGTTATGCTCTATCTGTAAATTCAGCAACTTCAGCATTACATCTTGCTCTCGATGCTGCTGGAATAGGAAAAGGAGATGAAGTTATTGTTCCTAGTTTAACTTTTACGTCAACAGCAGAAGTTGTTAGGTATGTTAATGCAACACCTATTTTCGCTGACTGTAATTCAAATGATCTTTGCATAAATATGGATCATACAAAGAGACTCATTTCCAGCAGGACAAAAGCTATTATCCCTGTACATTTTGGAGGATTCCCCGCGCAAATAAAGGCTTTAAAAAATCTTGCTAAAGAATTTAATATAAAAATAATTGAGGATGCCGCGCATGCTTTTCCAACAAAAACAGAAGGAGCCTTTGTAGGTAACCATGGCTTAACAGCAACCTGTTTTAGTTTTTACGCAAATAAAACCATCACTACAGGCGAAGGGGGTATGCTTGTAACTAAAAGCAAAGCAATTTATGAAAGGGCAAAAAGTATGCGTCTTCACGGAATCAACCGTGATGTTTTTGATAGATTTACTAAAATTGGGTCAACAACTGACTATGACGTTATTGCTCCAGGTTTTAAATACAATTTAACTGACCTTGCTTGTTCGATTGGTTTAGTGCAGCTTAAAAAAGCACAATTTTTTAGAGAAAAAAGGCAGCTAATTGCAGACCTATATTCTGAGTCCTTAGCAGACCTGCCTCTAAAATTACCGGCAAAAACATCCTCAGAAGATTTACACAGTTGGCATCTTTATCCCATTGTTCTCAATGATTCTATAAAAGAAAAACGTGAGCAAATAGTCAAATTCTTAAAAAGTAATGGAGTAGGTACTTCTCTTCATTATAAACCTCTTCATAAAATGACTTATTGGAAAGAAAAATTTGATTGCAAAGAAGAGAACTTTCCGAACTCTAATGCTTATTACTCAGGTTGCATAAGCCTCCCCATTTATCCTGATCTTAGTGAACAAGAAGTTAATTATGTTATCTCTTTGCTTAAGAAATCTATTGCCTCTTTGTGAGTGTAAAAATTTATAATCTTGAAATTAATAATAATTTAATACTAATTTAATCTTTAAAGATAATATAAATTATTTCAGACCTAATCCTTAAGAATTTTAGTTATCTGGAAAACTTCTGTGTTACGAAGTTTCTGTATAAAATTAAATCATGGGCAAAGCGTCACACTATGTTGGATTATATGGATGGAGCTCATTCAGATTTTCTAAAAACGATATCGTATTTTGCGATTCTATCTCTCTTTATTTTATGGCTAGAGTATTTGGTTTCAAATTAAGATATCTGCCCGGGTCAAAGTCTTTAACAAATTTGGATCAAAATAGTAGTGAAAATATTTATTTGACTCCTTTTTTTTTAAATCAATTTCCAGAAGATTTACAGTTTACTTTGCCAATGCTTAGTGATGTTAAAGCCATTCCAGAGACCATCATTGATTGGTTAAATTCTAAATCAGGAGTTAAAAAAATTTATATTGGGATAAGCTCTCCGAAACAAAATGCGTTAGGAAGTTTGCTTGCTGAAAAGTATGATGCTTCAATTCAATGTGTTGGAGCCGCAATTATAGATGCTGGGACAAATGATTTTGCATTGATTTCAAAATATTCTGGCTCAGGATTAGAATGGCTTGTCAGAGGATTAAAATTACCAAAAAGGTTTTTTTCTAAATCCTCACATATTTTTATTCAAATATTAAAAATTCTTTTTATAAAAAAAACGCGTAAAAAATTTAGAACTTTTCTCTCAAAAATTGACGAAAACAATAGTATCAAATAAAAAATAGAAATTTATAAAGAGATTTTATTAAACTTATAACTTTAGGATTAAATGAAGAAAATTAACAAAGTAGTAATTCCTATAGCTGGTTTAGGTACAAGAATGCTCCCTGCTTCAAAAGCTATTCCAAAGGAAATGTTTCCAATAATTACCAAACCGATTATTCAGTATATAGTTGAAGAAGCAATTTATGCTGGATTTAAGGAAATTATTTTTGTCACGCGAAATGGTGATAACACAGCCATGAATTATTTTGAAACCGACTTAGAATTAGAATCAATTTTAAGTAAACATTCAAAAAAATTTTTACTAAAAGAAGTAAATAGTATTTCCAAATTAAAAGTAAAATTTTTAACTGTTGAACAGAAAAAACCAAGAGGCTTGGGGCATTCAATCCTTTGCGCAAAGTCGTTGATAGCAGACGAGCCATTTGCCGTAATGCTACCTGATATGGTAATAGATTCAGACTATAAAAAAAATAATATAGCTTTAATGAAAAAAAAATTTGAAACCTCTGGAATATCTTCAATACTTCTTGGAAAAGTAAAAAAATCTGAAGTTAAAAAATATGGAATTGTAAAGTTAGACAAGAGGTCAAACAAAAATGCTTTTTTTGCTCTGACAGATATAGTTGAAAAACCCTTGCCAAAGAAAGCTCCTTCTAATCTATATGTTATTGGAAGATATGTATTTGAAAATGAAGTTTTGAATTTTCTTAATAAAGAAAAGCCAGATTCTTCTGGTGAAATACAATTAACTGGTGCAATATCAAATTATCTAAAATCCTCTAAATTAGTTAATGGACTTATTTTGAATGGTGAGGTGCATGATTGCGGTAATAAATTAGGTTATTTGATTGCTAACTTAGCTTTTTCTTTTAAAGACCCTAACGTCAAGAAAGAAGTTTTAAAATATTTAAAGAAATAGTTTGTTAAATAAATTAAAAAATTTTCTTTTAAGAAAAAATCCAATATTTTTTATAAATTCTTTAGTTGAATTTGATGAAGTCTTAGATGAATTATCTTCAGAAAAAGTCATCGGAATTGATACAGAATTTGATTGGCGCAATACTTACTATCCAAAGTTGTCTCTAATTCAGATATCTACAACTAAAAAAATTTTTTTACTAGATTGTTTAAAATTAAGTTCTTTATACAAATTAAATAAAGTATTCCAGAATAAAGAAATTCTAAAAGTTTTCCATGCTGCCAGAAGTGACGTAACTGTATTATCCACTTCAGCTAATCTAAAAATTTTAAATTGTTTTGATATTCAGGCTGCGGAAAAATATATTACAAAAGATGATCTTAAGAGCTATGCCAAAATAGTTTCAAAATATTTAAGTTTGAAGATAGATAAGTCGCAGACAAATTCGAATTGGTTGAAAAGGCCATTTACAAAAAAACAGATAAATTATGCGGCTAATGACGTTAGATACCTTATAAAAATATATAAGAAACAAAGAAGGATCCTTGAAAAAGAGAAAGCTTATCTAACTGTAAGACATTTAACCGGAAGAGAAGTTAGTTTAGGATTACAGGAATTACATATCCCAAGATTAAAAAAATTGAGGTTTCAAAAAAAAATTGAAAAAGATTTATTCATGTGGCGAGAAAATTTAGCTAGGGAAAGAAACGTACCTCCGTCTTATATATTTAAAGATAAACATTTCAAGAAAATTTTAAAAATTTATGACGAAAATACTCTTCTAGATAATATTTATGATATTTTGAAGGATGAGAAACTAGCAAATAACTTAATAGAGAATCTTAAATAATGTTAATTTTTTGGACTATATATTTAATTTTATCCTTTTTAATATCTTTTGCTTTTTATAAGCTTTTTTCACACCAAAGGCTAGGATTCTTATCCTCAATAATATTGTTTGGGCTGCTATCTGGTGTCTGGTTTATTTATCCAGGTAGCCAAGAATTGGCTCCTATTATTTCGATACTCTTTTTAGAAAATACAATAATTGAAAGTAATGGATCTTTAAGATTATTTAGGCCTTTTTTGATATCTATATTTGTAGGATTATTTTTAAGTCTTATATATGTCTTTTTAAAAAAAAGATTAGGTTTTAGAAAGTGAAAAAATTGAAAATTTCCAATAATTAATTCCATCTTTTTCATAAAACGACTCCCTATCTAAGATATCAATATTTCGATTTAGTCTCTTGGAAAAAGGAACTTCTTCTGTATAAATTTTGTGATAAGAATTAGGATAAAACTGTTCGAAAGCCTCGTAGATTGATTTCTCATCCGAAAAAGAAGTTGTACAAATAACCAATTCGCCATTCTTTTTTAAAAACTCTTTTGAATTAGCTATTACATCCAATATCAAATTTGCTCCAGAATTGTCAGCTTTAGGAACTTCTTCTGGAAACCAACCAGTGAGTTGGGCTACTTCTTCTTTAACCCCGGATACATCACAGCATATAAGATCATATTTTTTTGAAACATTTTGAAATAAATTAGACTCAAAGATATTAACTTCTATCTTATTCAGGTCAGCATTTTTTTTTGCAAATTTTAAATGTTCATCATAAATATCTATGGCATCAACGCTTGTTGCTCCATTTTT
>MDTG01139882.1_pt1 | contig 13654 bp, 9 predicted proteins | sample 811421 | NCBI WGS metagenome assembly MDTG01 (sample SAMN05326645, study PRJNA326480) | marine metagenome | isolation source: seawater | place: Pacific Ocean: South East | collected 2011 | reverse complement strand
TCAATTACGATTCGGAAGCGGTCGTTGACAACGGCAGTTGTTTGTATGCAGGCTGCACCAATGTTGAGGCCGACAATTACGATGCCACTGCGGACATCAATGACGGATCGTGTTTGTTCCTGGGTTGTACCGACGTTCTCGCCTGCAACTTCAACCCTGACGCGACCGATGATGACGGGTCGTGCGACCTCCTTTCCTGCCTGGGCTGTACCGACCCGGCCGCCTGCAACTATGACGAAGAGGCCACGCTGGACGATGGCAGCTGTGTCTTACCTGGGCCTTGCGATGTGTGCGAGGATGGCATCCCTGTCAGCGTCTTTGACGAAGACGGCGATGGCGTCTGCGATGACGATGAGATTCCGGGGTGTACCAACGCCGACGCAAATAACTATTACCCCGAAGCCACAGAAGATGACGGCACGTGCAAGGTCTTCGGCTGCACCGATCCAGAATCGCTGACCTACAATCCGTTAGCCACGGACGATGATGGCAGTTGCATTTTCCTGGGATGCACCTATCCGGACGCGTTGAATTACGATGCGTCTGCCACGCAAGACGATGGCACTTGTCTCTTCCCGGAGACACCGCCTGAGAACAATTGTCAGGCAGACCTGAACGGTGACGGCGCCGTCAGTATCGCGGACCTCCTGGATTTCTTGACGGTCTATGGCACTTTCTGCAACTGATCGCCTACGCCCAATACCTTATGAAAGGCCGTCCGAGAGGGCGGCCTTTTTCATTCTCGCACCAACTGGATTTCACCTTGGTCCGCGCCATTCTGGCTGTTGCCACAGGTGGACGTGAAGTCGACAGCGTAGTAGTAGGTCCCGCTTGAGAGGGGCGTTCCACCATTGGCGTTGCCATACCAGCGGATCGGGGTGCCGGAGGCGAATTCTTTGCCCGAATTCGTGAAGACCAATTGCCCCCATCGGTTGTAGACCCGCAGGGCGTAATTGGTCAGCACGCCGAGGGCCTCTACGTCTGGCATGTCCGCGAGGTAGGGATACCAGCTGTCATTCTTGCCGTCGTTGTTGGCTGTGAGGATGTTGGGGAAGGTGATGGAACTGATGTCCACCCCGAAGTCTTCGCCTTGCTCAACGGTGATCATGACGCTGTCGGCGCACCCTGTTTCGGCCCATTCTACCATCAGTTGGTAGGTACCTGCAGCATTGATGATGGGTCCGATGGAACCTGTAGACGGTGACACACCCATGGTGGTGCCGTTGTCCGCGTTGGTCCAGGATATGATGGGGGTGAGGCCTTCCGGACCGAAGGGGGCGTACATCTGGATGCTGGCGCCCACGACTGGCTGACTTGGATTAAGGCAGGTCAAGGGCTCCACAGTACCACCATTCAAAAGCGGTGGTTGGTCCGCGGCGAACACCTCTACATCAGCGGAAGAGACACATCCATTGATAGGGTTGGTCACCGATGCGGTGTACGTGCCCGTCTCGGTGGCCATCACGCTAGGCCCACCACCGGTGAACTCGCCGTTGGTCGTGCTCCATGACACTGAGGCGCCCGGGTTGGAAAGAGACTCGGCCTCCAGTGGGAAGGTCGGGTCCGCGCAGGTGAGGTAACCAGCCTCAGGGAACGCTCCGGTGTAGTTGGCCGTATCCAACGCGATGTCAAAGCTCGCTTGTGCCTCGCACAACCCGTCTTGGTAGGAGAGGAGCAAGGTGTAAGAACCCGGTACGTTGACCGTGGCCTGGCTGCCTGCGGCTTGGATGGCGCCAGTCAGTGCAATCCAGCCATGGCTGAAGGGACCGGGGAAGTTGGAGGACGAGGACAGGTTGACCTCTTCATTGAGACAGGTGAGATCCTCCACGCCGAGCACCTCCACGGTCATGACCTCCACGTTGAGCTGGATGGTGTCAATGATGTCGACCCCGCAGTTGTCCTCGTAGGCCGCGACATAGACCAAAGGCTCGGTCAATCCATCGGGCGGCGTCACCACAGGGGAGGCGATGGTGGCATCGTCGAGGTAGGTTGCCGGCGTCCAGGTGGCGGCACCTGAAGGGCTGGGCACATTGAGCTGCAGCTCGGCGCCCGGGCAGACATAACTCTGCTCGGCGCTTCCGAGGATGTTGTCCTCCAGACAGACGGTCTGCAGATTGTTGGCGCCTCCCGTGCTGGCCGTAAATCCGAAATAGACCTGGTTCTCGCCGTTGAAGATGTCGCCGATGAGGTCGATGAAGCCTTCTAAGCGCAGCTCGCAATCGAAGTATACCCGGACCACCTGCTCTGTTGGATCCCATGTGATGCGGCCTTGGTGGTCCTCGCCATCTTCGATGTTGGCGTCGGACGCGTCGGCTTGTACTGGTCCTGCAATGGCCGTGGCGGCATTGTGGTTTACGCTGCCGTTGGAGACCATGGCGATGTGGTCGCCGGCGGGGTCACCATAGTCAGCATTTTGCCACGTGTCGAACTCCACCGCAAAAGCAGGCTGAAAGTCCGCACCAAGGAACCCCAATCCACCTCCGCTTTCGCCCAAGGCATCGATACCCACTGTTTGTAGCACAAAACATATACCGTCCGCTCCGCCGCCGTCATTGATGCCGAGGTTGAGCAGGAATTGGAGGTCGAGCGGCTGGTTTAGGTCGACCTGATCTGCATACCAGACGCTGCCGGTCTGCGTGTTGATGGCAGGCGTGAGCTGATAGCAGTCTTCGCCTGTCACACCAGCAGAACCATTGAGGAAATAGGTTGCGTCTTCCTGAGAGAATCCAGTGAGATAGACAAGAAAAAGGGCAGGCAGAAAGGAGAGCCGGAGCATGCGCTGAAGTTAACGCGGCCGAATTCGCTCAAAAGCGGAGGGCGAATTTGAGGTTGATGCGCCGCGAGGTCAGGTAGTTCGGGATGGCGTAGCGCCGGCCGGTGACGTCCTGGATCCATGTGTGGTTGATGGTGTTGCGGATGCCGAGAAGGTTGAAGACCTCCAAGGCGACGAAGCCTTCCAGCGGCTTGACACGTTCCGAGCCATTCTTTTTGATCCGTCCCCGTTCTCCGAGAAAGAGGTCGCGGGAGAAGCCGATGTCGACGCGGCGGTATGCAGGCAGACGGAGGGTGTCCTTATAGCGGGAGAAGTCCGGCGGTCCGAAGGGCAGTCCCGCACCGTAGAACAGGCTGAGCAGCACTTTGTATTCCGGGGCGCCGGGCATTTCGTCTTGGAACAGCATGGACATGGAGAAGCGCTGGTCGGTGGGGCGGGGGATGAAGCCTGGCTGGACCAGCGCGCTGTCGGTGGCCACCGGATCAAATGAGTAGCCCGGAACGATGAGCTCGCCAGCTTCGTTGTAATAGTCGTAGTAGCCGTCGTCGGTGAGGTCTTCTTCGGCGCGCAGGAAGCTCATCCGCATCCAGCTCTGGACGCCGTCGATGAATTCGCCATTGAGCATAAGGTCTAGGCCGGTGGCGCGGCCCACGGCATTGTTGTCGGCGTAGTACCGCAGCCGGACGTTTTCGACCTCGTAAGGAATTAGGGAGGCGAGGTCCTTGTGGTACACCTCCGCGTTGAGTAAGAAAGGCCGCCCTTGCCAGTCGAACCGGTAGTTCGCCCCGGCGATGAGGTGCAGTGCGCGCTGGGCCTTAATGTCAGGGTTGACCTGACCGGTGAGGTCGCGCATCTCGCGGTAGAAAGGGGGTTGCCAATACCAGCCACCGGCGAGGTTGAAGGCAACATCCCGCATCTTCTGGTTGCCCAGCGAATCGGAACCAAGCACCCATTTCGGCTTCCAGGCGGCATGAAAGCGGGGGCCGCCGACCGTCTGACCGTTGAAACTCCAGTGGTGGAGGCGGGCGCCCGCGTGGACTTCCCATTCGCTGCCGTCACTCCACGTTCCCTTCCAGGTGTCCTGTAAGAACGCCATGAGGCGCGTAGAGGCGGTGCGGTTCTCGGTTCGGACGACGTCCTGCAGCAGGATTTGCTGGAAGGGGCGCTCGTCGGGGTCGGTGTAGCCGATGTTGTCTTCGGGGTGGGGCACGATATAGCCGGCGCTGTCGACCAGCTCCCACTCGTTGAGGGCGTCGTCGATGATCTCGTGGCGGGCCTGGACCCCCCATTCGATGAGATGTGCCTCCTTGGCCCGGGTAAAGGAGCCGCGCGCACTGCCCGTGAGTACAGTAGCCTGCAGGTCATTCCGGGCGTGGTTGAGGAAGTAGCCGACTCCTTGAAGCCCGAGGGCTTCACCAAAGGCGTCCGAGCCAGGGTCGCGTTCGAGTTGGCTCAAAAAGTAGCCGCCCAGGATGTCGAATGTCTCTTCCTCGTCGGTTCGGAAGGCTGAGGCGATAAAGCGGACCCGTGATGTGGGCGTCACCCGGTCCGCGGCGAGGGCGCCGAAGCCGGTGCGATACTGGGTCACCTCCTGGCCGTCGAAGTAGACCGTCAGGCGCAACGCTTCATTGATGGTACCTACGTTGGTCTCCCGCGTCTGGGGAATGAATCGGTACTGGTTCTGGGCGGCGGTGGCCAGGGCCTGGATCTCCCACGGGCCGTAGCCGTCAGGGTCGTAGGTCACGTAGCCTTGGAGGTCGGTGTAGACCGGGCGGTATTCGCCGCTCTCGTCGAGCCCGCCGAGCACGTATCCATTGTTTCGGTAGCGCAGGCCCATGTTGTAGGTCCAGCGGCCATTGTCTGAGACGTCCTCCACCTGGAATTGACCGCCAAGAAGGCTGGCCGTAGCGCGCCCTGCGAAGCCTTGCGGCCGACGGTATTGGATGTCGAGTACGGAACTCATGCGGTCGCCGTACTTGGCCTCAAAGCCCCCCGCTGAGAAGCGGATGGACTGGATCATGTCAGGGTTGGGGAAGGAGAGGCCTTCCTGCTGTCCGGCGCGGACAAGGAAGGGGCGATAGACCTCGATGCCATTGACGTAGACGAGGTTCTCGTCGAAGCTGCCGCCCCGGACGTTGTAGGCACTGGAGAGCTCACTGGTGAAGTTGACCGGGGCCTGGATCAACAGGTCCTCGACCGTGCCACGAACGCTCGGGACGCGTGACGCCACGCGGGGGTCGATGCGTTGGATGGGACTGGTCCGGGTGCCGTCGGCTTCCACCTCGGCTTGGTTGAGCGCCACACCGGCGCGGAGCCGGACGTCGAGACGGGTGCCTTCTGGCGAGGGGGTCGCCTTGCGGGTCACGGGGTCGTAGCCGATGAAGGTGAATCGGATGGTGACTTCACCTGGATCTCGAAGTGGCAGGTCGTAGCGGCCGTCGGCATCGGTCACCGAGGCAGAACGGCTGCCTTGGGGGAGTACCGTAGCGCCAGGCAAGGGTTGGCCGGCAGCATCGGTCACTCGTCCGAATACGCGGTAGCCCTGTGCCACCACGGTAGTGGACAGCGTCAGCAGCAGACTCAGGAGGGCAAGGATGCGCACGTGCGGTGAAACGAAAAGGAAGGACAAGTGTTGCGCGGGGTCAACGCTTTCGGTATTCGCCGTTGCGCAGGGCATTGATGAATTGCCCCCAAGCCAGTGGGTTCAAGACGCTGACCGGCACCATGCCGCCGCGGTAGCTTTCCATTTCAGCTTGGCGGGCCTGAAGGATGCGGAAGTTCTCCTGGGGGCTGGTGCCCATCTCCGACATGCGGTCATACAGGGCCATCGGATCGAAGTCAAGGTTGCGCCGCGCGCGCTCCCGGGCATCGGCTTCCAGGCGCAGCGCCAGGAATTCCTCCTTGAACCGTTCACGGCTCGGCCAAGGATAAATCCGCGCTTCGTCCATCATCACCGTGTCCCGGCCCAGCGGCTGGACCACACTCATCCGGTCGGGCATTTCCTGCCCGGTCAGATCGGGCACCACGAGGTAGGAAGCGGTGAGGCCAATGGAGCTGAACCGCACCGTGTCGCCCACCCGTGCCGGGATAGCGAAGAAGCCGTATTCGTCCGTGATGGTGCCCCTTTGGTCGCGCTCCCGGTAGACCGTGGCAAAAGGGACCGGTCCAAGGGAATCGCCTTCGACGACCACACCGGTGAGCTGAACGACCATCGGCAGGGATGTGGTGTCCGTTTGGGCTTGTACACCCAATGCGGAGAAGAGCAGGGGAAGGACCGCGAAGCGGAACGGGTTCGGCATGGTCCAAAGGTAGTCGGGGAGCCGTCCCGACCATGGACATTCAAACCGCTTGGGCGGTCTTGAACTCCGAGGTCGTATGGAAGGTGATCTCCGGAAAGTTTCCGCGCTCCATGTCGAGGATGAATTGCGAGGGGGCGAGGTAGACGTCGTTGCCGTCCTTGTCCACGGCCATCTCCGACACCTTGAGCCTTTTGAACTCGGCCACCTTCTCCTCGTCACCGGTCAGCCAGCAGGCCTTGTGAAAGCGTTTCGGGACAAAGCTGGCTTTGGCACCATACTCGTGCTCGAGGCGGTATTGGATGACCTCGAACTGGAGCTCGCCCACGGTGCCTACGATTTTTCGGTTGCCCGGGTTCATGATGAACAGCTGTGCCACGCCCTCATCGGTGAGCTGTTGGATGCCCTTTTCGAGCTGTTTGGACTTCATCGGGTCGTTGTTCTGCAGCTCCTTGAAAATCTCGGGCGAGAAGCTTGGGATTCCTTGGAACTGAAGGTCTTCGCCTTCGGTCAGGGTGTCGCCAATCTTGAAGTTGCCGGTGTCGTAGAGACCGACGACGTCGCCAGGGAAAGCTTCGTCGACCACCGCCTTGGCGGAGGCCATGAAGGTGGCCGGGTTGGTGAACTTCAGCTTCTTCCCGATCCGGGTGTGGGTGTAGAAGGCGCCTCGTTTGAAGGTGCCGCTGCACACGCGCAGAAAGGCGATGCGGTCCCGGTGGCGCGGGTCGATGTTGGCGTGGATCTTGAAGATGAACCCGCTGAATTTCTCCTCGGTCGGTGCAACCTCGCGTTGGGTGGTCGGACGGGGCCGGGGAGTGGGGGCAATGCGGATGAAGGAGTCCAGCATTTCCTGCACCCCGAAATTGTTGACTGCGGAACCGAAGAAGACCGGAGCCACCTCACCCCGGGCATAGGCCTCCATGTCGAGGGGGTCATAAACGCCCTCGACCATTTCGACATCTTCTCGGAGTTGTGTAGCGTGGTCCTCGCCGACGAGCTCATCGATGGAGGGGTCGTCCAGTCCGGAAATGTTGAGCAGATCATCCGTCACGCGCTGCTTGTCGCTCTGAAAGAGACGGAGCGTGCTGTCAAACAAGTTGTAAACGCCTTGGAAGGTGTGCCCCTGGCTGATGGGCCAGGAGAGCGGACGCACCTTGATGTTGAGTTTCTCCTCGAGTTCGTCGAGCAAATCGAAGCCGTCGCGTCCCTCGAGGTCCATCTTGTTGATGAAGATGATGACGGGGGTGTCGCGCATCCGGCAGACTTCCATGAGGCGCTCGGTCTGTGCTTCCACGCCTTTGACGCAATCGATGACGAGGATGACACTGTCCACGGCCGTGAGTGTGCGGTAGGTGTCCTCGGCAAAGTCCCGGTGACCAGGGGTGTCGAGCAGATTCACCAGGCAGTTCTGGTACTCGAACGCCATGACGGAGGTGGCCACGGAAATGCCCCGTTGCCGCTCGATTTCCATGAAGTCCGATGCGGCGGTCTTGGTGATTTTATTGGACTTGACGGCACCCGCCGTCTGGATGGCCCCACCAAACAGCAGGAACTTCTCCGTGAGGGTGGTTTTGCCAGCGTCTGGGTGGCTGATGATGGCGAAGGTCTTTCGCCGTGCGATTTCCTGGGTCAATGCGGCCATGGGCGCACAAAATTAGCGCTCCTTCATGCTCCCGGTGCGAAGAAGCTCATTCCAGAGCTGAACCACCTCTGAACGCCGGTGATGGGCGATGTAGGGTTTGCCCGCTTCGATGCGTTCAGGCATGATTTCAGCGTGGTTGCGCAGCTCCATGAGTTTCGTGGCGAGGGTCTCCGCGTCATCGGCTGGGAAAGTCCAGCCGCGGCCATCGGCGAGGATTTCGGCTGTGCCCCCCGCGTCCGTGCCCATGATGGCGCACCCGGAAGCCATGGCCTCCAAGGTCACCGAGCCAACACTCTCCTGCTGTGAGCACACGGCCACGACGTCAGCGGCAACGAAGGCGGCCCGCGGGAAGGTCATGTAAGGGCGAAAATGCACGCGCCACTGGAGTTCCTTTTGGCGGACCAGTTGTCGAACCTCATCAAAGTAATCGCTGAACTCGTCCAGCGTGGGGTCGCCGACGATCAGAACGTGGGCATCTGGCGGCATCTCGGCAAGGGCCCTGATCAACGTCGTCTGGCCTTTCTTACGGTCGATGCGGCCTACCAAGGTGATCACGAAAGACTCCTGCGAGAGACCGAGGTCCAGACGGCACTGTCGCCGGTATTGAGCGCCAGCCGGGCGAGGTTCAAACCACCCGTCGTCCAGACCGAGGGGGATGACGTGGGTTTCTTCCGGGCGAATTGAAGTCCGGGTGTTGACCTGATTCTTCAGCCACTTCAAGGGGGACACCCATGCGTCGACGGCTCCAAAGCGAAAGCGGTGGTAAGGTGACTTTTTGGGCCGAGGAATCTGCATGCCCTGCTGAAACAGGAGCTGGGTCTTGCCCCCGAGAAGTCGAACAATGCGCCGCGCCAGAGCTGAGGCATCCAAGTCTTTGGGGTCCCTGATCCAGAGCCAGTCAGCCCTGTAGCGAATCAATCGGGTGGCGCGGTGGATGGCCGTCGCCACTGCGAAATATTTCGAACTCTGGCGAACCGTACGACAGTCCAAGGTCAAGCCCTTGCCCTCTTCCCCTTGGATGTAGGCCATGGCGGCTTTGTGCAAAGGGGAATCGGCCACACACAGCAGGCGTACGATGTGCCCTTCTTTGGCCATCCATCGGGCGTGCCGAAACAGGTTCATTTCCAGTCCTCCCCAGCCTCCGGAGGTGGAGAGCAGCACCAGCCGCAGGGGGTCCTTTTCCATCATGTCAGGCGAGGTCGGGTCGGAGCGTAATGTCGGAAATCACGCCCTTGCCCCGGTGCTCGATGGCGAGCAGGACATGCTCGGCGATGAAGCTGGGGCGCATGCCTTTTTTGAAGTTGGGCCGGTACTGGTTGAGCAATTCAGTGTCGCGGGTCTGCTCGATGAAATCCGTGTCCACGGCACCTGGGCAGATGGTGGTGGAGGCCACTTTCCCCTTAAGGTCTTGTCGGATGGCTTCTCCCATGGCAAGCACGGCGTGCTTGGTGGCGCAATAGATGCCGCTGAAGGCAAACACGTTGCGCGAAGCCACCGAGCCGATGAAGATGACGAGGCCTTTGGCGGCGATCAAATGAGGCAGGGCCGTGTGCACAGTGGTCAGCACGCCATTGATGTTGACCTCCACCATGGTGTGCCAGTCCTGCAGGTCGGCTTCCGCGAGGTTGGCGAAAATGCCGAGCCCGGCATTGGGGACCACCACGTCGAGTTGGCCAAACCGGGCCACGCAGTCTGCGATGGCGTCAGACTGAGCTTGGACATCCGTGACATCCATGGTCGCAATGTGGATGCGGCCTTGCTGGCCGGCCGGCAAATTGTCGCGCAGGGCCTGCAGTCGGTCCAGACGGCGGGCCGTGGCGTAGACCTTGTGGCCACGCTCCACGAGCAGTTGGGCGGTGGCGGCGCCGATGCCGCTGCTGGCGCCGGTCAGGAAGACGACGGAGGAGGAAGGGTCAGGCATGAAGGTCACAAGTTAGCTCCCGCGCTCAGTGCCCTACGAAGAAGGTGAGCCGGGAAGCCGTGCCTTCTGACGTGGTCAGCCGGCCCACATGCCAGCCGAATTCGAGTGGGCCGACTTCCAACCTCAAAACATCGGCCTGTCCATGGTCCATCACTTGGCATTCTGCCACCTTCCGGCCATCGAGACGCAACAGGTCAAACGCCGCAAAGCCGATGTCGGCACCGCCCAAGTGCAGAAGGGTGTCGCCGACCCTTGGTTGACCCAAAAGGTGCACTGCTTGCGCTTTGACGTCAGGTACACCCGAGGCTTGACAGGCAAGAAAGTCAGCGCGTAGGGCTGTGAAGACATCCTGTTCGATCTGGTAGTATCCGCTGGCCGGGCCAACCGAATAGCCATCCCATTTGCCATTGGTCGCAAAGCAGAAGGACCATGATCCGTCCGGGGTCGCGTAAGCATCGCTGATGAGGCCATATGCTTCCCCTGGGTGACCGATGAAAGGCGACACGGTGACATCGGGGAGGATTTCATCCGCTCCTAGTCCGCTGGCCGCCCGGTGCACCCCTCGGCCCCAGCTGTTGAAGAGCCCGTAGTAATTGTTGCCATTGCCCCCGTCATAGGCCCACTTCTCTTCGTGCAAGGCCGCAAGGGAGCCGGCAGACAAGAAGGGCAGGACTTGACCGTCTGCCCCAGCCGCTTCGCCGGCACTCCACAAGCGGGCCAGTACCGTCAAGTCGCGCGCACTGATTCGGAGGCCGCCTTGGGGGCTGAAGCAAACGGCGCTGGTGCCTGGCAGGTAGGGCGTCCAATCCGGTCCCATGGGCATGACGCCCTCGAATTGATCCGCCTGTGGTGTCCACTCGCCTGAGGATTGACGGTAGAGCACCGCGAGATCGTTGATGTTGTCGAGTTGTTGGACCCGGTAGCCCGCATCCAGACCGTAGGGCGCGAACAGCAGCTCGTCCATGAGCAGGTCGAACCGCACGCCCGTGGCCGCTTCCATGACTGTGGCGAGAACCCCGAAGTTGAGGTTGGCGTATTGGAACCAAATGCCGGGCTCTGAATTCCCCCACATGTTGTCGGTGTAATAGTTGCCGGCTTCCGACAGCACTTCGGAAAGTGCTGGTACTGAGGGGATATTGGCGTAGCTGGCGTTGAGGAAATCGCCGTACCCGTCTCCATCCCGGATTCCGGAGGTGTGGGTCAACAGGTGTTCCAATGTCAAGGCGATGTCGGGATGGTCGGGATGGACCGGAGGCGTGTCCATGTAGTGGGACAAGGGCGCAGCATAGTCGAGGGTGCCGGAATCCACGAGTTTGGCCACGGCCAGGGCCACCACGGCCTTGCTGATGGAGGCCATGCGAAATGTGGTTTCGGAGGTCACGGGCAAGTTCCGCTCGATGTCCCGGAGTCCAACGTGCGCTTCCATCTGAAGGGTTTCCCCACAACGGCTTACTACGCTCATGCCGGCCAGTTCATGGGATTCGGAGATGGCTTCAAAGACGTCGGTCTGGGACTGAAGTCCAGGCACGTTGAAGAGGGCAAGTATGCCCAGGAAAAACAGGGGGGAAGGCCGCACTTTCACGGCCCGAAAATTAAGGTGTCAGGACAATGCCCAAGGGGCTTCGAGCTGAAAGGTGGGAATGGTCACTTCAAAAGGGAGATGGCGTCCGGGGATTTGGCAGGTCTGAACGATGTAACTGCCCCCCATGGTGCCGAATTCGCTCTTCAGGTCGCAGGCACTGTCGTATTCGAATACACGACCCGGCAAGATCTCAGGTTGCACACCGACGACCCCGTTGCCCATGACCTTGCGGCGCTGTCCCATCGCATCCACGATGGTCCATTTCCGCTTCAAAACCCGAATGGTGGAAGCGCTACGATTCTCAATCACAACGCGGTAGGAAAAGATAAAGCGCTGGTCTTCCGGGCGTGAGAATTCGGGTTCGAATCTGCTGCGGACGTGGACACGGATGCCCTCCGTCGTGGCCCGGTAGATCTTGGCGTGACTCATGCCATTAATTTACCCAAAAAGACGACGAAAGCCAAATAATGTTCGGTTAGTTGAAGTCAAGGGCTTCGAAGCCGATGATGCGGTCCTCGCCGTCCGGTGCAGGGGCATGAACCCACACGTGGTATCGGTTGGGGGTCCCACTGTGGCTGCCTTCAAATCGAGTGTAAGAGGGGTCGTCCCCTTCGATGAGGTATTGGTAGTCGACCCAGCCCTGCTTCAGTTGCGTGGTGAGCCGGTACTCGGAATTCTCCGGGTCAAAGTCCATCCTGAATGCCGGGTCGATGTCCCAGCCGGACAGGGCACCAAAAACATACACGTCCGGTGCATCTCCAAAATCCCGGTGTTGCAGTCGAAACGTCACGTCGAGGTAGTCCGAGGTCAGTTCCACATCATCAAAACGGTCGTTGTACACCGTGAAGGCGCCTTTCAGGTCAGGTCGTGATGTCTGCAGCTTGAACCGGCGCGAGGCATCCTGTCCAAGCCGAAAGCGCCAGGGCAGACCTTGGGCGGCATCTGGTTCGGTCATGCGGTCAATGCCAGGGGCGAGGTAAGCCAGCGATTTGAGGTCTGCCGAGCGCCAGCGGTCCCCGCCATCGAAGGTCAGGGTGGGGTCGAGCGAAAAGGTCAGGAATTCTCCGCGCAGTTGGTTGGCGGGCACATCGTGCACTGAGGAATGCCAGGAACCATTCTGCATCACGCTGATGCGCACTTCCTGCAAGGGGTTGAACCAGCGGTGTCCCGGGAGCAATTCGACCTCTGCGGTCACCCGCTGGTGTGTGGGCACTTTGTCGGCTTCCATCGGCCGGCGGAGTTGCAAGGTCAAATCCGACAACGGTTCATAGATCACCATTCGGCGAAGGATGAGCACCTCATCAGGATCGCCCGCCTCGTGCACCACGAGGAGATAATGTCCGCTGCGGGTCGGCTTCAAATCCCGAGAGGGGATGGGGGAGGTCACGTGGGCAAAGGGAACCGCACCGCCGAAGCTGTTTTCCACGTTGTCCAGATCATCGGGCGCCCATCCTTCGAGGAAGTCCCAATCGGTCAGATCTGAAAAGGCAGACCAGTCTGAGAGGCAGTGGACGAGGGTCCACTCGTGGTCTGGCCACTCGCCACTCAGGTCGTCGTAGCGAAGTAGAAGTCCCGCGTCTCCTTCGAGCTCCATGAAGGGGCCTGCCAAAGGCGCCCCCGGCGGATGAAGTCGAACCGACTTGATGTGCGGTGCAGTGAACGAAATCGGCACTTGTGCCATGGTTTGCAACGTCAGGCCGAACAAGGCGAGGAGCAGTCCGCATGCCGCCCCCGATGGACGCTTGAATCTTACAGGGAAAAGGGAGGTCGTCACCTTGCAAAAGTACCGGTTGTCCACGCGGATACACCGGATGTGGACAAGGGCGGGCAAGCTGTGCCCTTGGGGGGTAGGGGATGGGGTTTCAGTCCGTACCTTTTCAGCGCAAATCCCGCACGTACTCTGCACATGCCTGCACCCGTCAAGATCCGGAAAGGCCTGGACATTCGCCTCAAAGGCGGCGCCCACGGTGATCTCCATGCCTTCTCCGCCGCAGACCGATTCTCGCTGCACCCCACTGACTTCCACGGACTCATTCCGAAAATGGCCGTCAGGGCCGGCGCCTCCGTGAAGGCTGGGGACGTCCTGTTTACGGACAAGAAGAACCCCTCCGTCAAATTCGTCAGTGCCATTTCCGGTACGGTGCAAGAACCCGTCCGTGGGGAAAAGCGCCGTATCCTGCGTGTCGACGTGGTGGCCGGCGGAGAGGGAGAGGTGACCTTCTCCAGCCTGTCCGCAGCAAGTGCATCTGCAGACAAAGTGCGTGGCGCCATGCTCGCTCACGGTTTCTGGCCCATGCTCCGCCAGCGTCCCTTTGACGTGATGCCGGGGCCTGAAAGTCAGCCGCGCGACATCTTCGTGAGCACATTCGACTCAGCTCCATTGGCGCCCACCGCAGCCCAAGTGGTTGGCGATCGTCTCGATCATGTGCGCCAAGGACTC
>MDTG01041539.1_pt1 | contig 13655 bp, 10 predicted proteins | sample 811421 | NCBI WGS metagenome assembly MDTG01 (sample SAMN05326645, study PRJNA326480) | marine metagenome | isolation source: seawater | place: Pacific Ocean: South East | collected 2011 | reverse complement strand
GCCGCTTATCACTGGCGTGTTGCCGGTTCCGCTGTCGACCGGGGTCACGTTTAAGGTTGGCGCAGTCGTATCTACCGTGCCGCTTTGTGTAGAGGTAGTAGTATTGCCCGCCGCATCTACCACGGTGACGTCAACCGAGTAATCACCCTCCGGTAACTCAGGAGCGGTCACTGTAAAGGAGCCGTCGTCGGCGACTTCGCCGGTGACAACCTGTGTATCGCCGTTGGCATCGGTAATGGTTACCGTAACGTCACTGCCCGGCGGTTGATCGGTTTGGCCGCTGATCACTGGCGTGTTTCCGGTTCCGCTGTCGACCGGGGTCACGTTTAAGGTTGGCGCAGTGGTGTCTACCGTGCCGCTTTGTGTAGAGGTAGTGGTATTGCCCGCCGCATCTACTACGGTGACGTCAACCGTGTAATCACCTTCAGCTAACTCAGGCGCAGTGACCGTAAAGGTGCCGTCGTCGGCAACTTCGCCAGTAATGACCTGCGTATCGCCGTTGGCATCGGTAATGGTTACCGTAACATCACTGCCCGGTGGCTGATCGGTTTGGCCGCTGATCACCGGTGTGTTTCCGGTTCCGCTGTCGACCGGGGTCACGTTTAAGGTTGGCGCAGTGGTGTCTACCGTGCCGCTTTGTGTAGAGGTTGTAGTATTGCCCGCCGCATCTACTACGGTGACGTCAACCGTGTAATCACCTTCCGGTAACTCAGGAGCGGTCACTGTAAAGGAGCCGTCGTCGGCAACTTCACCGGTGACAACCTGCGTATCGCCGTTGGCATCGGTAATGGTTACCGTTACATCACTGCCCGGCGGTTGATCGGTTTGGCCGCTTATCACCGGTGTGTTTCCGGTTCCGCTGTCAGCGGGCGTTACAGCTAACTCAGGCGCAGTAACATCGATATTTCCAGACTGCTCCGCTGTAACAGGATTTCCCAGGCCGTCTGCCAATTCTGCCTCAACGGTAAACCCACCTTCACTTAACTCATCTGGTGCTGTTGCGCTGAAGCTTCCGTTGTCATCTACAATAACTTCAAGCGATGAGACATTGCCCGACTCATCACTGAATGTCACGGTTACCGGCGTCCCTGCGGGTTGATTAGTCTCACCAGTCACCGTAGGTTGAGTAGTAGCTGAAATTTCAGCTACAGAGACGGTTAATTCAGGTTCTTCAGTTAATGCGTTGTTTTCTCCCACTCCGTCAAGTGGTTCAAATGAAGCACTCTGATTGTCCTGAGTGGTTTGTGAAAATTCAAACGCCGCCGGATTCGTTTCCTCTGCGATTCTCGCTACGCGAACAAAATTATTGCCACCCTCTGCGCCACCGCCGCCGTCGCTAATACCAGCTGCGGTTGCTTCTAAGTTTTCAAGTAAATCCCCATCACCAGCAAGCGCTTCAGCAAAAGAGTCGGTTGATGTTGGCGTGTCGGCCTCCCCAAACTCTGCGAGCAAATCATCTATCGAGTCTTCAGCAATCGAAGATTCACTTTCAACAAATGGGGCAGGTTCATCAGATTGAGAAGACAGGAAATTGCTGATAGCCAGGCTTTGACCGGACGTTAATGTAACCAGGTTTCCGTCGAGCAATAAGGTGACCTCACCGTTATCAGCGACTTGAATAACACTGTTTGTGTCAATCTCGGTCACTTGATCCAGTGGGTATACCGAACCATCCGGCAACACAACGTTTGCAATGCCATCTAAAGAAACTACGTCAATTTTAATATTAGCCATTGTCGACTCCTTGCTTGATACTAAAAAGCCTAGAAAAGACCTCTCAACCCTGCGCCTGTACTCAGGTACAGCCCCACCAGCAAGTCATTAAATTTTCGTCAATTTATGCTGAAAATAAATTTATATATGTAAAAAAATGACTTTTGCATTTGATCAAACGACATTTGACGTCTAGCTTTATTACATGCGACATATGTGACACTTGACGCCTTAAACTAAAGTGAAATCAAAGGCTTATACTAAAGTATAACTAAGGTAAATGAATGAGAGCGGTAGTTCTGATCAGTGTAATTACATTAATTGGCATGTCAGTTGAAGCCACTGCCCAACGGCTCACAATTACGGAAGTCATACAGCATACGCTCGATACCAACCCCGACATTCAGGCGAGCTGGCGCGAGTTTTTGATCAGTCAAAAAGATGTAACTGTAGCTCGAAGCGACTATATGCCCAGTGTTGATGTGAACGCCTCTTCGTTTTTTGTCGACAGAAACTACGGACTTGACCAATCCTTTATGGAAAACCAGGCCCGCATATCCGTATCACAATTAATTTATGACGGTTTTTTGAGCCGTTCGGAAACGCAAAGCCTGGAACAGGCCCAGGTTGTTCGATTCTATGAGTTTTACAGTCAGGCTGAGCAGGTCTCTTTGGAAACCACGCTTGCTTATCTCGATATGGTGATGTTTCGGGAACTGCTTCAGATCTCGGAGAGCAATTTAAAAACGCACATTGACGTGTACAAGCAAATTGAACAGAGCGCGCAAGCCGGTGTCGCCAGAGGTGCAGACTTAGAACAAATCAACGGCCGATTGTCGCTGGCAGAATCTAACATTATTACCGAGCAATCCAACTTGCATGACGTTACTGCCAGGTTTATGCGTCTTACCGGTTTACAATCACCGAATGACATTGCGCCTGTTGATGTGAATCTACTACCAGTTCAGCAACACAGTATCGTGCAGTTACTTCACAAGGCCTATGCCAATAACCCTGACCTTTTGGCTGCGGTATACAACATTGATTCACAAGCATTTCGCATAGAAAGTGCAGAAGCCAGATATCATCCCAGAGTGGCGTTTAACGCGTCTTACGGCTTTCAATCACGGGATCAGGTTGGCCTGAATAACACCATTACAGAAGCCCGGGTGGGCATCCAATTAGACTACAACCTGTATCGTGCGGGTGCAGATGAAGCGCAAATCGAGCAGGCCATCGAGCAACAGGTTCAGGCAAAAGACATTCGTCTGAAAGCCTGTCGTGATATACAACAAACACTGCATATAGCATTCAATGACATCGTTAATTTAGAACGCCAGTTACCAGCACTAAACGATCATATGCTTGCTTCGGCGAGAGTCAGAACAGCCTATTTGGGGCAGTTTCGTTTAGGCCAACGCACCCTGTTGGATTTACTCGATGCAGAAAATGAGGCATACGAGTCAAGCCGGGCATATACCCAAGCCAAAATTACCCAACTTAAGTCGTTCTTCAGGTTGCTCGCATCACAAGGCGAATTACTCAACTATTTAAATGTAAGCCGCCAGAGTATGCCTGTGCCTGCTGATATCGCAGCCCGACCAGTAGAATATGACCCAACTTATATTTGCCCGGCAAATACCGTGGATTATTTGGTGTCGTCAGGCAACGCGCTAACGCGAGATACAGATGGCGATGGTGTAACCGATTTATGGGACGATTGCCCCGATACCACAGCGGGTGTCGATATTGACCAATACGGCTGCGAACTGGCGAAAAATGAAACTGTCAACTATGCTCCTATAAACACAGCAGATTTTGAACGCCTGGATGTAGTAAAAACAATGAATGTGTCAGTAGAGTTCGAGCATGACTCTGCAGACTATAGCAGCAACATAAGTGAATTAATGACACCGCTGCTGGACACATTAGCTGAAAACCCAGCCTATGGCGTGATCATTGAAGGCCATGCATCACTGCAAGGTAATGCAGACTACAACAAACAACTTTCACTGCGCAGAGCCAAGGCCATCGCTACGTGGCTGATTGATCAACAAGGAATAGACAAAGGCAGAGTGTTTGAAGTGGGCTATGGTGAAGAGCGTCCGGTCATCGATGCTCAAACTGAACAAGCTAACCGAGCGAACAGACGTATTGTCGCCAGAATAGTCATGCTGCCTCAGGAACAGGACTCCGAAACACCATAAGGTTGCTATGACAATAAATACCGCATACAGCGTCACAGAGGACGTCAGTGCTGTAGGTGGGCCGTTGATGGATTGCTTTGAAGTCATCTGCCAACATCACCACCAGCCCTGTCCACGGCCATCTCTTCTGTCAGGCCAACCCATGAAAAATGGGTTGTTGTCGCCATCTGCTATTAGCAGCGTTGCCAAGCGTGCTGGATTTGTAAGCAGAACAGTGAAACGCCCGCTGGAACAAATTAACCCTGCGTTGTTACCCGCTATTCTGATACTGCATCACGAGCAATGCTGCGTAGTGCACGCCTATGACAGTGCGAAAAACACGCTCACGGTGACTTACCCAGAACTACAACAGCATCTGGAATCGGTGCCACTGTCTTCCGTCGATGAACAATACTCAGGTTATGTGATATTTCTGCGACCTAAAATCCAACAACCGGACACAGACTCGCAGCACACGCCTGCCGAGCAGAACAACTGGTTTTGGAAAACCATTGCTAAAGCACGCCCTTTATATCGCGACGTGTTAATCGCTTCTGCATTTATTAGTTTATTGTCTGTGGCCATGCCACTGTTTGTCATGAACGTCTATGACCGTGTTGTACCCAATGCGGCACTCGAAACACTGTGGATGATGGCAATAGGGGTATTGATCGCGCTCTTATCTGATTTACTGTTGCGCTTCCTTCGCTATTACTTTGTCGAATTGGCCGCCAGCCGTGTAGATGTGCACTTGTCTTCCACTTTATTGCAGAAAGTGCTGGCCATTAGTTTCTCCGAAAAGCCTCGCTCTACCGGTTCGTTTGTGAACAGCATTCAATCGTTTGATGCAATACGGACATTTTTAAACTCTGTCACTATTGTGGCGCTTATCGACCTCCCCTTTGCATGCCTGTTTATGGGTATCATTATATTCATCGACTGGCACCTTGTACTTCCCATTCTGGTCGGCGGCATTGTGATAATAGGATACGGATTCTATTGCCAGTCGGTCATGAAACAACTTGCCGATGACAGTATGAAGATCGGTGCGCGCAAAAATGCCCTTATTACCGAATCGCTCACCAATTTTGACGATGTACGTTTTTTTAATACGCAGAGTCACTTTCAATATGAATTCGAAAAACAAAGTATTTTTCTGGCCAAGACCAATGCGAAACTCAGACTGGTAGGCGCCTCTGTCAGCAACCTGGCATCCTTGGTGCAGCAATTGGTTGGCGTTTGTATTGTCATAACCGGCGTGTATTTAATTGTTGAAGGCGAACTGACACAAGGCGCATTAATCGCAGCCTATCTGCTGTCTGGCAGAGCAATGGGGCCACTTGGCTCAACCGCCAGCCTGGCAGCACAATTTCATCATGCGAAAACCAGCCTGACCATGCTCAATGACATTATGGCAATGCAGGTTGATAAACCAGCCAGTAAGCAATGGACGGAACATGAGGCAGTAAAAGGCGAGATAAAATTCGAAGACGTGACATTTCACTACCCCGACCACAATCAATTTGTCGTCAATAAAGTCAGCTTCAATATCAAGGCTGGAGAAAAGGTTGCTATTTTGGGGAAAAATGGCAGTGGAAAGAGCACGATAAACAAGCTGCTTATGCGTGCTTATGCGCCGTCCAAAGGACTTATCAGTGTCGATGGCATTAACATATTGCAATATGAGCCCAGCGCTCTGCGTCGTCATATTGGCTATGTGCCGCAAGACTTATCCTTGTTCGCAGGTTCTCTGAAAGACAACATTACCCGTTTCGATGACAGCATAGATGAAGATGAAATCTGGCATGTGCTTGAGCAATGTGAACTGGCCGCCTTAGTCAACAACCACCCCGACGGCCTGAGCCTCAATGTTGGTGAAAAAGGCGCATTGCTCTCCGGCGGTAAACGTCAGGCCGTCGCCATTGCCAGAGCCCTCATTCATTCGCCGGACATTTTTATTCTGGATGAACCGACAGCCGCGATGGACTCTAACACGGAGGCGCGTTTGAAAGCAGTGCTAAAAGCGCGTACACAAGACAAAACCCTGATCCTGAACACTCACAGAACCACGTTGTTGGATCTGGTAGACAGGATCATTGTTGTTGACCACGGCAAGGTACTCATAGATGGCCCCAAACAGCATGTGTTGAATCAACTACAGGCGGTTCTAAGCCAGCAACCCGGAGTGCGCCCCGCATGACTTTACCTGTACTTCCGCGCAGCATGCTGAGTCAACGCTTACACAAATGGCTTGCCACCCCCGCCGAACAAGACTGGGTGCTCGAGGCAGAGTGGGCAAGGGTTCAGCAAGCCCCCGTCAAAGCTCAACGCCTGTTATATGCCATCATTCTGAGTATTGTCTGCCTGCTCATGTGGGCAAACATAGCAGTTATCGATGAGGTAGCCCGAGGCACGGGCAAAGTGGTGCCATCGCAAAAATTACAAATTGTGCAATCACTGGACGGCGGTATCGTACAGGCCATTTTTGTCTCTGAAGGTGAAGCGGTTCAACCCAACCAGAAACTGTTAGAAATTGACCCGACTCGTTTTATTTCAACCTTGCAGGAAAACAGCACTGAAGCCCTGGCCCTGAAGGCCAAAGTGCAGCGTTTGAATGCGCTAACGAATAACCTGCCAATTCAGTTTTCGGAAGAGCTCAGGAACCAGGCCGAGGTACTGGTAAACAATGAAACTCAACTCTACAACTCTAACCTGGAAGAACTAAGCCAGCTTGCCAGCGGGTTTGATAATCGCATAAGCCAGCGCGAACAGGATTTAAATGCCTTAACGGCCGAGCGTTCTCAGTATTTACGATCGCTGGAGCTCGCCGAGAAAGAACTCTCGGTAACCCGACCGTTGCTGGCAAGTGGCGCCGTCTCAGAAATCGATATTCTGCGCCTGGACCGGGAAATAGTGGAACTTAGGGGAGCACTGGAGCGTACCGAAGCCGCGATTATCCGCAGTCGATCTGCCATTGAGGAAGAGAAGATCAAAAAACGGGAAGCCCGCTTGAAAATGATCAATCAATGGCATCGTGAATTAACAGAAAGTGCGTCGCGACTAGCTGTACTGGAACAGTCCAAAGCAGGACTGGAGGATGTGGTGAGCCAGTCCGTTTTGCGCTCCCCTGTGAAAGGTACCATACAACGATTACTGTTTAACAACGAGGGGGCGGTAGTAACACCGGGTAGTCCGGTTGCAGAGATCATTCCCATCGATGATCAACTCATTATCGAAGCAAAAATTGCGCCTAAAGACATCGCGTTTATTACCTTGGGACAAGCTGCTGTAGTGCGTTTTAGCGCCTATGACTTTTCCATTTACGGCGGCATGCGTGCAGAGGTGACACATATCAGCGCCGACTCCATTACCGATGACAAGGACAACACCTATTACATTGTCAGACTGCAAACCATTTCAACCATTGGAGAGTCGCCGTTGGAAATTTTGCCCGGCATGACCGCTGAGGTAGATATTATTACCGGAGAGAGATCGATTATTGATTTCATTTTGAAGCCGCTGAAAAAAGCTGCTTCTACGGCGTTTACCGAGAGATGATGATGCAACAGTATTTTTTGTCGAATCAGTTAACACTCCCTGAAAACTGGAGCAGACACATTCACTGCATTCAAAGTGATATTGCCATTCAAACGCAGTCCGCTTTTTGCTGGTTGCACTGCGAGGGGAAAGGCTGGAAAGAGCAGGCTCGGCGGCTTGCTATGAGAAACATTCCTACGGTTGTGGTCACCTCATCTGTTCAAATGAGTGAAATGCAGCTGGCCTTTGTGTTAGGCGCTAAAGGCTATTGTCACATGTCTACAAACACTGACACTGCAAACGCCATAGTAGCCACCGTTTTACAATCTGGTATTTGGATCCCACAAACCTTGCTGTCCGGCATCATTAACTCGCTCGCTAACCACCCGCAATATCACTTGCACCCACAATTTAGCAGCGACCTGACGGAACGTGAGTGCAGCGTTACCAACTACATACTGGAAGGAAAATCTAATTTACAAATTGCTGAGGCCTTGGGTATCACCGAACGAACAGTAAAAGAACACGTCACCTCCATTCTCAGGAAATACGGCGTAAAAGACCGGGTGGGCTTGCTGCTGCAATTGGGCGAGTTTCACCCCATGCAGCCTCGTAATGCGGCCGGGGGACAAGCAGGAGGGCAATCAGGATGACACTGACGCGGCAGCTTTGGATTGCCATAATTGCCATTGTTCTTCTGAATGGGTCTGTCAGCTTTTGGCTATTGTTTACCACTACGCACCGCACATTCGAGGAACAGCTTTATCTAAAGAACATTGACGATGCAAACGCGTTGGCACTGCTACTTACTCAGTCGGAGAAAAGCCAGACCAACATGGAGCTGTTAATTGCCGCTAAATTCAACGCCGGTAATTATGCGTCTATCCGGTTAATCGATATGGACGGCAATATGATTTCCGAGTTCAGCTACACCGAAGAAGAACTCGACACCGTACCACAATGGTTTGCTGGCATTGTACATTTTGCCATACCGGCTGGCGTATCTCAGGTTAGCGAAGGATGGGGGCAATACGGTACTTTATACGTAGAAAACCAGACAACCTATGCGCTGGAACTATTTTGGCTTAAGTTCCGCCGGTTTATCTTGAGCCTGACGCTTGTGACGGTGTTAGTAGGCATGATTGGGTCAATGTTACTTCGCTCCATTCTGAAACCACTGGGTAAAATTGTTCAGCAAGCCAATAGTTTCTCTCAACGTCGATTCGTCACTCTCGACCGACCATGGACAGAAGACTTCGCCCGGGTAGTTGACGCAATGAACTCCTTGGCCGAACGCTTTAAAACCATAGTGCTGGAGAATAATGCCAGACTGGAGCTGGGTAGATTCAAAAGCCAGCATGATCCGGTCACCACCCTGCCTAATATCAGTGCTTTTTTCACCCTGCTGGAGTCCCAGTTGCGTTACCGCGACAAAGACGGACAAAACACCCTGATAGTCCACAGCGTCGCCTGTGAACATTACGATATTCAGTCTGTACTCGCCGGCAGTTTTAATGAGTTTTTCAGAGAGTTTTCTGCTCGGGTCATCGCTTTTTATGAGCAACATCAAACGCTGTACACGGATTTCCGGGCAGCCCGTATTAACGAAACCGACATCGCAATTATCCTGACAGACTCTACGCCGTTAGAACATTTACAGCAGAAAATCGCCGAATTTGCTTCATTCTCAATTGCCATCGTCGAACTAAAGCAAACCGCCACCCTGGCAACAGCCGGTGTCTACATTAAAGGCAATGAAGCCAGCCACGAACTGATGTTCCGGGTAGACGATATGCTGGAACAGGCACAACAAATGACTGGCCAATTCACGTTTTGTTTTGAGCCGTTGCCAGACGATAAGCTCCAGTTAAAACCCTCTGACTGGCCAAATTTCTTTGCCCAGATAGAGCATGCGTTTTCGTTACACACTGTACCGGTTCTTACAACAGATGAGACCGTTCGTCACTTCCAGACCTTCTTTAATGTAAAGGTAAATAACGTAGTGCGCGGTTGCAGTTATTTCACAAGAAGCGCAAGGGAAAGTTCAGCCATTCCCAGTATAGATTTAAAGCTCGTCAATCTCGTGGTTGCCCACCTTGAGTCTCACCCAGACCAAAAGCTCTCGTTATTGCTGTATCAGGAAACCATACAGGACAGTGACGCTATCAATAAAATTGAGGCCATTATCAAGAAGTTCCCGGCTGCCTCAAAACGCCTCGCGTTGGAGTTACGGGAATCGACCGCTCGCCTGTGTCACGATGAATATAAACACTTTTGTACATTAATGAAGCATTATCAGGTAGGATTGGGACTTAAGCGTGTAGGTGAGAGTTTTTCTCAGGTGGCCAATGTCCACGAGTTCGGTTTGGATTACATCAAAGTCGACAGCGCCTATGTGTACGACGTTAAAAATAATCAGGTAAATCAAATTTATCTTCGGGGACTTTCAGATCTTGCCCATTCCCTGGGGATGAAAGTGTATGCTGATGGCGTTTTAACAGAGAGTGATGAAGAGGTACTCTTCTCTTTAGGGTTTGACGGCGTAATTCGCATGCAGCAATGATGTCAACGTCTCACCTCATTAATGAAGTATACGGGGGCAACTTGTTTGCAATAAACCAATCGTTTAAAGCATCGAACGCTGTATCTGTGCTTTTGTTGTTATGTTTTGGTTTGAGTATGGCCTTTGCCTCGGTTGATCGTCTTACTTTTGACCCGGCGCAATTCTGGATTGCGGTTAAACAATACGGTGGGCAGTCCAGCACAAAACAACAGTCGGAACTCTCCACATTGTTGGCAACGCCTTATCAGGATATGAATATTGATGCGCTGACAAAAGTTAACCGCTATTTCAACGAATCGTTATTGTATCAAACCGATGATGCAGTCTGGTTGCAAAAAGATTATTGGGCCAGCCCAGCTGAATCCATCGCTAAAGGTGCCGGAGACTGTGAAGACTACGCCATTGCGAAATACTTCTTTTTATTGCATTTAGGCGTCCCGCCCAGCCAACTTCGCTTAGTCTATGTTAAAGCTAAAATAGGCGGAAGACGCAGTACTGTTACCCAGGCTCATATGGTGTTGGGGTTTTACCCGTCAGGCAGATCGGAGCCGTTAATTTTAGACAACCTGATAGGCGATATACTGCCCGCTTCTCAACGCACAGACCTGTCGCCTGTTTTCAGCTTTAACAGTGAGGGTATTTTTCAGCCAGGCCAGACAGCCTCAGTTGGCCAACCCTCTGCAAGACTCTCGCAATGGCGGAATGTGATGGTAAAACTCAAGCAGGAAGGATTCGATATTAACGAGTAGGTTTTTACAACGCTACCCGTTAATCAACAAAGTATTACGCAGAACGTTGCAATGTAACGAAGCGGTAACCATACTGGTTTTTATCATCCGGTGTATGCACCTGCTCTTCTGACATATCCCAGTCGCCACTCGCTTCATAATCAGGAAACTGTGTGTCCCCTGCCACATCTAAATCAATGAACGTCAAATACAAGGTTGAAGCCTGTGGCAGGAATTGTTGATAGATATTCCCACCACCAATAATCATGACCTCCGGGGTATCCTGCTCATTCGCCAAAGCAAGCGCCTCTTCAGGACTGTGCACAACTGTAGCGTCCTCGAGTGAGTACTGGTCGTCACGGGTAATAACAATATTCAATCGGCCTGGTAGAGCTCTGCCTATGGACTCATAGGTTTTGCGCCCCATGATCACAGGCTTACCCAGTGTTGTACGCTTAAAATGCGCCAAATCAGCCGGAAGATGCCAGGGCATTGCATTGTCAGCGCCGATAACCCGATTGTTTGCCATGGCTGCTATCATTGCTATTTTCACGTTCGCCATTACTGCTCCTTACTTTCTGTAAATGACCTCAACGTCGTAATCATCGTCGTCTTCGTCATCCCAGTCATCATCGTCGTAATCGAGATCATCAGCAGGGTCTCTGCGATGTGTGTCCCATGAAAACTCAACATCCTGCTTATCGTCTTCGGCTTCGACGTCGTCAGGCAGGTTTTCGAGATAATTCATGATTTCATGACATAACGGGTCCAGATTCAAACGCTGGAAAGCAGAAATCTGGTACGTCGGGCCATCCCACTCCAACGCCTCTTTGATATCGTTACAAAGCGCTTCGGCTTCGTCTTCCAATAACAAATCGATTTTGTTAAACACCAACCAGCGTGGTTTTGAAGCCAATTTTGGACTGTACTTCTCAAGCTCATTAATAATGGTTTTCGCATTTTCTACCGGATCTGATTGATCCGCTGGCATCAGGTCAACCAGGTGCAACAATATGCGGCAACGCTCAAGGTGCTTGAGGAACCGGATACCCAGGCCTGCACCTTCTGCCGCACCTTCAATCAAACCAGGAATATCGGCAATAACGAAGCTGCGCTGAGAGTCCTGGCGTACAACACCTAAATTCGGCACCAGCGTAGTAAACGGATAGTCCGCTACCTTAGGTTTTGCAGCCGATACCGAACGAATAAAGGTAGATTTACCGGCATTCGGTAAGCCTAGCAAACCAACGTCTGCCAGCAGCATGAGCTCTAATTTTAAGTTACGAATTTCACCCGGTGTGCCATTGCTTTTCTGACGCGGCGCCCGGTTTACACTGCTTTTAAAGCGCGCGTTACCTAAACCGTGATAACCGCCTTGAGCAACTTTCAACTTTTGACCATGTTTGGTTAAGTCGCCTAACACCTCTAGGGTATCAGCATCTGTTGCACGGGTACCCACAGGCACGCTCAGGGTTAAATCCTTACCGCCTTTGCCGTTACAGTTACTACCCTGGCCGTTTTGACCACGTTCAGCGCGGTGAAAGCGCTCAAAGCGATAATCAATCAGCGTGTTGAGGTTTTCGTCAGCAACCAGGTATACACTGCCGCCATCACCACCATCACCGCCGTCAGGTCCGCCGCGTGGAACATATTTCTCGCGACGAAAGCTGATGGTGCCGTTACCACCGTCACCTGCTTCTACCCGAATTTCAGCTTCATCTACAAATTTCATGTTTTTCCCCGGAACGAACCCTAGATATTAAAGTGTACTGCATTTTACATGATAGGACTAAATACAGCCTATCCGGTCCCCGCAATTGCCTAAGACCTACAACAAAAAACCCCGCAAGCGCGGGGTTTTTTAAATCGAGAATCGATTGCGCTTATTCAGCAACAATGCTCACAAACTTACGGTTTTTAGGTCCTTTAACTTCGAACTTAACTTTACCGTCTGATAATGCGAACAGAGTATGGTCTTTACCGATACCCATGTTGTCACCAGCGTGGAATTTTGTGCCGCGTTGTCTAACAATAATGTTGCCAGCTAACACAGACTCACCACCGAAACGCTTAACACCTAAACGTTTGCTTTCTGAATCACGACCGTTACGAGTACTACCACCAGCCTTTTTATGTGCCATTTTTAAGTACCTTCTTAATTAAGCGTTAATGCCTGTAATCTTCACTTCAGTGAACCATTGACGATGGCCCGCTTGTTTACGTGAATGCTTACGACGTTTAAATTTAACGATTTTAATCTTCTCACCACGACCGTGAGAAACAACTTCAGCTGAAACCTTTCCACCAGCTACTACTGGACTACCGACTTTAACATCGTCACCGTTAGCAACTAATAACACCTGATCAAACTCAACTGTAGAACCAGTTTCTACGTCAAGTTTTTCTAGACGAATGGTTTGGCCTTCAGCAACACGGTGTTGTTTACCACCACTTTGGAATACCGCGTACATATTACTCCGTCTCCTGTGCGCTTTTCGCACAAATTAATTCTGTAAAACAGGGCGCGAATTCTAAATGACTACGGCCATGAGCGCAAGTGTAATTTGCCTTTAATTTAATAAAAGTTTGTATTTTGTAAATTTGCGTCCTTATATCCTTCAATTGTTGGACTTAATCGATAATTTTTTGGGTATTTTTTGTTTGTCAGGTAAACTTCGGTCTCAAAATCATAAGCAACCAAAAACTGCGGTAAATGAATATAAAAAACATTCTCGAACTGGCTGAAAGTGACATGCAAGAAGTAAACGCATGCATAGCAGCACAATTAAAATCTGATGTCGCTTTAATTAATCAATTAGGGATGTATATCGTTAATAGTGGTGGCAAGCGAATAAGGCCAATGCTTACTGTTTTGGCTGCCCAGGCTCTTGGTTACAAAGGTGACAAACACCATACTTTAGCTGCCAT
>MDTG01436440.1_pt1 | contig 13657 bp, 12 predicted proteins | sample 811421 | NCBI WGS metagenome assembly MDTG01 (sample SAMN05326645, study PRJNA326480) | marine metagenome | isolation source: seawater | place: Pacific Ocean: South East | collected 2011 | reverse complement strand
GCTGGATGTGGAAGCGCAGTAATGTGTGCAGCTGACCAGTACTAATAGCTCAATTGGCTTGATTTATGCACTGAAAAAAATTTTTATAATGAAATACAATTACCCAAATACAAAAGAAATTAGATTAAAGATTCTCAAATTACTATATAATGCTAAAGCCAGTCATCTAGGTTCTGGTATGTCGGTTGTTGAAATATTAACAGCTATTTATAGTTTAGTAGACATTGATAAAATAAAAAATAGTGCTCCTGATAGATCCAGAATTTTTGTAAGTAAAGGCCACTGCGCTTGTGCAACATACTCTGTCATGAATTCTTTTGGAATTATTGATGATACAACTTTATCAACATATCATTCTAATGACTCATATCTAGCAGGTCATGTAAGTCACTCAGTTAAGGGCGTTGAACATTCTACTGGCGCACTTGGCCATGGAGTATCTGTAGCATTGGGATCTGCAATTGGTTTAAATTCTAAGAAATATAAAGATAACCCGTTAGTTTTTTGTCTTTGTGGAGATGGAGAAATTCAAGAAGGCTCTGTTTGGGAGGCTTTTATGTTAGCTGGACATTTAAAATTGAGTAATTTTGTAGTATTAGTTGATTACAACAAGATAAGTAGCATCAAAGAGACTAATAAAGTTGTAAATCTTGAACCTCTAAATGAAAAATTTTCTAGTTTTGGTTTTAATTGTGTAGAGGTTAACGGACACGATGTAGAAGAGATTTATAATGAGATCTCTAAAAAAAATAAGGACAAACCTTTAGTTTTGATATGTCATACAGTTAAAGGAAAAGGGGTTAGTTTTGCAGAAAATGATCCAATCTGGCATTATAGAACTCTAACAGATGAACTTTATTTACAAGCAGTAAACGAATTAAAAAAATAAATTATTATGCGAAATCAAATCATTGATCAAATCCATACTGAAATGAAAAAAGATCAAAGCATCTTTTTTTTAACTGCAGATATGGGCATCAATTTAGTTGAAAAAATAGAAAAAGATTATCCAGAAAGGTTTTTAAATGTAGGAATTGCAGAACAAAATTTAATTGGGGTTGCATCTGGATTAATAAACTCAGGATTCAAAGTAGTTGCGTATACAATATCAAATTTTTTAGTTCACAGATGTTTTGAACAATTAAGAAATGACATTTCTTTACACAAAAAACCAATTGTTATGATTGGAACATCTTGTGGTTACGATAATGCACCATTAGGTCCAACACATCATATTATTGATGACTGGGGTTATATCAAAAATTTACCTGGCTTTCAGGTTTATTGTCCTTCGAATATCAATTATTGTGAAAATTTATTCTCCAAGTTGATCAATCTAAGCGAGCCTATTTATCTTAGAATACCAAAAGGTGCATTTGATAAAATTAATAAAAAAAGTGATTTTGAACTTTTAAAAAAAAAAAGTGATAATATTTTTTTAACTTATGGTGCCTTGGTTGAGGAGTTATATCCTTTATTTGAGGATAACGATCAATCTATACTGGTATTTAATAAACTTCATCCAGTTGAAAGTGAAAAAATTTTAAGTATTTTAAATGGATTTAATAAAGTTTATGTTGTTGAGGATCATTTTTCATCGATAGGACTTTACGATTCTATTTGTAAACTTATTGTAAACTCAAAAATTAATTTTAAATTAGTATCACTTTCTCCACGAGATTATGATTTGAAAGTTGGAACAAACATTAAATATTTTTTTAAACTAAACAAATTTGATTTAGATTCCATAAGATTACTCATTAAAAATTAAATTAATATCACGTCTTTTTGGCTCGCATATTTGATCAAGCTTATGTGGGATTGAAGGATGATCTTTTAACTTAACAGGTTTTTTTGCAAAAGTGACCTCAATCATTGCTGGGATATTATTATTAATAAAATCCGAGTTATTTGCATGAATATGGACAAGTGTTAAATTAAAATTTTCTATAAAATTTGTTATTTTTTGTAAATTCAAATCTATATTATGAAATTCTATAACAAGACCTTCAAGTTTATCTTGTATTTTTATTATATCATTTAACGCCCTATATTCACCACCCTCTATATCTATTTTAAGAAAAATATTTTCAAGACCTTCAGATGCTTCTAACAACGAGATTACATTGTTTAAATCACCAACACCAAGTGCCCTTTCAAAATGCGTTATATCATTTGAAATAAAAAATTTTTTATAATCAAAATATGTTTTAATTTTACTCAAAAATTTTTTTATACTTATTTTAAAGAAAATGAGTCTTCCTATATTATGCCACAAATATACTGACCAATATTTTTTATTAACTGTATGATCATAACATTTTATGATTATGTTTTGATTAAATTTTTTAAAATCTTTTTCAAAGCTCCAGTCATCTGCTAAACCAAAACTAAGTAAATTCGTTGTTTTTTCTACAGATTTTTTTTCGACAACATATCCCCCATCGTGATCCTTACCTAATCTCATTAATTCATATTCATGCTTTGGTTTTAAAATTTTTGGTAACATATTTTTTCTGTAAATTATTTTTTTGTGTTATACAAGTTCAAAAATAAAAAATGATTTATATAACAGGATCAAGTGGATTTATTGGTAAATCTGTATTACAGGAATTAAGAGATAAAAAAGTTCGTTTTAAAAAAGTAAAAGTAAGAAAAAATTTAAAAAAAAATATTTTATGTCTTCCAAAAAAAAAAATTAATATCCAAAATAATATTTTAATACATCTTGGTTGGGGTAAAATGGAAGATCCTTGGTCCAGTTATCATCTAACAAATAATTATAATAATTCTATTAAATTATTTAGATCTGCTAAAACAAATTTATTTGATAAAGTAATTTTTTGTGGATCTATGAATGAGTATGGGAATAAATACGGCCCATTAAATGAAGATATGAAACCTGGTAAGATAGAGACTTTATATGCAAAAAGTAAATATAAATTAACTAAATATGGATTAAAATTCTTTAAAAATTCTCAAACAAAATTTTTTTCAATAAGACCCTCGTATGTTTTTGGATTAAATCAAAGAAAAGGTACATTAGTTGATTTATTGATTAAGTCTTATAAAAAAAAAAAAAAATTGAAGATGTCTAAATGTAAAAATTATAGAGATTATATTTATGTGGAAGACCTTGCAATAGGAATAATAAAAATCGCTTTAGAAAAAAAAAAAATTGATACAGGAATTTATAATCTTGGTTCTGGCAAGTGTGTAACAATTAAAGATTTTATAACTTTTTTTTGTAAAGAAATAAAATTTAACAACAAATATTTAAAATTTGGTGCTATCCCTGAAAAAAAAGAGCAAAAGCAACTAAAAAGTTATTTAGTGTGTAACAAAATTAAAAAAAATCTAAATTGGATACCTAATAAAGATATTAAATTTGGTTTAAGAAAAATGGCTAAGAATATTTTATAAAAAATTTTTCTCTTTAAACTTTAATAAGCTACTTATGCCTTTTTTAAGATTATAATTTAATTTCCAATTTAATTTTCTTTTTGACGTTATATTTGAAATTTTTCTCTTGCTAATATTACTTGGATTTTTTTCTATGATAGTTATTTTTTTATTTAAAATTTTTGATGCTGTGGAAATTAGATTTCCTAGGGTTATATATTCATCTCCCTCTAAATTAAGAGTATTGAGGCCACGTAAAGGGATAGATTTTTCAATTGCAGAGCAAATATCCTCAATATGAATAAAGTTTCTACCTGTTTTCTTTGAACCTATTTCTATTTTATTTCCCATCATTAATTTAAACAAAATTCCCTCAAATGCTGATAAATTTTTCAAACGCGGTCCATAAATTATTCCAAATCTTAATATTGTAGAATTAAGATTATTTTTTTTAAAGTTTTGCTTGATATTAACTTCAGAAATTAATTTAGAGAGCCCATATTCTGTATCAAGATCAAAAGGATTTATAAATGTCTTATCATTAATTTTTCTTTTAATTTTATTATTAAAGTCATAAACCCATTGTGTTGAAGCAAATATAAAATTTTTTATTTTTTTTTTATTTGCAAATTCAATTAAATTTAAAGTACCGATCACATTTGTTTTAAAACAATTGACAGGATTTTTTTTTGCATCATTGTCATTACTTATTGCAGCCAAATGAATTATATAATCAACTTTAATATTTTTAAGTTTGTCCAAAGATTTCTTAATATCAATTTGAAATTTAGTATTTTTAGTCTTTTTATTGTAATCTATACCTATTAGATTATATTTTTTTTTTAGCCTTTTAATTAAAAAAGAAGCCACAAAACTTTCACTACCTGTTATTAAAATTGTTTTTTTCATGATTTAAATATGTTTTCCCATTGCTTTATGAATTGTTTTTTTCCAAAATTATTATTTATATAATTGTATCCTCTAGTAGCAAATTTTTTTCTTAATTTTTCCGAATTAATTAATTTTTGTATTTTGCTTACCCATTCTTTTTTATTTAAACAGGTACCATTAATTTGTATTTTTTTAAATATTTCTTCGTAAGAGTGAATTTTAGAAGTTAAAATTGGTATCTTATTTCGCATGAACATGGATAGCTTATTATTACTTTTACCTTTTTCAAAATTATAGTTTTTTCTTAGAGGTATAATTGCTAAATCTGAATTATTAATTATCATATTATTCATATTCAAATTCCACTGGTGAAAATAAATACTAGATTTTTTAAATGTGGTATTAGTAGAAAAATCATCATTAAAAATTTTTTTTATTTCTTTTAAGGAATTAAAGTTATTTAAGTTCAAATGATTCTTAATTTCAAAATCAGAAATAATATGAAGTTCAATTTTATTTTTTTTTTTCAATTCTTTAAAAGCAGGGTAAAAGATATTTAACGATGGAATATTTTCACACCTACCCTCCCAAACTATTTTAAAAACTTTTTCAAATTTAAATTTTTTTTTGTAAGTATTAATATTTTTAAAATTGCCCTCAAAAAATATATGGACGTTATTGTTTAATTTAGAGATTTTATTTTTTTGTTCTCTGCTTGAACATATAATTGCATGCGAAATTTTACAAATTTCCTCTAAATTTTTTTTATAATTAAATGAAATTTTATTATTTTCGTTTTTTAAATATTTATAAGTACCTCTAAGGATATTTTTTATACTTAAATTACTTTCAGATAAATAATCATCTACTAGCTGAAAAATAATTTTTTCTTTTCTTTTATATAACCAATTAATATTTGAAATATCAAACGTTGGAGGTAACAATAAGTAGTCATATTTTTGGTTTTCATTAAAAATATTAATTTTAATATTTTTAAGTTTTGAATAAAGAATTATATTTCTTAAATCATATCCAAGGTTCTTTGAATAATTCGAGGTTGGTATATATGCAATCTTTGTCATTAAGAAATTTAGCTAACTACAACTTTTTGATAATTTGTAAAGTAATAAACTCTAATGTATAAAAACAAAAATCTACATATGAAAAAAATAAGTAAAATAATTGATTTTAAAGAACTTTCGCAATTAAGAAACTTTTATAAAAATAAAAAGTTAGTTTTGGCTCACGGGACGTTTGATTTTTTTCATTACGGTCATTTCCTTCATTTGAAAAAAGCTAAATCATTAGCAGATATATTAATTGTTACTTTAACTGCAGATAAGTTTGTAAAAAAAGGACCAGGCAGACCTTTTTATGATCAAAAAACTAGATTAAATTATTTAAAAGAATTAAATTTTATAGATCATATATCAATAGCAAATTTTTCCACAGGTTTAGAGGTAATAAAGAAATTAAAACCAAATATATATGTGAAAGGTAATGATTATAAAAATTTAGAAAAAGATTTTACAGGAAAGATAAAAGAAGAAATTAAATTAGTAAAGAAAAATGGAGGTAAATTTTTAGTTACTAATGAAAAAAGTTTTAGTTCATCAAACAAAATTAATTTATTTAAAGATGAGCATAATTTAGATACTAAAAAATTTTTAAATAATTTCAAAAAAGAAAATAATTTTGAAAGTATAAGGGATCAATTAAAAAAAATTTCCTCCAAAAGAATACTTTTATTGGGTGAGACAATTTTAGACGAATATATATTCACAAAAACAATGGCAAAATCACCAAAAGAGGAAATCATTTCTGTACAAGAGTTGAATAAAAAAATTTATCTTGGAGGTATTTTGGCGAGCGCATCTCAAATATGTGAATTTCCAAAGGAAATTGAAGTTTTGACATTATTTGGGAAAGATAAAAATTTAAATAATTTCGTTAAAAATAAATTAAATAAAAAAATTAAGCTTAATTATATTCATGATAGATCGAGAGAGACAATTATAAAAACACGATTTCTAGAGCACAATAAGAAACAGAAACTTTTTCAAAATAATAAATTAGATATTCAAGATATTAAGAAAAGTACAGAGGCTAAATTTATAAATTATCTCAAAAAAAATCATAAAAAATTTGACTGTATAATGATAAATGATTTTGGGCATGGTATGATTACTGAAAAAATAAGAAACTTCATAATAAAAAACTTTAAAAATATTTTTGTAAATGTACAAACTAATAGTTCTAACTTAGGTTATAATTTAATAACAAAGTATAAGAGCTGTTCTTATTTCACAGTAGATGAGCCAGAAGCTAGATTAGCAACTAAAAATAGATTTTCAGATACTACAAATCTTTTTACACAAATTAGAAAAAAAATGAAATTTAATAGCGGAAGTATTACTTTTGGAGATAAAGGAGTACATTCTTACCATAATGGTAAAGTAATTTATTTGCCAGCATTAACAAAAAGTGTTGTTGATACTTTAGGTGCTGGAGATGCATTTTTTGCATACTCGTCGATGTTTAAACTAGTAAGTAAAAATATTAAAGAAATTAGTTTTGTTGGAAATCTTGCAGCAGCGATTAAAATACAGCATCTTGGACATGAAAAATTTATTACAAAAGAAATATTTTATCAATATTTAAAAAATATATTGGCCTAATGATTGTTTTATATAAGAATTTAAAAGATTTTTTTTCAAATAAAAAAAAATTTTTTTTAATTCAATTAATTTTAGTTTTAATATTAACACTTATTTTTGTGATGTTAAATTTGAAAAAAAGTTTTCATTATAAGATTAATTACACTGTAGATTATAGTAATCACGAACTTTATACTTATAATAATAGTTATAAGGCTCTTTTCAGAAATACATTAGATAAAATTTTTGACCCAAATGCAGGCGTAGACAAGCTAAAGCAAAAAGGGATGCAGATAAATTTTCAAAATCCAGAAAAATTCTTAGATTTAGGGTATTCTGATATAGACGATATTTTTTTCGTAAAAAAAAGTTCATTAGATACAAATAATCATAAAATAGAAATCGTTACACATAATAAAAATTTTAAAATAGATAAATATAGAAACGCATATAATACCAAAATAAGAAATTATTTTATTGCTGAAAAATATAAAAATGAGAAAACTGTAAAAGAAATAATAAAATATTTAAAAAGATCAGATAAAAATCCTTTTTTTGATGAATTTTTTTATAGATATGATTTAAAATATTCACTTTTAAAAGATTTAGTAGGAAAAGATAATATTATTATAACTGATAATATCGGATTTTATTTTTTTGAATGTACACAAGATTTAGGTGATGTTCCAGATGAACTTTTTTTAAAAATTTCAAAAAATACTACCTTATCTCTAGTTGAAGATGTGTCAAAAGAAATAGATATTTCCTCTTTCATTCCTGAACGATTTTTAAAATTTTTAAATTGCACTCTCGATAGAAATATATTTAAGATTAAAAATAAACAATTTTTATTAAGAGAAAAGTTAATAAATCTTCTTAATCAAAATGAAATAGCTGAGTCAGAAAATCTTGAGAAGATAAAACAAGAGATACTGGAAACAATTAATACTTATCTTGTTACTCCCAATAAGTCTGAAAATGATAAGTTTAAAATTTATTTATTAAAAAAAGAAACAATAAAGGAAAATATTAAAATAGTTTTAGAAAATGACAAAACAAGACATTTAAATAATTTAGGTATTGTAATTAAACAAATTAACAAAGACATAAATGAAATCAAGAATAGGAATTTTATTGAATTCGAGGAATTATATTCTGAGTATAGTTTAAAATATAAAATAATAGAATTTTTGAAATATTTTATATTTTTTGTTTTTTTAGGAATTTTATTTAATATAAATTATTATTTTTTCTTTAGTAAATACTCCAAAAAATGATTAATTCAGATAAATCAGTAAACAATATAGAAAAAATAAATTTTACAATTATTTCCTTATTTCCTTTACTTTTAATTTCGGGACCTATGTTTTCAGAACTGGGAATGATTTTCATGATTATTTCTTATCTATATTTATCTAAGCAGGAATTTTTTAAAAAAAAATTTTTTAAAAAATTTTTCATTATTTATTTGTTTTTTTTTTTAATTATTTTAAGTTCAATATTCTCAGAATTTATATTTTATTCCCTTAAAAGCTCATTTTTTTATCCAAGATTTTTTATCTTTGCTTTAGCAATAAGTTTTTTTTTAATAAAGTCTGAAAATCTTATAGCTTCAAGTTTTTATACGTTGTTAAGTATATTTTTATTTTTATTTTTTGACTCTACCTTGCAATTTTTTATTGGTGAAAATCTTATTGGTAAAAGTATTCTATTTAATAGAGTGTCAAGTTTTTTTGGCGATGAATTGATACTTGGAAGCTATTTATTAAGATTATATCCATTATTAATTTCTCTTATTTTTTGTTTATATTATGAAAAAATATCCTCAAATTTAATTTTAAGAATATTAATACTTTCTATTATAGTAGATTTTACAATATTATTGTCTGGAGAAAGAACTGCATTCTTTTTGTTACTTTTACAAAAAGTTTTAATATTTTTTTTTATTCCAAAATTAAAAAAAGTTATATTTTATAATTTTATAATATTGTTAATTGGTGGATTTTTTGCCTTAAATATTAATTCCTCGTTAAAGGAAAGGTTATACGATAATACAAAAAAATATATCAATATAGACTATAAACAAAAAGTTTTTAGACCGTTTACGTCTGAACATTCTGAAATTTATGAAACATCATATGAGATGTATGCTAAAAATAAATTTTTAGGTATAGGACCTAAAAATTTTAGAAATTTATGTTCTAAAAATGAATATAAACAAGAAAGACGCTTTTCTTGTTCAACACATCCACACAATTTTTATATTCAACTTTTAGCTGAGGGGGGGATATTTGTATTTTTAATTTTTTTGATTATTTATGTTACTTCATTTAAGTTTTATTTAATTAAAGTTAAAAATTCTAAAAATCAAAAATACAAAGATGCTTTTATCCTGTGTTTAATTACATTTTCAACAAATTTTTGGCCGTTTGCGCCATCAGCAAATTTTTTTAATAATTGGATTAATATGATAATATATTTACCTTTAGGTTTTTTAATCTATAATTATAATAAAATCAGTCACAAAGAGATACTGCAATGAAAACAGTGATTTTAGCGGGTGGGTATGGAACTAGGTTATCTGAGGAAACTGACTTAAAACCAAAACCATTAGTAGAAATAGGAGGTAAGCCAATTTTGTGGCATATAATGAAAATTTACTCTACTTATGGTTTAAATGAATTTATTATATGTTTAGGTTATAAAGGCTATTTAATTAAAGAATATTTTTATAATTATTTTTTACACAATTCAGATGTAACTATAGATATTAAAGATAACAAATTAAAAATAATAAATGAAAAATCAGAGTCGTGGAAAGTTACATTAGTCGATACAGGTAAAGAGACAGTCACTGGAGGAAGATTAAAAAGAGTATCTAAATATCTAGGAAATAAAGACTTTTGTTTTACTTATGGAGATGGCGTAAGCAATGTAAATATAAAAAAATTAATTAAATTCCATAAAAGCCAAAAAAAATTAGCCACTGTTACTGCAATAAAACCTCCTGAAAAATTTGGAATTTTAAAAATTAATAATGATAATATTGTTGAAGGGTTTTATGAAAAACAACAAGGTATTGATAAATATATAAATGGAGGTTTTTTTGTATTATCTCCTAAAGTATTAGATTTTATAGAGGGTGACAGTATAAGCTGGGAGCATGAACCTATGAAACATTTAGCTAAAATAAGACAACTATCTGCTTTCAAACATAGTGGTTTTTGGCATCCTATGGACACATTGAGAGACAAAAGGTATCTAGAGGATCTGTGGAATACTGGAAAAGCTAAATGGCAAGTTTGGAAGTGATTAAATCTAGAATAATCAAAAGCTAAATGTATAAAAATGTAAAGCAAGTTTTTAGTTTATTAAGTTTTCAAAAAAAAAAATTATACATTTTATTTTTCTGCTTATTTATAGCCATTTTCCTCGAGTCAATGAGTATAGGAATTGTTTTACCCATAGTTATGTTCATTTCCGATCCAAGCTTATTGTCTGACTATACAATCACACAGAGATTATTAGAAATGGGGTATAACGCTGGACAAATAATTTTAATTTTAGTTATTCTATTATTTTTAGTTTTTTTGTTTAAATTTATTTATCTCTCATGGTTAGCTTGGTTTAAGGGTCAAATTATTTATATAACTGAATATGAGATTTCAAAAAATTTGTTGAATTTTATGTTAAATAAAAATTATGATTATTTTCTGAAAAATAACTCAGCCGACATAATTAACCTTATAATTAATCAATGCAATATCTTAGTGGACTATGGCATTAAATCTTTAATAAATTTTATTTCTGATTTTTTTTTAATAATTGGTATTCTTATTTTACTCCTGATCTTGGAACCAATGATATCTATAATTAGTTTTATATTCATAGGTGTTTCATTTTATTTAGTCAATTTAGTTACTAAAAAAAGAGCGCAGAGATGGTCGGATACAAAAGTTGAAAATGAACAAAAAAGAATAAAACAACTTCAAGAAATAATTGGTTTATTTAAGAATATAAAATTGGGATCTTTTGAAAAACAATATCAAGATCTTTATAATTATTATTGTAAAGAGTCTACCATGGTTACAAAAAAACAATTTTTCATTACATCTATACCAAGATTGTTTGCAGAGTTTTCTGCTATTATAGTTTTTTCTTTCATTATTTTTTTAATGTATGTTTCAAATAGTCTAGATGTTGTAATCCTGCCAACCATGGCTCTATTGGCAGCTGCATCTTTTAGAATTTTACCAGCTCTGGGAGTGTTACAAATGTGTTTAGTTAATTTTAGATTTGCAACGCCTATTATTGATACGATACATAACTTACTTTTAGACCAAAATTTTAAAGATGAAAAATATTTACTAGAAAATAAAAAAACTAAGGAATTTAATTTTCGTGAAAGTTTAAAATTAGAAAATATTTCTTTTAGGTATGGTTCAAATCAGACTTTGTTTGATAAAGCAAATATAGAAATAAAATTCGGAGACATAGTAGGGATAGAAGGCAAAAGCGGTACAGGAAAAAGCACATTAATTAATATAATTTGTGGTTTAACTAAAATTAAAGAAGGAAAAATACTTGTTGATGGTATCGATATTCATAAAAACCTAAAAGGTTGGCAAGAAAATTTAGGATATGTGCCGCAGAATATATTTTTGAAAGACTCAACAATAGAAAATAATATTGTGTTTGGAAAAAAAAATTCAATTAACAAAGATAAAAAATTACCTGAGGTTTTAGTCCAATCCAATCTTGATAAATTTGTTAAATCTCTTGATTTCGGTTTGAACACGTCTACAGGCGAAAAAGGCACTTCAATTTCTGGAGGGCAAGTTCAAAGGATAGGAATTGCGAGAGGGTTATATTATTCGCCAAAACTTTTAATTCTAGACGAGTCTACAAGTGCATTAGACAATGATAGTGAAGACCAAATACTAGAAGAATTATTAAAGTTTAAAGGTAGAATTACATTATTAATAATTAGTCATAAGATTAGGACTTTAAAAATTTGTGATAAGATCTATAAAATTGAGAATAATAAAATAAATCCTACCAATAATGATTTGTAAATCTTGTAATAAAAAAATAAATCATGAATTGGTAAATTTAGGTAGCTCTCCAATAGCAAATAATTATTTAAAAAATCAAAATGAAAACGAGACTTGGTACCCACTTAGAGTTTTAATTTGTAATAGTTGTTGGTTGCTACAGGCAGGGCACAACTTAGAGTCTAAATTAATCTTTAATAAAGATTATCCATATTTCAGTAGTGTTTCTAAAAGTCTTTTAGAATATTCAAGAAACTATGTTAATGAAGTATATGAAACTTTTTTAAAAAATAAAAAAGAAGTCAAAATTTTAGAAATAGCATCAAATGATGGATATTTGTTGCAATTTTTTAAAAATAAGAAAAATATATCAAATATATTGGGTGTTGAACCTACTTCAAAAGCTGCACAGCTTTCAAAGAAAAAAAAAATAAAAACCTTAGAAATTTTTTTTGACAATGAAACTGCACTGAAAGTTAAATCAAAATATCAAAAATTTGATTTAATAATTGCAAATAATGTAGTTGCTCATATTCCAAATATAAATAGTTTTATAAAAGGAATTAAAATTCTTCTCAAGAATCAAGGTATAGCTACTATAGAATTTCAATATGCTGTTGATTTAATTAAAAAAAATGTTTTTGATAATATTTACCATGAGCATTATTTTTATCACTCATTTTTTGGTTTTTCCAAAATATTAAAAAAATATAATTTAAAGGCCTTTGATGTCAAAAGAGTTGATACACAAGGTGGGAGCCTTCGAATTTATATAACACATAAAAATAATAATCTTTTGAGATCAAGCTTGGCATTAAAAGATTTAATTAAAAAAGAAAAAAATATAGGAGTAGATACTAAACAATTTTATTCAAATTTTTCTAAAAGAACTAATAATAAAAAAAATGAATTTTTATCAACTATCTTAAAAATAAAAAAGAAAAAAAAAGTAATTTTTGGATATGGTGCTGCAGCTAAAGGAAATACTATGATAAATTTTTGTGGTTTGAAGAGCGACTTGATTAAATATGTAATTGATAAAAATAAATTTAAACAAAAAAAATTTTTACCTGGAAGCAGAATTCCTATTGTTTCAGAAAAGCTGATTAAAAAAGAAAAACCAGATTATATTATTATTTTCCCCTGGAACATTGCGAAAGAAATTTCTTCATCTCTAAAATATACTAGAAAATGGGGTTGTAAATTTATTGTATATCACCCAAAGGTTAAAATATTTTGAAAAATATTCTTGTTACGGGTTCTACAGGTTTAATTGGATCTTTAGTTATTAAGCATTTAAAAAAAACAAGTAATAATTTATTTTGTACCTATAGAAATAAACCTATTAAAAATTATAAAAAAATAAATTGGATAAAGACAAAAAATTTTTACTCCAAAAGTTTTAATATTTTAAAATTTGATATTTTATTAGATTTAGCATGGTATGATTTAGATAATTATCAATCAAATTCACATATAAAGTCTCAAGTAAGTGAGCATTTTAATTTGTATAAAAATTTAATTAAAAAAAATTCTAAAATATCAATTTATTCTGTTGGTACATGTTTAGAGTATGGCAAGAGAGAAGGAAAACTAAGGGAAAATTTTAAACCACGACCAATTATCAATTATGCTATAGCAAAAAATTTACTT
>MDTG01219173.1_pt1 | contig 13657 bp, 13 predicted proteins | sample 811421 | NCBI WGS metagenome assembly MDTG01 (sample SAMN05326645, study PRJNA326480) | marine metagenome | isolation source: seawater | place: Pacific Ocean: South East | collected 2011 | reverse complement strand
TAAAATAAAATTTGATTTATAAAGTCAACCTGAACCTAGATAAAACATAGCACCTCCGAAAAGGATTCCACTTATCAAAAAGATCACAAATGTATAACCCATAATTTGTCTCATATGAAGCCCAGCGATAGCAAGCAAAGGTATTGTCCAAAACGGTTGAATCATATTTGTCCATTGATCTCCATATGCTACCCCTAGAACAACAACATACGGTTCAACACCAAGATTCCTAGCAGCTTCAATCATAACAGGCCCTTGAACAGCCCACTGCCCTCCTCCTGATGGTATGAACATATTTACTAATCCACCAGATAAAAATGAATAAAAACCTAATGTTTCAGAACTAGAAATTTGTGTTATTTTGTCAGCAAAAACATTAATTAACCCTGTGTCTGACATTATTCCCATAATACCTGCATAAAATGGATACTGTAGTATAATTGGGCCAACAGTAGTTGAAGCATTATTGATTAATCTAACATAATGAATTGGAGAGCTAGATAAAATTAAACCAAAGCCAAGAAATGACCAACTCACTAAATTTAAATCTAAAGAAAAACCCTTTGAATAAAAAATATATAAAATAAAAAAAAGTAGAACAAAACCTAAAAATAAACTTATAGTTCTGTTGTTTTCAAACTTTTGAGCAAAAGTTTGTTCAGATTTATCCAAACTATTTTTTTCATTATCCTTGGTAAATCTAAAAATACTTGGATCTATTTCTTTTATTTCTTTGTCATCAGTAGGTCTCATCAAAGGATTGACGATAGTTATGATGATTAAAGTAATTAACGCCAAAACCATATTAAAGGTTGTAAAAATTGTCTCTGTTACAGGGATAATTCCAATTTTATCTATCAAAGAATGCCCTTCAGAAGACACAAATAATGCTGCTGAAGAAGAGTAACCCATGTGCCAGATAACATAACCAGAGTATGCACATGCTACAAGAAGTGGATAATGTATCCTAATCCTTTTTTTTGTGCATCCAATGGCAACATATTTAGATATTATTCCGCCGACAATAAGGCCAAATGACCAGGCAAATAAGCTTGCTACCCCAGAAATGAATGTCACCAGTGCGTATGCCTCAATTGATCTGCGAGGATAGGAACCAATTTTAGATAAAACTTTTTCAACCGGTTTTGTATGAGCAAGTGCATGCGCGGTAATCATTATAATCGTAATCTGCGCTGTAAATGTAAATAGTTTAGGTAAACCATTTCCCCATGCCTCGAAGGTTTGTAAGGGAGTTGCATCTGTATTAACTAAAGCTAATATGAAAGTTAATACAGATAAAACTATTACAAATATAAATGCATCTGGATAATATCTCTCGACAAGTCTAACAAAAGGTTTTGAGAGACTGTTAAAAACTCCTAGTTTTTGTGTTGACATATTATTTTACTTTAAGTGCTACTACCTTTCCTTCAAGCATAATAGGGATAATAACTAAGTTTTTATCCAAAATTACTTCATGATCTGCAGCACCTTTTCCGATCTCAGCCACTACTTTAAATTTACCATTCTTTTTAATTCTATAAAGTTTTGCACCTGTCCAATCTGTCACAAAATAAGCACCTTTACCATCTGACTCAATGCCGTCAAGATTCCCAATAGGTTTTTTACCAAGATCTTTTAATTTTTTGGTATGTATATTTATACTTTTTAAACTACCTTTAAGCTCTGGTGTGCCCCATCCTTCCATCACAGCACCCCAACTTCCAACAATAAGATTTCCGTCTTCATCATCGATATGGAGTCCATTAGGTGCCAACTGAGGACTGTAAAACCATGCAGGCAATTGGCCAAATTGATTCAATCTATAAATAGTATCTGTATACGTATCACCGACATATACATTTCCATACTTATCAGCAGTGACATCATTCATGCAAACTGAACCGTAACCTTTATATTTATTTGTAATTTTACCGGAAGCTATGTCAACCTCAACAAGTTCGTCAACATCAGCGATATATAGCTTTTCTTTACTAATAGTAAGTCCTTTTGGAGCATTAAGTTTACCTACCCACTTTTTTTTAATTACCGATCCATCTAATCCAATTTTTGAAATGTAGCCAGTACCATCTTTCTTAAATGGGTGATCTGTAATGTTAGACACATATAGTACTTCATTTTGTGGATCATAAACCACAGATTCTGGGAGTTCAAAAACTTTTTCAGTTTCCCAAACAACCTCCATATGATCGTCTGAATTTGCGACCTTGTTAGAAAAATTTAGCATTGTAAACACTAATAAAATTATAAATTTATTCATTATTAACTCCTTTTATTGTTTTAAATTATTAGGCATTGACAAATCTATCCCATTAGATTGATCAGAGGAACCTGGCCATCGCTGGGTGATTGTTTTTCTTTGAGTGTAAAATCTAACACCATCTGGACCATAAATATTTAGATCACCAAAGAGCGAGTTTTTCCATCCTCCAAAACTATGATAAGACGATGGAACAGGCAAGGGTATGTTAATGCCAACCATACCTATGTCTACTTGTTGAGAAAAATTTCTGGCTTCCTCTCCATTACCTGTAAATATGCAACAACCGTTTCCAAATTTATTATTGTTAATCAAATTAATAGCTTCTGAAACTTTTTCAACCTCAATAATTTGAAGAACTGGTCCAAATATTTCGTTTTTATAAGATTGCATACCTGAATTCACATTATCAATAATTGTTGGACCCAGAAAATAACCACGATTAGAATTCTTTTTTAGCAGGTCTCTCCCATCAATAACAATTCTAGCTCCTTCATCCTCAGACATTTTGATTTGATTCTTTACAAACTCTAAATGATCTTTAGAGACAAGGGGACCAAAACTATTAGAATTAAGATCATCTAATCCATATTTTAATTTCGATACTTTTTTTGTGAGACTATCAATAAACTTTTCCTTAACATTAGAAAAAACAACTGCAACTGACAAGGCCATACATCTTTGACCAGAAGATCCAAAAGAGGCTGATATTAACTGATCTGTAGTATAATCTATATTTGCATCTGGAAGAATCAAAGCATGATTTTTTGCCCCACCTAGCGCTTGACATCTTTTTCCAGAAATAGCTGCTGTTTCATATATTTTTTTTGCAACAGGAGTTGATCCCACAAAACTTATTGCCTTAATTCTGTCGTCCTCAATTAAATCAGTGACAACATTCTTATCCCCGTTAATTAGATTTAATAGTCCTTTAGGCGCTTTTGTTTCATTAAAAAGTTCTACAATAAACATTGAACCGATAGGATCTTTCTCAGATGGTTTTAAAATAAAAGAATTCCCAGTTGCAATTGCCAATGGAAACATCCAGAGGGGTACCATAGCTGGGAAATTAAATGGTGTAACTCCAAGAACAGTACCTAATGGATAAAACTCACTCCAGGAATCCACCGAGGTACTAATGTTTTTATTAAACTCTCCTTTTATAATCTCACCAATTCCGCACGCATATTCAACATTTTCAATGCCACGTCTTACTTCACCAACTGCATCCTCATGTACTTTTCCAAGATCTTTACTAATAATCCCTGCAATTTTATCAATATTCTTTTCAAGTAAAATCTTATAATCAAATAAAATTGACGCCCTCTTGGCTATCGAATATGATTTCCATTCTTCAAAAGCATTTTGAGAACTTGACAATGCATTTTCGATAATCTTCGATGAGGGATTTGAGATAGCGGAGATTTTCTCACCATTCGATGGATTAAAAATATCAATAGTTTTACCGGATTCGTAATGAACGTTACCATTTATAATGTGTCCTAGGTTTTTTTCCATGATTAAAAATAGACTATACAAATTAAATTGCAATTCAAACTTAATTTATGAATTATTAAAATGCAAAAAAGCATTTTAAATTATCTGTTTTAGTTTATTCTTTTATTATGTTTAATTGGAATGATCTGAATTCTTTTTTAACGCTTTCAAGATGTTTAAAATTAAAACTTGCATCTAAAAAGCTAAAAGTCGAATCAACAACAATTGCTAGAAGAGTATCAAGATTAGAAAATAAACTTAACACAAATCTGTTTAGTAGATCTCCTAAAGGATATATTCTGACTGAAAAAGGAATAGAGTTAGTAAGGTATGCTGAAAAAATCGAAAATGAGGTGTTTGGAATAAATGATAGTTTTTCAAAATCAAACCCTAAAATTAGAGGTAAAGTTAGGTTAAGTGTGGGTGAAGGATTAGGCGTTGAAATTATAAGTAAATACCTAAACTTTTTTTATTCTAAATATCCAGAGATTGAAATTGAATTACTCGCTGACACCAAATCTAGAAGTCTATCAAATAGGGAAACTGACATTCTTATATCTTTATCAAGACCAACGAAAGGACGATTATTAACATGGAAATTATGTAACTACTTTGTTAAACTTTATGGTTCAACTAAATATGAAAAAAACATAAAAGCAATTTCTAATATAAAAGATCTTTCTAATCATAATTTTGTGAGCTATGTTGACGAGCTAATTGAATTTCCTGAATTAAATTATCTTAAAGAAATTAATAAAAATTTAAATGTAGTTTTTTCTAGCAATAGCCTAAGATCTCAATTACATGCTGTCCAAAATGGAGTTGGACTTGGGCTTCTGCACTCTTTCATAGCTAAAAACGAAAAAAACTTAGTCACAATCTTGCCAGAATTAATAAATATAAAAAGAGAATATTGGATTGTAATTCATGAAAATTTGTATAATTTGCAAAGAATAAAAGCTGTTGCAGGATTTGTAACTGAAATACTGAGAAAAAGGATCTTATAACAACATCAAACAACTAACTTTAAACCATCATACGCTGCTTGACAATTCTTAGGTAATAAAGAATTAACATAATTATAGTCAACTTCATAGTTCATATGAGTTAGAACAGTTCTTTTAGGTTTGATTTCATTTATCCACCCCATCACTTTGTCAAAATGAGCATGAGAACCATGGGGCTCAAATCTTAGACAATCAACAATCCAGAGATCCAAACCATGTAATTTTTTTAATAAATCATTACTGATATTTAAGACATCTGATGAGTAAGCGAAATTTTTAATTCTAAATCCAGTCGATTCAATAAAACCGTGGTCATGTTGGAAACTTTTAATTTCTAGACCTTTAATTTGAAAAATACCATTTATCTCATGAGGTATTAAACATGGTTTATAATAAAAGCCCTTAGATCTAGGGGAAAGCTTTTCAAAAACATAAGAGAATCTATTTTTGATCTCTTCAATATTCTGCTTTGTTGCATAAAGATCTATATCTTTTTTCATAAGAACATTAAGAAATCTAAAATCATCAATTCCATTAATATGATCTGCATGACAATGTGTAATTAAAACTCCATCTAGACTTGTAACATTTGCATTTAGAAGTTGTTGCCTTAAATCAGGTGTTGCATCAACTAGAATGTTTAAATTATCATATTTAATTAATATTGATGACCTTAATCTTCTATTTTTTGGATTATCAGGATTACAATTTCCCCAATTATTCCCAATAGCAGGAACCCCAGAAGAACTTCCACACCCTAAAATTACAATCTCAAATCTCATTATTTGCTTTTTTAAATAATTTAAAAAAATTTTTTGTTGTTATTTCTGCAACTTTTTCATCTGAAATCCCTTTTACTGATGCAACTTCCTTTAATATATATTTTGTAAAAGCAGGTTCGTTCCTTTTACCTCGAAAAGGAACTGGAGCAAGATATGGAGAATCTGTTTCAACAAGTATCCTTTCTATTGGAACATAACTTACTATTTCTCTTAACTGATCACCTTTTTTAAAAGTTATAATTCCTGAAAATGAAATGTAAAAACCAATATCCAAAGCACATTTTGCTAGCTCTTTTCCAGATGAAAAACAATGAATTAATCCATTAAATTTTTGAATTCCAGAAAACTTTTTCAGATTTTTTATGGTTTCATCGTCAGCATTTCTAGTATGAATAATTAAAGGTATATCCTCCTCAGTGGCAACTTGAATATGAGCTTCGAAAAAGGAAATTTGATTTTTATTATTATCATAACTACGATAAAAATCTAAACCTGTTTCTCCAAGGCCAACAACCTTATTATAGGACAAATTATCTTTTAATTTTTTTTTTAGAATTTTAATATCATTTTTTGTGATTTCTTTTGGAACATTATTTGGGTGTACTCCTGTAGTACACCAAATATTTTTATATTTTTGAGAAATTGAATGTATTTTTTGAAAATTTTTTAGATCAACTGATATACTTAACATATGCTCAATATCATTTTTTCTAGCATTATCAATTATTTTATCTAGATCTCTATTAAAATCTTCGAAGTTCAGATGGCAGTGTGAATCAACAATTTTATTTTTCATATCTGGGAAATAATTGATTTGGTTCACATAGCTGATGATTTTTTGGAACTGAATACTTTAATGATAAGTTAATAAAATTTCTTTCTGATTCGCTAATTTTTAACAAATCAAGTATTCTCTTTGCAGAGTCAGGAGTGAATGCTTGTAGAATAATTCCAACTATTCTAAAACATTCAATCATCAATGATAAGTCTCTTCCTGCTTTTTTCGGGTCTATTTTAAAACTTTTCCAAGGTTGGCTATCATCAACAAACTTATTTAGCTCATCTATATATAAAAATATATCCTCTAATGACTTACTTATCTCAAAACTTTCCATCTTTTCCCTCACTATATCAATTAATTCATATCCATCTTTTTGCAATTTAGGAATATTTTTTTCTTCTTTTATTACGTGAGTAACTGTATTATTGAAATTTTTATATAGAAATTTTGTCACTCTTTGGATTAAATTACCTAAATTATTTGCTAAATCAGAATTGATTCTATTTATTAGAGCCTTTTCAGAAAAATCACCATCGTTTCCTAGTGGTACCTCTCGTAGTAAGAAGTACTTAAACTGATCTAAACCATAGTCATCAATTATTTTATTTGGATCAATAGAATTACCAAGTGATTTTGATATCTTTTTTCCTTCATTTGTCCACCATCCATGAGCAAAAATTGATTTGGGTAATTGAAAATTAATTGACATTAACATCGCAGGCCAATAAACGGCATGAAACTTTAAGATATCTTTCCCAATTATGTGTATGCATTTTTCCCAAAATTTCATTCTATCATTGCCTATGTCTGGGTAACCAATTGAAGTAAGATAGTTTGTCAGCGCATCAATCCAAACATACATTATATGATTCGGTGAATCAGGAATCTTTATGCCCCACTCAAAACTTGTTCTTGAAACAGACAAGTCCTTAAGTCCTGACTTCACAAAACTTTTAACTTCGTTCATTCTTGATCGCGGTTTTACAAAATTTGGATTTTTTTCATAAAATTCCAATAATTGTGATTGCCATTCTGATAATTTAAAAAAATAACTCTCTTCTTCAACCCATTCAACTTTACTACCGTCAACTGTTTCATAAAAATCGTCTTTTTTAATTAATTCTTTTTCTTGATAAAATGACTCATCTTTCACAGAATACCAACCTTTATAATTACCTTTGTAAATTTGACCGTTTTCAATTAATTTTTTCCAAAAAAATTCAGCAGCTCTTTTATGTCTTAATTCTGTAGTTCTAATAAAATCAGTATTTTTAATTTTAAGTTTCTTCGCAAGCTTTTTAAAATTTAACGAGACTTTATCAACAAAATCAATAGGATTTGTTTTATTATCTTTAGCAGCCTTTTCAACTTTTAAACCATGCTCATCTGTTCCCGTTGTAAACAACACATCTTTTCCATCTAAATGATTAAACCTAGAAATTGTATCACAAATTATTATTGTGTAGGCGTGCCCAATATGTGGTAGATCATTTACATAAAAGATAGGTGTTGTTATATAAATTTTATTCATAAATATTTGTATCTATATATTCTGTAAGAAGAAAATGTAACTCTTTTTTTTTATCAATATTTATATTATGTCCTGTAAATAAATTTATTCTTGAAAAGAATTTTAAGATTTCTCCTGAAATTCTTCTGTTATTGAAGTTTTCTAAGAATTTTTTCTTTAGTTTGCAATGAATATAAGATGATATTATTTTAAAATTTTTATCATAATCTTTTGAAATTAAATTGAAAAAAATCTCAAATTTAGTCACATTGAATTCTTTTAAATTTATAAGTTTTTCAAGTTCACCGAGTATTTGAATACCATTTGAGTTTGAAAATATTAGTAATTTCTCAATACTCCCACCAATTAAATTAAAATTTTCATCTAAATTAAAACTTTCTAAATTTATTTTATTTACATCACAAAAATTCCTTATCTCATCAATTTTTAAAGGTCTAAAATCAATCTTCATACATCTAGAAATGATAGTTTTAGGTATTTTATTAAAATTATGACAAATGATTATAATAATTGTGTTTTTTGGTGGTTCTTCAATTGTTTTCAATAATGCATTATAAGAATTAGAGTTTAAATGATCTGCATTATCAATTAAGATAAAACATTTTTTTTCATTATCTGAATTTGTTAGATAGGTTTGAACTATCAAATTCCTAATATCGTCTATTAATGCAACGTTCTCGTCTGAGTTAATTTCAAAAAAATTCTGTTTTAAAGTATTTGAATTTGAATGAATGCTTTTTATAAAATCAATAGCAGTCTTGTGCTTTCCAATTCCCTTTATTCCATTAAAGATTAATGCATGAGGTATATTATTCTTATAGATTCTTTTTAATAATTCTAGTTTATCTGTGTGAGCGAAAAGTTTATTTTTTTCAAACATTTTAAATAGAATAAGGTATTGATCTTTTATAAAATGATTTTGTATTTATATGATCGATTATAATACGATGAATCTCTTCCTTAGATTTAGATGCATCTACTTTAAACATTTTTTTATCTTGTTTGCTTAAATTTAAAAATGTTTCTCTAACTTTTTTATGAAAATTTTTTGATCTTTTCTCAAAACGTGTTTCTGATTTTTTGATTTTTAGACTTCTTTCAATACCTTTATCAGGGGATATATCCAAAAGGAAAGTCAAATCAGGATAAAAATTAAATCCAAAATGTTTGTGAATAAATTTTATTTTTTGATGGAAATTTTTTGAACTCGACTGGTAACTCAAAGTTGAATGAAAATATCTATCGCAAATTACAGTTTTATTTTTTAAAGAAGGGATAACTTTTTCTCTCAAATGCTCATGTCTAGCGGCATAAACAAGTAATAGTTCAGCATCTGATGAAATATCACATTTATTTTTATTTACTAATAATTTCCTAATTTTTTCTGAAAAAATAGTTCCACCTGGTTCCCGTGTTATAATATTTCTCTCATTGGCTTTTAATAATGATTTTGAGAGAAGCAATGATTGAGTTGATTTTCCAGAACCCTCACCCCCCTCAAAAGTAATAAAATATTTCATTCTGTTTTAAAAATACTATCGCCGAGTAATAGATACTTTAGATTATAAAACACTTTAGAAAAAAATGACATCTTTTTTACTTCCTCACTTGAATACAACTCATACTTTTTTAATATTTTTTTATTTTTATTTTTAATGAATAGTTCAGCTAACTTTTGATCTTTTTTAACTGGAGCGACTATAGGATTGTAGTTTTTAATTGTGTAAATAAGATCTTTTCTAATTTTTTTTGGAATTGTGATACTTACTTTATCTTTAGAGTAGATTCCTACCTGTTTCTGCTTACCTCCCCACACGTTAAGTCTTGTAATTATTTCGTTTTGATTAAAGAGATCCAAATTTTTAAATTGATTAAACCCTATTTTAATAAGTCTTGCAGATTCCTTTGATCTTACCTTACTTGATTTTAATCCATTGAGAATGATTATGAGCCTTCGGTTATTTTTTTTAACTGAGGCAACCAAACCATAACCACCTAAAGACGTATGTCCAGTTTTTAATCCGTCTGCACTTACATCGTTATAAAGAAGTGGGTTGCGATTTAACTGTTTGATATCGCTATATGTAAATTCCTTCTCGGAATAGTAATGATAAAGACTTGGGAAATCTTCTATGGTTTTAATTGTCAAGGTAAGCAAGTCTTTTATAGTTGTGAGATGATCTGGATCTGGCCAACCAGTTGAATTAGTAAAGTTTGAATTAATTAGCCCAATCTCTTTAGCTAAGATATTTAATTCTTCAGCGAACAATTCTTCACTACCTGAAATTCCCTCAGCAACAACAATGCACGCGTCATTTCCTGACTGAACAATAATTCCTCTAATTAAATCCTCTATGGAAACTAGGTTATTTACATTTAAGAACATTTTAGAACCGCCTTTTTTCCAGGCCTTCTTACTTACTTTAAATTTATCAGATAATCTTAGTTCTCCATCTTGTATTTTTTTAAAAAGATAATAAATAGTCATGATTTTACTCATTGAACTAGGTGACATTAATTCATCAGCATTTTTTTCATAAATTACACTTTTTGTTTCGTAATCATAAAGTATTGCTTGTTTTGCTGAGGTTTCAAAGGAATAGGTTTGATTTGAAAAAGTAATTAGAAAAAAGAATAAAATAAGTTTAATCATCTTAATTAACTATCAAATGACTGGCTGTATGACCTAGTTTAAAAAGTCTATCTTTTATAGATTCTGCTGATTTTATATTTTCAATCGGGCCTATCCTCACTCTATATAAATATCTGTTATCGACAAATATTCTTTCAATGTAAGCTTTAAATTCTGATAGTTTCGCTGTCAGTGATTTAGCATTTCTATGATCTGTGAAAGCTCCGACTTGGATTGCTAAAGGTTTGTTTTTAAGAATTGAATTTTCGTAAATATCTTCATTAGATTCTATCTTAATTGCATTAGTATCAATATTTCCTGATAATTCTTTAATATTTTGTTTCTCTATTTTTTTTACTTTGGCAGACTGAGCTTTCATTGTTTTTGAATATGATTGTTTAACCGAATATTTTCTTGATTCATCTTCTAAAATTTGAACCTTTACTCTTGCTGTTCCTGCGTTTACAAAACCAAGCTCTTCAGCCGCTTTCTTTGATAAATCTATTATTCTATTTCCAGCAAATGGGCCTCTGTCATTTATTCTTACCCTCTCTAAAATTAACCCATTATCAAGATTGGTTACTTTTACAATTGAGGGCATTGGCAGTGTTCTATGAGCAGCAGAAATTTTATTTTGATTAAAAATCTCTCCATTTGCAGTTTTCTTTCCATGAAATCCTGGACCATACCAGGATGCAATACCTATTTCTTCGTAATTATAGTCAATTGCAGGGTAATACCACTTTCCATTAATTTTATAGGGATTTCCCACTTTGTATACTGGATCATCGCCCCAGCTCCCTATTCTTTTTGCTGAGTTAACTAAGAATGTTGTCTCTGAACAACCCATGAGGAAGTTAAATAAAAATAACAAAAATATTATATTGAATGAGAGAGATTTCTTACTTAATTTCATCAGAAAATAAAAACACTGTTAATGCGAAATAATTAGATCTGTTCCAGTTCAATATAACATCAAAGTTTTTTGAAACAAGATAACAATCATTATTATTGTTTGAATCAGGCAATATTAACCTTAACTTATCTGTCTTGTAAAAGTTTTTGATTGCAACTCCTTTGTTTTCCCAAAACTTAGCACTTTTAAAGTTCTTGTTTTTTGAAAGTTTTTCAAAATTTTTATTTATTTTAATTTTTATTTTTTCTCCCCATATCAAATCATTATCCCAACCAATTGTAGATAAATAATTTGCTCCAGATGCAAGTGCATCTGCTTTCTTAAAAAGATTTTTTTTTTTGTCACCATCAAAATCAACTGCATATTTTATAAACGTACTGGGCATGAATTGTGTTTGTCCAAAAGCACCAGCCCAAGAACCTTTGAATAATTTTCTATCAAAATGTCCTTTATCAAGAATACTCAATGCATATTCAAGCTCTCTTGTAAAAAATTCTTTTCTCCGACCTTCATACGCTAAAGATGCTAGCGATCCCAAAATATCCATCTTACCCAAGTGTTTTCCAAATGCAGTCTCGATACCCCATAATGCTGCTAGAACTTTTGGGCTAACATTATATTTTTTACCTATTCTAATTAATAAATCATTATTTTTTTTGTATTCCTCATTAATTTTTTTAATATTATCCTTTGTGACGATATTTTTGAAATATTTATCGAATGTTAAACGAAACTCTGGTTGTTTTCTATCTAGCTGTATTACTCGAGCATTATATTTTATGGAATTCAAATAATTCAGGGTGCTTCTCTTAAATTTTTTACTTTCTAATTCTTTTTTTGTAATTTTTATCCATTGATCCCAAGAAATTTCTCTTTTGGTATCAAAATCTAAATCAGGAGCGTCTGCACTTCTAGCGTGAGCGAGATTAGAAGAGAAAACAAATAACATTAAAAAAGTAAAAATTTTAGAGAAACTAAACATTTCTAAATCGTAATTTTTTTCTGTTTAATTCAGATATTTTTTTGCATCCAAGTAATTTCATATTTCTAATTAATTCGTTTTTTAAATTTCCTATTGAACGCTCAACGCCATCTTTTCCAGCTGCAGCCAGGGCATATAAATACAATCTCCCACCTGAACAGGCATTAGCACCTAGAGAAAGTGCCTTAAGAATATGAGTCCCTCGTCTTATTCCACCATCACAGATGACCTCGATCTGTCCACCAACAGCATCAAGTATTTCTTTCAATTGATCAAACGGAGATCTTGATCCATCAAGTTGTCTACCACCATGATTAGAAATCATTATTGATGAAGCACCAATCTTTACAGCATTTCTTGCATCCTCAACAGACATAATACCTTTCAAGCAAAAAGGTCCATTCCAATATCTTCTAATATTTTCTGCATCCTTCCATGACATACTTTGATCTAGCATTGTACTAAAATAATCACTCACTGAAACAGCTATATTTGAACCCTCTCCTACGTAACTACTTAAGAATGGTAGATCAAATTTCTTTCTAAAGAGATAGTTTAAAGTCCATGATGGAGATGTCATATAACTTATTATACTTCTAAGATTAAATTTTGGTGGTGATGTAAATCCAGTTCTCAGGTCTCTTTCTCTATTACCTCCTGTAATAGTATCAACAGTAAGCGCCAAAGCATCAAATTTTTTTTCTTTACATTCATCAATCATACTTTTTGTAAGTTCCTTATCCTTATGATAGTAAAGTTGAAAAATTTTAGGTCCCTTAAGCTTACTTATTTCTTCTGCAGACACAGTAGATAAAGAAGATATCCCAAAAAATGTATTAAATTTTTCAGCAGCCTCACCCACTGCCATCTCGCCCTTGTAATGAAAAAGTCTCTGAAGAGCAGTCGGTGACAGAAAAAAAGGTAAGTCAATTTTTTTACCAAAAATTTTTGTACTTAAATCAATGTTTTCCACTCCCCTCAAAACATTTGGAACTAAATCACATTGATCAAATGAGGTTACATTTCTTTTTAATGTTACTTCATCGTCAGCACCCCCATCAATATAATGAAAAACTGGAAAGGGAAGTTTACTTTTTGCTAGTTTTCTAAAATCGTTTATATTATGACAATTTAAAACATCATTCATTATATAAATTTAATTTATTATGAAAAGTATTCAAACAAAAAGAATATTGAAAAAGAAAAAAAAGATTCTTAATCTAATTAATAATATTTTTTCACTTGATG
>MDTG01109428.1_pt1 | contig 13658 bp, 12 predicted proteins | sample 811421 | NCBI WGS metagenome assembly MDTG01 (sample SAMN05326645, study PRJNA326480) | marine metagenome | isolation source: seawater | place: Pacific Ocean: South East | collected 2011 | reverse complement strand
TATGAAGTTTAAAGCACTTAATAATCAAACTTACAATTTACCTTATCTGGAAAAAAGTAAAATAGATTCTTTTATTGGATCATCAACGAAGAGTTCTGTAGTTTCTGGTGTGATTAATGGAACGTTGGGGGAGATTAATTATATCTCCAATCAATATAAAAATAAGTTTAAGAAAATTATGATAATTTTAACAGGAGGAGACTCGAAATTTTTGTTTAATCATATAAAAAATGGCATCTTAGCGGATTCAAATTTTCTTCTATCTGGCCTTAACTTATTGCTAGAGTTGAATAAAAAACCATGAAAAGATATTTCAATACTTTTATACTAGTTTTTTCAAGTTCATTGCTTTTTTCACAATCTGGAAGTTTGTCCCCTTACTCTTTTTTTGGGGTTGGAGACAATACCTTTAAAGGGACAATAGAAAATCGATCAATGGGAGGTCTGAATATATATAGTGATAGTGTACATCTTAATTTAACTAACCCTGCAGCTTTTTCAGAGCTTAAATATGTGAATTATTCCTTGGGAGTTGACTACAATAATTTTAAGTTAATTTCGGACAATTCAAATGAAAAAGCAACTACTGCCAATATGAATTATCTTGCTGTCGCAATACCTACAAAAAAACTAGTATTTGGATTTGGTATTATGCCAAAATCATCTGTAGGATATTTACTTCAAAGTACAGATAATTCAAGTGACCCAAAACAAGTGAATAGATACGAAGGTGATGGGGGTGTAAATACTGCATTTTTGACTTTTGGTTTTAAAATTTTTAAAAAATTAAGACTAGGGGTTTCAGCTAACTATGAATTTGGAAACTTGGAACACTCTAATTCACGTTATTTAGATGAAATTTCTTTATATACAAAATTAGTTAGTAATTCATCACTAAGTGGTATAAATTATAATTATTCAGCGTTGTTTAGAGAAAAGGTTTTTTCAAGTGATTTGACATTACATGCTAGTTATATTTTTAAGCCCAAATCTGAATTATCTTCAAAAAACACACAAGTTTTATCAACTAACACTGTAAACAATGGTTATGGAGGAGACAGTCAAGATGTTGATTTGGCAGCTCTGAATTTAGATGAAACGATTATTAACCTCCCATCAATAAATACAATAGGTTTTGGAATTGGTAAAGACACAAAATGGTTTGTTGGGATTGATTATACCAGATCAAGTGCTGGAGCCTATGAAAATAAATTATTGAATCTCCAAAATGTAAAATATCAAGAAGGTTCAAAACTTTCCTTTGGAGGATTTTACATTCCTGACTATGATTCATTTACAAGTTATTTAAGCAGAATTGTTTACAGATTTGGTTTAAGATTTGAGAAAACTGGTTTGGTTGTGGAAAATCAACCTATTGACGAATACGGAATTAATTTGGGTATTGGTTTTCCTTTTTTAGGTTTTCAAAATGTTAATATTGGTTATGAGTTTGGAAGCAGAGGTACAAAAAGTGCTGGGTTGGTAAAAGAAAATTTTTCAAGTTTTCGTCTTGGTCTTACTTTGAACGACAGGTGGTTTGTAAAAAACAAGTATAATTAATATTTTTATCGAACTGATAATATTTAAATTGATATGAAAAATATTTTTATTATAGTTTTAACCTCAATCACACTGAATTTAAATGCTAATTCTATATCTTTTGATGATTGTATTTCAAACCTTTCCATTTTTGCTGAGTATGCCAAAGTGAAAAATTATGACTCAGCTTATGACCCTTGGGTTGCTGTGAAAAACGAATGTCCTGATTTAAATTCAGCAATTTATATTTATGGGGAGAGAATTTTAAAAGACTTTATAAAGAATAGCGAAGGTGATAAAAAAGTTAAATTTCAGTCTGATCTTATAAATTTATATGATGAATGGCTTACATATTTTCCCAAAACTAAATCTGGCAAGAGTCAAGTTGGAAAGATTTTAGCTATTAAAGGCCAATCCATGGTAGATTACAAACTTGCGAAAAATCAGGAAGTTTTCGAAGTATTTGATCAAGCTTTTAAGAAAGATCAAAATAGTTTCACTTCACCCAAAGGATTATACAATTATTTTAAAGTTTATTTTAATCTTTATAAAGAGGAGAACTCCAATGTTTCTCTGGAAGAACTTTTTAATAAATATGAAGAACTTATTGAAAAATTTGAGTTTGAAATGGATACTTACACTATGAAATTAGACATATTGCTAAACAAAGTCGCAAATGATGATCCATTGTCGTCAAGGGAAACTAAAAACAAAAGAGTTTATGAGGTAAATATGATAGCTTGTTCTACCTATTTAAACAACCTAAATGCAATCATTGCCAAAGAATCTACATGTGAAAATTTAATACCACTTTACAGAAAAAGTTTTGACAAGTTTAAAAGTGACCCAGTTTGGTTAAATAGAGCAGCTAGTAGGATGGATAGTAAAGAATGTTCTGATGACCCTCTTTTTGTTGAGCTTGTAGAGGCATTGCATGACTTAAATCCATCTGCCAACTCTGCATATTATTTAGGATTGTTGAACGATAAGAAGGGTGACAGCCAAACAGCTATCAAATTTTATAACGAGTCAATAGAACTCGAAACTGACAATTTAAAAAAGGCTAAAACTTTGTATAAAATTGCTATAAAGTTTAAAAAGTCTAAGCAGTTTAGTAAGTCGAGAAATTATGCCAATAGGGCACTTAATTTTCAACCCTCTCTTGGAAGCGCATATTTATTAATAGCGAATTTATATGCCTCTAGTGCCAATAACTGTGGAAATTCACAATTTGATAAAAGAGCTGTCTATTGGCTTGCTGCTAAAGAAGCCAGAAGAGCCGCATCAGTAGACGCATCTGTTAGGAAAACCGCAAATAGAACTGCTGCAAGTTACGAGGGAAGGGCACCAACTAAAACAGATATTTTCACTGAGGGAAGAGCAGGTGAAAATATTTCTATAGGATGCTGGATTGGAAAAAGTATTTCTGTCCCTAATTTGCAATAATGCATAAATCTCTTATTCTATTTCTAACTTTGGTTGTATTTTCATGTAATAATGATTTCACTAAAATAAAAGAAATCAATAATAGTAATGATTTACCAGTTGGAATAGCTGAAAATATTAATCTTGTATATACTGATTCAGCAAAAGTAAAAGCTATTTTAGAATCACCACTAAATAAAGATTTCACTAATTTAAAATTCCCTTTCTCTGAGTTTCCAAATGGAGTTAAAATTACCTTTTTTGACGTTGACAGAAATGAAACTTTTGTGAGTTCTGACTACGCCGTTACTTATAATAAAACCAACATAGTTGATTTGGTTGGAAATGTTATCATTGAATTGAGTGATGGCTCTGTTTTGAAAACATCTCAGTTATATTGGGATCCCGAGCAAGAATGGCTTTTTACTGAAAAAAACTTTACTTTTAAAAATGATGATTATGATATAAGAGCCAACAGACTTGATGCAAACAGGCAATTCACAATTTTTAATACTGGTAAACTTGATGGTAATTTAACTGTAGAAGAAAGTGAAAATTAGAAAAATATCAGAAAAAGCTTACATAGTGATTTTTTTTATTGCTAGTTATGAATATTTTTTTGGAGATTCTGATGATATTCAAAGAAAAAATATTTTACTAATTTTCGCAATTGTTTCACTATTTATGTTTTTTTTTAGAAGGTATTTTAGAAAAAAATTTGAAAAAAGAAAGAACAAATAGTGCAAATTGATTTAATTATTATTTTGACTGCTATTCTTTTTTCAGTATTTTTTTCTGGAATGGAGATTGCTTTTGTATCAACTAACAAAATCTTTTTAGAAATTGAAAAAAAACGAAAAAGTGTTTTGTCAAACATACTAAAAAAAATCACCAAGAAGCCATCCAAATTCATTATTACTATGCTTGTAGGCAATAGTATTGCATTGGTAATTTATGCTCTTTTCTCAGGAAAATTAATTTTGAGTTATTTGTATCCTGAAATAGATCAATCACTTTCCGTTGAATTTAAATACATATTTTTTCAAACTTTAATTTCTTCAATCTTTATAATTGTTACTGCTGAATTTTTACCTAAAGTTTTGTTCCAAATATATTCCAATAAAATATTTAAATATTTATCACTTCCAGCCTATTTTTTTTTCTTAATGTTTAGCCCCATATCTTATCTATTGGATCGGATTTCCAAAAGGACTTTAAATAAATATATCAAAACCAAAGAGTATGAGATGGGAATGGTCTTTAGTAAAGATGAACTAGGGGATTATATTAATGAAGAACTTGCTAATGATTTGGATAATCAAGAAAAAAAAACTGAAATACAAATTTTTAAAAATGCTTTGGAATTTTCAAGTGTTAAAGCTAGAGAAGTTATGGTACCACGAGCTGAAATAGTCTCGGTTGACAGGTATACGAATACATCTATAATTAATCAAAAATTTATTACCAATGGTTTATCCAAAGTATTAATTCATAGGGAAAATATAGATCACATTTTAGGATATGTAAGTTTGTTTGATATGTTTAGTAAACAAAAAAATATTAAATCAATAATTAGAAATGTTGAGTTTATTCCAGAAACAATGCTAATTAATGATATTATGAAAATTTTAACCCAGAAGAGAATTGGAATAGCTGTGGTAATTGATGAATATGGAGGAACCTCAGGAATAATAACTATTGAAGATGTGATTGAAGAACTGTTTGGAGAAATCGAGGATGAACACGATGTTACAGAACTAACTGAACTAGAGTTTGACACAAAAAATTTTTTATTCTCAGCAAGATTGGAAGTGGATTATTTAAATGATAAATATAAGTTAGAAATTCCTGAAAGTGATGAATATGAAACCCTTGGAGGTTACATTGTTCATAACACCCAGGGCATTCCAAAAAAAGGGGAAATTGTGAAGTTGAAATCTTTAGAGTTTGAAATTAAAGATGTCACTGAAACTAAAATTGAAACATTATCTTTAATGATTAGAAATTAAACTATTACCTTTTTTTTATTGAGATCTAAATTGTATTTTCGTTTTTCAAAATTTTTATATGGCAATTTTAGGTAGTTTAAGGAAGAATTCTGTCGTTTTGATTACTGTTATTGGTATGGCTTTATTCGCCTTTGTAATTTCTGGTGTGTTTGATGGAAAAGGATATGTAGCTCAATCCCCAGTTGGCGTAGTAAATGGGGAAGATCTTTCAATCCAAGATTTTAGGGATCAAGTGGATTTTTTACAAACAAATTATAATCTTTCAGGATTAAATGCAGTAAATTCCGTTTGGGATCAAAAGGTAAGAAGTTTAATATTGAGTGATCAGTTTAAATTAAGTGGAATTAGCTCAGGAAAAGACCATCTAGAAACCTTGATTTCAGAGAATCCTTCATTTAACTCAGATCCTAGATTTTTAAACGATATTGGAACTTTTGATCTGAATAAGTTCATTGATTTTGTTGTTGAATTAAAAACAACAAATACTGTAGCTTATGAACAGTGGAAAAATCAAGAATTAATTTTTGAGAACCAGTCCAATGAAAAAATCTATTTTGATTTAATTAAATCCGGAATAAATTTTTCATTCAAAGATGCTCAATTTGAATACTTTTCTCAAAACGATAAGGTTGATATTGAATTCATACAAATTCCGTATTCTTCAATCGAGGATAGTTTAGTGAAATTAAAGAATTCTGATATTGAAAAATACATCAAGGACAACCAATCAGATTACCAAATTGAATCTTCGAGAAATATAAAATATGTCCTTTTCGATGAGAAACCTACTAGTCAAGATGAAACTGAAACAAGAAATATTTTAGAAAATTTACTAAAAGAAAGGAAAGAATTTAATTCAGTTTCCAAGCAAGAGGAAATAATACCAAGTTTAAGTAGCTCCAAAAATTTAACAGATTTTATAAATGATAATTCGGAAATACCTTTCGACTCAATCTATGTCCCTAAAGGTGCTCTTCCAGTAAACGATGCAAATCTTCTTTTCAATCTTGACATTGATAAAACATATGGTCCATATATTGATGGTGAGTATTTCAAAATATCAAGAATGCTTGACAGAAAAAATGGGGGCAATGTTAGAGCCAGTCATATTTTAATTTCCTACAATGGTTCTCAAAGCGCTACTCCACAAATTTTAAGATCAAAAAATGAGGCAAAAAATGAAGCAATGAGAATTCTAGGTTTAGTTAAAAAAAATCCGAATTCATTTTCTTCCTTAGCATCTGAATATTCTGATGGACCATCTAAATCTGTTGGTGGCGATCTTGGGTTTGTCCAAGAGGGTTCAATGGTTAAACCTTTTAATGACTTTATTTTTTCTAGAAGGGTAGGAACAATTGGGATGGTTGAAACTGATTTTGGTTTCCATGTAATTAATATTGTTGCAAAGGAGGACCTTGTTTTATTAGCATCGGTAGCAATTAAAAACTTACCCTCTGACAGAACCAGTGATAAAGTATTTAATTCTGCTACTAAATTTGAAATTGGTTTATCAAAAGAAGCTGACTTTGACAACCTTGCTCAAGAAAATGAGTATGATGTTAAGACTGTGAATTCAATAAAAGTCCTTGATGAGAATCTTCCTGGCCTTGCTAATCAAAGAAGATTAATCCAGTGGTTGTTTTCTGAAGAAACTAAAATTGATTCATATAAAAGGTTTGACCTCTCTGTTGGAGGATATATAATTGCCAAAGTAACTGGCATGAAAAATGAGGGATTAGCGACAATTGATGATGTTAAGTTTACGGCGGTTCCCAAGGTAAGAAATTTACTGAAGGCAAAAATGATAATAAAACAAAACTCTGAAATTGAATCTTTTGAAGATTTGGCAAGTTACAATGAAACCGAAATAAAAAAGGCTCTAGCACTGAACCAAAAAAGTGCTACGTTGACTGACGCTGGCATTGAACCCCTTGTTGTTGGTTTTGCTTTCGCACTTCAAGAAAATGAAGTGTCTGATTTTATAGTTGGTGAAAACGGTGTCTACAAAATCAAAATTATTAAAAAGCAATCTTCAAAAGAAATGGAGAGCTATGAGCCCTATAAAAATCAATTACTTCAATCCAAAAGACCAATGTCTACAAACTCATTGTATTTAGCTTTGAAAGAAAATGCAGAAATCGAGGATAATCGGTCGATTTATTATTGATTTAAAAATATCCTCCACTTGTCAATAATATTCGAAAGAAAAGTATTGTAAATACAAAAGAGACAATAAACTTCATTGCTACTCCGGCCAAAAAACCTGTGAGGGTGCCTAATGAAGCTTTAATAGCACTTTTTATTCCCTTGTCGTTTAAAAGTTCACCTGAAAATGCACCAATGAATGGGCCCGAAATCAGCCCAACAGGCCCTAGAAAAAAACCCAGTAAAAGACCTATTGTAGCTCCAATTAACCCTTTTTTCGATCCACCAAGTTTTTTTAAGCCAATTATTGGTATAATCAAGTCCAAAAAAAACACTGAAATAGCAATCGTAAAACACCCAATAATAAAATAAAAATCAAAAGGAACGAAACTAGTGAGGTTTAAAAGAAGTAAACCTGAAAAACTAGTAATCGGACCTGGAATTAGAGGAACAAAACTTCCTATGAGTCCTAAAAAACACAGAATTATTCCGATAATAACAAAGAAAATATCCATCAATTTTTTCAAAATTACAAAATATAAAAGTGAATTTTTGTAATTTCAATATTTATGAGATTGTTTATTTATACAACGATTTTTTTTCTATTTATTAGTTGCAACAGTAATGTTAGCAATAGTAAAATTAATATCTCAAATGATGAAATAAGTTGGAAAAAAAATGATGAATTTCCATCTATTGATTATTGTGACCAGTTTAAATTAAATTCAGAACGATTTAGTTGTTTTAAAAATAAACTATCAGAATTAATATTAGAGACAATTGATTTTGAGTCAGTTTCAGTTTTTGAGAGTTTAAATGATACAATAAAACTCTATATTTTGGTAGATAAGAAAGGAAAAATCTCTCTTACTGATAAAAAAATCAATAAACTCATAAAAAAACAAATTCCATTTATAGAATTGATTTTAGACTCTGCTATAACTAAACTGCCTGTTGTTTTGCCTGCGATAAAAACTAGTATTGGTATTGAAGTAGATTCAAAATTTGAACTTCCGTTAATACTAAAAACCAATTAATATTTGAAAAAGATCAAAGAAAAAATAATTTTAGGAATCGATCCAGGGACTACGATTATGGGTTTTGGACTTATTAAAGTAGAAAATAATAAAATGGAATTGATACAATTGAATGAATTAATTTTAAAAAAATATAAAGACCATTACCTAAGATTAAAATATATTTTTGCTAGGACTATTGAACTAATCGATCAATACAGTCCTGATGAAATTGCGATTGAAGCACCCTTTTTTGGGAAAAATGTACAGTCTATGTTAAAATTGGGTAGAGCACAAGGTGTCGCAATGGCAGCTGGTTTATCAAGAGAAATTAGTATTACTGAATATTCTCCAAAAAAAATTAAAATGTCAATAACAGGGAACGGAAATGCATCTAAGGAACAAGTTGCAAAAATGTTGCAACAATTATTATCCATAAAGGAATTACCTAAAAACTTGGACTCTACAGATGGATTAGCTGCCGCCGTTTGTCATTTTTATAACTCTGATAAAAAGATTTTTGAAAACAAATACAATAGTTGGGATTCGTTTATTAAACAAAACCCAAATAGGATTAAATAATTTATTTGGCAGGAATTTATATACATATACCTTTTTGTAAGCAAGCATGCTCTTATTGTAACTTTCACTTTTCCACCTCATTAAGGTCCAAGGATATTATGGTTCAAAGTATAATCAAAGAACTTATTTTGAGGTCTGATGATTGTGAAGAAATAATTGAAACCATATATTTTGGTGGAGGAACCCCATCAATCATGAGTGTAGATGAAATTGATCAAATCTTAACAAAAATTACAGAAAACTATACTGTTTCAGACCATGTAGAAATTACTTTAGAAACCAATCCTGATGACATAACTAATAATAAATTAATTAAAATTACAGATACAAAGATAAATAGGATTAGTATTGGAGTACAATCTTTTATTGATAAAGAACTTCAATTGATGAGAAGGGCACACAATTCCATACAGGCTCAGAAATCAATAGAATTATCTTTAAAATTCTTTGATAATATTTCAATTGACTTAATTTATGGAATTCCAGAGTCAGACATGAAATCATGGAAATCCAATTTAGATATTTCGTTAAAATTTGATTTGGATCACTACACAGCTTACGCTTTGACCCTAGAACCTAAAACAATTTTGAAAAAATATACTGACAACAATATTATTGAAACCCTGAACGAAGATATTGTATATGATCAGTATTATTTAACGAACCAAACTTTCTCAAAAAAAAATTATATTAATTATGAATTGTCCAGCTTCGCAAAAAAGGGTTTTTATTCAAAGAATAATTCTGGATATTGGTTGAGAAAAAAATATATAGGAGTAGGTCCATCAGCGCACAGTTTCGATGGTCAAAAGCGAATATGGAACGTATCTAACAACACTAAATATATTAATGCCATTAATAATGGACATGAATTTTTTAAAAGTGAATATTTGTCAAATATAGATAAGTACAACGAGTATGTTATGACTGGTTTAAGAACAGTATGGGGTGTTTCTCTTATGTACTTAAAAAAAGAATTCGGTGAAAAATATAATAAACATTTTGTTGAAAATTCTCGAAAATATTTTGATTTAAATTATTTGAAGAAGGATGATAATATTGTTACAACAACTATTGAAGGCAGATTCTTGGCTGATGGAATTTCGTCAGATTTGTTTGTAATCAATGGATTTAACGAGTTGTAGAAAGATCAGAAAAATGATAATAAAATTTTGAAATGGTTTCAATACCCATCAAAAAATTTGATAATCCATAGTGTTCGTTTGGTGAGTGTATTGCATCACTGTCTAATCCAAAACCCATCAAAATCGTTTTACTATTTAATTCTTTTTCAAAAAGTGCAATAATAGGGATGCTTCCCCCGTCTTTTGTTGCGAAAGGCACCTTATTGAAAACATCCTCATATGCTTTACTGGCAGCTCTAAATCCAACTGTATTTGTTGGAGCTATATAAGGTTGACCACCGTGATGTTCTTTTATTTTTATGGTCACTCCTTTCGGACAGATATTTTTTATATGATCAGAAAATAAAGAGCTAATTTTTTTCCAATTTTGATTAGGAACCAATCTCATGGAAATTTTAGCATAAGCTTTACTTGGTAATACGGTTTTTGCTCCTTCACCGCTATAACCACCCCAAATACCATTTACATCCAATGCTGGTCTAATTGATTGCCTTTCAGAGGTTGTGAATCCATCTTCACCACGGATAGAATTAATTTTTATGGAGTTTTTGAAATCTTCAAGGTTGAAAGGGATTTTTCGACTTTCTGATCTTTCAGAATCAGAGATTTTTACCACATCATCATAAAAACCTGGAATGGTAATTTGATTTTTAGAATCATGTAAAGATGAAATTATTTTGGAAAGCATATTAATAGGGTTTGCTACAGTTCCACCATAATGTCCTGAATGCAAATCTCTGTTTGGTCCTGTTACTTCTATTTCCATATAACTCAATCCTCTAAGACCTGTGGTTATTGAAGGTGTGCTCTTGTCAATCATTCCAGTGTCAGAAACTAGGACTATATCATTAGAAAGCTTTGATTTATTTTCTTTTACAAACATTTCAAGATTATCACTTCCTACTTCTTCTTCACCCTCAATCATGAATTTTACATTACATGGCAGTTTACCGTGATTCATTATCGTTTCTAAAGCTTTTAAATGCATGAACATTTGACCTTTATCATCACAGGCTCCTCTGGAAAAAATAGCTCCCTCAGGGTGTGTCAATGTTTTTTTTATGTATGGTTCAAATGGATCTTGGTCCCAAAGTTCAATTGGATCCACAGGTTGAACATCATAATGCCCATAAACCAGTACAGTTGGCATGTTTTTATTAATTATTTTTTCACCATAAACAATTGGATGCCCTTTTGTTTCACAAATTTCACATTTATCAAGGTCAAGTTTTTGAAAATGAGAAATCAATAATTCTGCAGCAGCCCTTGTATCCTTGTTATGATTGCTATTGGCACTTATTGAAGGAATACGTAATAACTCAAATAATTCACTAACGAACCTGTCCTGATTTTTCTTTATGTATTTATTAAAATCCATCATTTTTATCATACAAATTTAAGTAATTATTGATTTTCCATCCCATAAAAACATAGGTTTATTAATTATATGTTACTTATATTTGCTTACCATTTGCGGGTGTGGTGAAATTGGTAGACACGCTAGACTTAGGATCTAGTGCTTCACGGCATGGGGGTTCGAGTCCCTTCACCCGCACAATAAAACCTTTACATCAGTAAAGGTTTTTTGTTTTTATTTAATTTCTTTTGATCCAAATCTCATGTAAAGGGTCGCCTTTAGAGCTAAAACCTTGATGATTCCATTCACCATTAATTATGTCGAAATCAAATTTCAGCACTATTCCAGCTTTTGAATCGTCTCTGGAAAAAAAATCTATGCTCTCCTTATACTCTCCATTAATTGTTGTGTACGTGCCACCACCGGTGCCCATGAATTGTTTTGTTTCAATATTATATGCAATCCATTGGAATCGTGTTCCAGATAATATTTTCATAGTCTTTCTTGGTCTATTAACATCTCTGAGCTGTTTTTTTCCATCACGAACTCTTCCTGACATTAACCAAGCTCCTTGTAATTTTCCAGGTTTTCCACTATCAATTCTTTTGAAAATCATATCACTACCAACTATCGATAATTCATTTTCTCTTAGTTTGATTTCGAATTCAATCTTATCTCCAACTCTTTCATTATTTTCAGTATCAAATTCTACTGTCTCAGACATTAGATTTCCCTTCAAATTCCATGAACCACCATTTGAACTTATAAATTTTCCTGAGTTGAGTTCGTAAGTGCTAATTGTTTGGTAATTATCAGAAAATATCACAATACTTTTTAACTCTTGTCCATTTTTGGAGGTATGTATTCTTTCCCATGCACCTATCAATTTTTGTCCATTTACGTTAAAAAAGGAAATAAGCAGAAACATTAAAATTGTGATTTTTTTCATTTCATTTTTTTTATTAGTTCAATAACTCTCTTTGAAGCTCCTAAATTATTTTTAATGAAGTTATAATTAATTTTTCCAATTTCCGATCTTTTATCTTTTGAATTGATTAGTTCAAGTAAACGTTTGTCGAATGACTTTTGACTATTGATACTATGTATTCCTCCTAAATTAATAAGCTTATTTACCTCATCAAATTTGTCATAATTCTTTCCAATTATTACTGGCGTTTTGAATACAGCTGGTTCTAAAGTGTTGTGTAGACCAGTTGTTCCCATACCGCCACCAACATAAGCAATATCAGCGTAGCTGTAGATCTTAGTCAATATTCCAACTGAGTCAACTAACATTACTTTTGATTTTATTCTGTTATTTATTTGGAAATTTGATATAATTGTAACATTACATTTTAAGGAATTTTTAATTCTATCAGTTGTTTTTTTATGAATTTGGTGAGGAACTATTATGAAACATACATTATCAGAATCCATTTTATTAATAAAATTTATAAATAACTCATCATCTTCTTTCCAAGTGCTTCCAGCTACAACACACAACTTTGAGCCTTTGAATTTCTCGATATTTTCAATTTTATTACAACTTTTTTGAATATTCATCACTCTTTCAAATCTTGAATCTCCAATTACTGTTGAGTTTTGAAATCCATTTTTTGACAAAATGTTCATTGAATTTTCATCAATAACAAAAAAATGGGAAAATGCTTTTAGTCTCTTTTTAAACCATTTACCATAATACTTAAAAAACCAATGATTATTTCTAAAGACTCCCATTATTAGATAAGTCGGAATATTTTTTTTATTTAAATAATTTAAATAGTTAGGCCAAAACTCATATTTAACGAAAAGAACCATTTTTGGATTTACCAAATCGATGAAATTTTTTGCGTTTTTGGTTGTGTCAAGGGGAAGTAAAATGGTTAAATCACATATCGACTTATCTTTTATTATATCAAATCCTGAATTTGAAAAAAATGAAAGAACGATTTTATAATCTACAAAAGACTTTTTGATTTCTTTTATTACTGGAAGAGCTTGTTCATACTCTCCTAAAGAAGCAACATGAACCCATATATAATTTTCAAAATGTTTGGTTTTTTCATTTAGTATAGAAAATGATTCAGATCTGGGTTTTAGAAATTTCTTTATTTTCTCACTGAAAAGTGAGAAAAATGATAATAATTGTTCAAAAAAAGCAATTAAAAAATTATAAACTAAACCCATATTTACAACGAAAGTATCATTTTGTAAAGATATTTAATATTAAACACCAACATTTTACTATTTTTGGGCAAAAATTTTTTTATGAAAAGAATTCAAATGGTTGACTTGCAGAGCCAATACAACCAGATTAAGAGTGAAATAGACAATTCCGTTATTGATGTAATGGGTAATGCAACATTTATAAATGGACCATCTGTAAAATCTTTTCAAAAAAACTTGGAGGCATATTTAAACGTAAAAAATGTTATTCCCT
>MDTG01095915.1_pt1 | contig 13658 bp, 13 predicted proteins | sample 811421 | NCBI WGS metagenome assembly MDTG01 (sample SAMN05326645, study PRJNA326480) | marine metagenome | isolation source: seawater | place: Pacific Ocean: South East | collected 2011 | reverse complement strand
TTGTAGAACGTGCAGATGCATCTTTGTTTGAATCTGTAGAAAACGGCATTTGGGTTGCTTATACATATGATTTGAATGTAAAAAATAAGCATGTTGAAGTTTTTGGTGATGCTGGTGATGTTATTTTCGTTTATGGTGTACTTACATGAACCTTATTCTTGTAAGATGTACAATGGAATCACTTATCAAGATAGGTCTCTTGGATGTTGGGGACGAGATCTCATTTGTGTTCAAGAAAAACAAAATGGTCGGGAAAGTTGGTTACGGGGGTCATGTCATAAATACGACAATAACGCGGGCAGATGGAGTGGTGGTGGACACGCTAATGACGAGAATATATCCGAGTTTAACTGCTTGGAGCGAAGCTTGCTTAAGAGAGGGCCTACTAGAAGAGCATACGCGTTATGCGTCTTGGAAACGCGTTACCCATGTAAAAAGCCAGAGAACACTTCAGAGTTTAAGAAGCCAAGCGAACGTGAGTACAAAGGCGTCACAAGCGAGCAGGCAAGATCTTTTTATGGAGATCAACCGCTTACAGACTCTTGTCAGTCAATTAAAAAAGAAAAACATTGCTCCAAGAGAATCCGCCGAGACGACGGACGCATTGTTAATGACTCCATCAGTGATAGAGTATTTCAATCACTGGGCAACGACATCCTTATTGAATGGTTAACTCCTGAAGAGCTGCACAATACAGAGATTGCTTTTGAGTGTGCGTTCGATTGGGGGCGTGTTTGGCATGGTGGTAAAGTTAAGGACAAAAAAACTGCTGCGCGTATTCACTATGATTTACAAAGGGGTTTGCAAGCAGAATATTTGCTGGAAAAGTACGATCGTGATTTAGCGTTTTCTGCTTTTTGGTACGTTTTGGACATCAAAAATCTTATTCAGCTTGCACACCAGTATTCACACTTAAAAACTATACGGAAATTATCATATTTTAATTAATTAACTCCTTTATTTCTTCCAAACTATGATTTTTTAACAAAGTTCGAATAGCCATTCTTATTGTATTTTTTGTTTGGGTAAAATTGCTCTTTCCAACGCCAAAGTCATTTAGAGTGTTTGCATCTGGTAGTATCTGATTCAGAAGTTCGTTTTTCTTCACAAGCACTACCGAGTCAACTGCTATGCCCCTTTGGAGCAGAAATAGCATAGCTGGAACAAAAATATGGAAAGCAATCTGGCGTGGTACGATGACCAAATTCCAAATGTTGAGTATGATTGGACTAATTTCTTCAGCTAAGGCGTCTAGTTTGTCTTCATAGAAACGCATCACCCTAAGGAAAATAGGTTTGGAAAACGTCTCTGTCAAAATTATGTTTTGTAGGGTGCAGATATTAATAAGCCCGCTTTTTTTGCAATGCTTAATAAATTTGTTTCCCAGTTTGATAGCGGATGCATAATTCTGTTTATATTTCTCAAGTTCCTGTGTCTTACGCGCGTGCGAGGTTACAAATAAATCTAGAAACTTCCTGACTTCCCGCTTGCACTCTTCATTCTTTATGTTTAATGTGCCAGCTTTAACGGTGCCATCTGCTGCTCGACTGTACATGTTAGGGTCGCGTTTATCAGCTGTAATCGTGGGAACGCATTTGCTGGTAAGTTTCCACGACCGTACGACCTCGCTTTCATTATGCCACTGCACTCCGCTGATAGGACAAACCAAAGTATGGTCATCGTTAGGGATTGGTTCTAGTGGGCAATTCTCTGTGCAATGGTGCACAGTACCAGTTCCCTCACAAACATACACGTACTGTAGAGCACGCTTAAAATTGCTTTTGTTCATCCATGGTTGGTTATTTCCACTCCAGCGTATGTGTAAGCCATCCTTTTCGTGTATGTGGACATTAATTTGACGAGCACGGCAGTCTTTTGTGCATACGTGAGGTCTACCGCCAATTTTTGCCTGTAGGTGAGCTACAATGACGGAATCATCCATTGGTGGTATTTCTCTCTAAATTTATAGAACAAGGGTAAGTACACCATATTTTAAAAATACAGTACACTTATAAGACCCACTACACAAAGAAGCATAAGTAGGTCTTCAAATCGCATAGCAAAACAAAGAGGCAGACCTATTAGACATACACACGCAATAGTGGCTATTAACTCAATATATTCTGGCGCGTAATAAAGCCATGTCAAAAAATCTATCATTTATACATTTTATCTACAATAAATAGCTTGCTACTGCCCTGTACCCTACCCACAATAATCCAACAGCTATAGCGTAGTCAACGTATTTTGGCTTTTGTTTTATAGCGGTAACTTCCAAGTGAGCGTAATTTTGCATGTATTTAAATTTCACAGAGTATCCTTTTTTTGCGAAAACCCTTGTAATTTTATCCTGTAACGCGTCACTATACTCCTCAATATTCTTGTATCTTACCTTGAACCCATCTTGCATGATTAGATTACCAATAAACTCAGATCTTAAATCTTGATTATCTTCATCTGCAACTTCGTCAAGCCACTGCATTTTCCTTAGAGATAGCGCCTTTATAGGGTCAGTTTATAAACTCAAATGTATTCGCATGAATTTGTAGCAATTTGTGTGGCGGGTTGCCTTCTATATCATAGACCCCTTCTTGGACCTTTGCAAAAGGTATATCTGGTTCTGTGCCGGAGTGTAAATGTGGAATGATAAGTGCCCGACAGTATTGCACCACCGGGTTTGACAGATCGTGGTCGCGTTTTCGCTTCTTTGTACCGGCTAGTTTGTGTAAAATAGATCGGATTTGCAGTGTCTTTGCGTCCATACTTACTTAGTAGTCATTTCCTTAAATATGTATGTCTATCTGTGCAGTGATGAGAAAACCACACAATTATTAACTTCTTCAACTAAAGAGGCATGCCATGTTGACGACGGGTTTAAGATCCTACTAGTACTGGAGGTACCCGAACATTTAGTTGCAAGTATACTACTAAAGTGGAAGCGAGAGAGCAGAGGGCCAATATCAAGGGTAAACAAAGGTCTTCGAATAGCTAAGAAGCATCTTTTTAGAGTTTACGTGGCTAATTCTGACGTCGGTGAGTTGGCAACTCTGCAAAAATACAAGTCAGCACCGGGAGTCCCGAAACCGGTACCCCAAGAGTTTTGGGAGAACTTGTGAGTGAAAATTTATTAATCCTATAAATAGTAATGTTTTTTTGCATAAATGGACTTGTCGGATCTAGAGAACCGCTATGGGAAAATCCCTGCAGCACTTGAAACAGAGGCAAATGCCGTCTGGCAACAATTGCAAGAGCAAAGTGATCATGTCATCGCCGCGAAGTTTCTTTCTAATTTCGCTATTGACGACGAAAATTCTAAACTCACGGGGGCGAAGGTACATAGGGGTGTCATCGTCAGTTTGAAGCCGGGTTACCGCATTTCAGGGGCCGATACTTGGTTACATCCAAATTTGAATCAATGTCGTGCACTTTATGACGGCGGAACTTTTACGAATGTGTCTACTCTTGAGGAGACTGATTGCAGTGCGGGTGTGTACGCTGTGCAGAAAATTAATGCTATTGGTGATCTCGTTAGTCAACCACACACTATCGTAGATTTCCATGTCCACGACGCTACTCAGATTCGTAACAGTTGGAACGGTCAGACTGTGGAGTCGGTGTACAGCACCAACTTGCGCGATCGCACAATGGAGGAGGCTCAGGAGTATGCTCAAATGTTGGGTGCACAGAATAAGATTCGTGCTGATTTTACTAACATCCTTTATCGCGGGCGCGGGGAGTACCACTTTTACAACAACGGCTACAAGGAGGCTGGGCTTGTTCTTTTAAGTCCACTGACGGGGTACAAAGTTGTTGATTCAAAAGATCACGCTGCGGATTATCTTTCCGAGGAGCTTATTGATGTGGGTTCTCTTACTCCGAAGCAACAGACTTCACTGTACACAAAAGCCCACTGGGAGAGCTGTGACCTAGTTAACACTTTTGTGACGCGCAAGTCTTTTTCACCAATGCAGGCCGAGTATCGCATGCAAAGGGGTAACTTTTCGGCTGCAAATATTATGAAACATTTGACACCGCAAGCTATTTTAAAATTGACGCCAAGTTCAGAGCACGTGCCGAAGGAGAGGGAGATTTGGGATCATTTGAAAGACGACCATTTGGAGATTCCTATTACGTCCGCGACCATGAATCAATTGTTAGAGCTTAGGGATATGTACAAGATCTTGAATCCGAAGTACTACAGGAACGGTAAACTAATTTTAACTAGAGAAATTGTAGCAAATCTTTAAATTAAAATTTATTGTAATTTTCTAAAGTACAGTAAACTAAGGAAATCTGTACCGGATTTCAATTTCCGCGACCACCTTGTATGTCTGGCTTCCCTCCGTGTTCGCCTGAAAACGCGCACCCAGATTGGACAGACTCGTGTATGGGATCTGACTAATCACGTTGCTGTAAAGCTGGTTGATGCAGTTATCCACAACCGTTTTGTTAATCTTAAGAAACTCACCCTCCTTCATTGATTCGTCGCTCAAATTAATTCCAAGCTGCTCCCAGTTGTTGCGAATAATGGAGACAACCACGTGGTCCTCCGGTACATAGCAGTAGTCCTTACCCTGGAAGCGGGTAATACCGTCATGGAGCTTCTCGAGGGTGTATCCACCGTACTCCTGAATCCAGCGTGAGCTCATGAGGCCCTCCGGGTGGTAGACCACCTGGTCGGTGCGGTGTTTTTCCTTCGGGAGGATCGTGACAACGTTTGTGAAGCCCTCGTTCGAATGGGCGTGGTTGGATGACATATCATTGACTTCCTGCGTGTACAGCCATCCCTTGGCGTTGGCGACATTGGCTTCGTTAGAAAACAGGTTAATGCCGACGGTGACAACCTCGGGGCAGGAGGACGAAACAGACTTGAGCGACATGCTGGTGACGATCGCCTGGTCAAAATTCTTGGCCTTGAGAGCCTCTTTCTCTTCGGGAGAAAGGTCTGAGGAGATGTGTGGGGCAAACACGTGCGAAGCATTCTGAATGTTCACAACGCGTCCGTTTGCGAGCCCGGCGCCAGTAGCGTTGCACTCAAAGACAACGCGTCGAACAAGCTCGGGGCTGGACGTTGCGACTTCCGCGACTTCAGTAGTGGGTGCTTCTTGGATCTTCGATGCAGCAGATACAGGTACAGCCGGACGTGACATTTATTTCATATTCGTGGCTTATAAATACGTAGTTTATTTTGTTTAAAAATTATGGCGTGGACAGAGAGAACAGTTCCTGGTGAGACTATCAAGGACGTCAATCTACCCGCAGTTGAAGAAAAAAATTATAATGAAATAGACAGATTCAAACAAATATTGGATAATATGCCGCCTTTCATAAAAGTTACTTCACGTAGAACTCGTAAGACTCTTGCGAAGTACGAGGAGCTGAAGCAGAGGCATATTGTCGCTTTAAGAGAAAATCCAACATTTAAGTTTGTCATGATGGTAGCTGGTTTAACAAATGAACCTATGCAAAAATACTGGAAAGGGAATTCTGCAAGTCCGTTTTCGGACACAGCAGTACCTATGAATACAAAAATATGTAAAGAAGACTTAGAAATACTTGTGAAACGTGCACGTGAAAACGCTTTAGCAGATCTTCATCAATTTTGTAGACCTATTACTGCCGTTCCAATGTATAGAGGTGCTCAGGATAAACTACCGCAAGAAATAAAGCAAAAAGATCGCCCAAGTGAAGATGTTGGCGATGCTGGTACAAGCCCACTACGACCCCAGGCACAAGCCAGTCGTCGAGGCCGGCGTTCTTCGGCACTTTCTGGTAGAATAAATTTTCCTACAAACAGCCCTCAGCGTGATCCGGATCGCATTCCGGAAACACCACCTCCCCCGGTTCGTCGTAGTAAATCGATGAATCAACCAGTAATTTCTTTTAATTTGCAACCCCAAATGGTGAAGAATAATGGGGAATCCTCAGCTGGTGCCTCTTCAGGCGGTGGCTCTTCATCCGGTCAAAAAAGAAAAGACCGCAAAACTACCGGTCTCGACGATGATGACAACGATGAGGATGAGATGGGTGATTCCTTCACAGGAGTTAACCCAGATTACATATATAATGGCCCGCGCCAGCCCTATCGCAGGAGACCACCTTCTCCGAAATCTTCTAGTTCTTCTAGTTCAAGTTCTTCTAGTCCTATGTCTGGGGAAGCGGCAGCTTTTTATAGATGGAAATTCGACAGAGACAGAGAAAGGATCAATAATAAATTTCCTCCTCGAAAACCAAGGGGAAATCCATCTAGGAGGCAGTTTGGTGATGTAAAATACATCTACAATATGAGCGATGAGGAGTTTCTTGATTTTATAATAAGATTTCGAAAAGAATTGAATCGAGGAGTCAGACACACTATACGAAGATATATTCTAGGAAGAACTATTATTCAGGCTGACCGTACTCAATTACATAGTCAGGAAGATAATTATAATAACCCATTTCCAGCCCACCATCATCATAGAGGGCAGGACACGGCAATACAAAGGCAAACTCATGGATACGATAGAATACCGCCAATGCCAATTGCTCGGAGTGACCCTTGGACTGGTCAAAACGATGCCGAAGTACCTTCAATACCACCCGGAATAAAAGCTGTCCGCTCTTCAAATGACTATGATCGTTTTAACAATCAGTCTGTTGATAGAATATTTGACCAAGATAGAATTCTTGTAGACGGTTACGATCACCCCGACGAGTACGTTACACTAAATCGGTCTCGTTGGTGGGAATGGTCCAGAAATGAAACTATTGTTCGCTGGGACTCAACGATTGCTCCTGAAATGTGGTTTCAGAGATATGTTGCTAGATGGCTTGCTTATGAAAAGCCATTAAATGAAGATGAAGCCCGTCTACAAACAGATGGAGTTGGTGTAGAGCCACAGAGTGAGGACTTGCGTTTGTTTAGAAACCGTTTTCAAGGACTTTTTAATAATTTGAGATTTGAAGAAAGGCAACAAAATGGGAATGGAAGATGGATCCGTGATTTGACAGGACTTCGGCTAACTAAATTCATATATGGTCCAAAATATGATAGCAACGGAGACCCCATAGTTGAGGAAATTTACAGGACAAAAAGAGAAAAAGCAATATTTATGGAAAAAAGAGAAAGAATTGCGCGGAGATTAGAACGTACATACGGGGAAAAAGAAGATGAGCGTGAGAAAGAAATTGATCATTTACGGGAAGTGGAGAAAAAATTAAGAAAACGTGCAGATGATGCAGCTGACCAACGAGACAAGGCAGATGTTTTAGAGCAAGCTGACGAAGCGAGATCAGATCGTAGGCGTTTAGAATCTTATAGAGAGGCTGCTAATACTAGAAAAAGTGTAGCTCGCGATAATTATTTTAATGAAATGGAACAAGATTTGGCTGCAATAAGAAAACGTTGGGCTCGTGATGAACCTGAAAATACAGAGTTACCTGCTTACAGGGGTTGTGACGACGTTTGTGAAGTACCTTTAGATTTTGTTAAACCTCTTTTTAATGAGCGTTTTTCTTATTGGAAACATGAGTTAGTATTGGGAGAATATGAAAGAAAAGGGATGTATCAAGCAGACCAGTGGTTACAACAGACTCCCTGGGCAATCGGTAAAATATATTTACAGCCCGATATGTTTGCACACATGCAAGAAGCCCATATTGCAATAACATCCAAATTTAAAAAATTTTCTCATCTGAATATACATGATTGGTTCAATGCAGAGAGACCACGATATTTTTTTGCAAAACTCGTTGCGCTTTGTATTCGTACGTCAGCTGTGTTATCGAACAAGAGATACGGGCTAGACAAAGCTTACATGCGGCTAAACCTCGAGAAGCGGCGGATAATGCATGCAATTGGCAAGTTGGAGGCTCCTCCGAGAACACCTACCACAGCGGTTGCCTTTCCAAGAGGAACTCCTAGTCAATTAAATGCTTGGGAGAGATATAGGGCTGCTCGACGATTCAATGATCCTGCTGCAGCTGCTAGTGCGCTCAGAGATATGAACTAAAAATCCATTTTAAATATTTGATGTGTAACGTCTGATAAACTGTGTCTCCATGTATTTGAATTATGTTTTACAATCTCTACAATCCTCATAGTCGCCTCTGCTTCCTTTAAACTTGGCATAAGCTTTCTTTTAACATGGTTTTGGATTTCCAACAAAGAAAATGATGATGAAAGGTAGGTCATCAAAGCGTACCATAGTCCAGTATGTTCTCTCATTTTGTGAAAAGCTTCGGTAATTTTTGTAACAAACTGGGCATAATCTGCTGAGTTTTCTCCTCCCATCATAATAATCATTGGAGGTGTTATTCTTATGTCCATTTGTAATTTAGGGTCGTGTCCTAAAAGGTAGGAAAAATCAATGTGGGCAAGTTCCCCATTCGATACTACCATGTTTTGTAAGTGTCTGTCTCCAACACCTAATAGGTATGACAGAATACAAGCTCCGACTGCAGATCTTATGAATCGTTTTCTCACGCATCGCACAGTTGTGTCGGGAAAACCGTTGTATATGTGGCTCGAGAGTGTATATTTAAGTTCGTATAAAGTCTTAGCGTTGGGTAGCATTTCCACCCAGCCGCCCCTTTTTGTGGCAAATACTGTATATCTGACACACTTAGTTTCACATATTTGTTGTATAAAATCTGCGAAAAGCATGACTAGCCTATCTTTTGTCATGTCCTCTTTTTTTACCAGAATGACTTTTTGACCGTGATTTGTTCTTAGAACCAGAGTGCTTGGATTTGAAGCGCTTTTGATTTGCTTTGGATCGTGTATTGCAGTGACGCTGATGCTTGGGTTGTATGGTAGTTTTGCGGGCAGTTTGACAGGGAAACGGTTTCCTTCGACTAACTCCTCAACATACTGGACAAGACTGTCTGAGTAGATAAAATCTTTTCGGTATGACGGAAATTTTTCTAGCATATAATCCGATAAGGCCTTGTATACTGGTTCGTTGTACAAAATGCACTCGTAGTAAAAAGCATACGCAACGTGAATATTTATGCAGCGTGGAATTATAAATTGTTTTATGAATTCCTGTGCAGATGGTGTCATGCTGCGTTGTAACCAGTGTGGCATGTGTTTCACGTGTTCTTCGAATGTCATTTTGTTTAGAAAAGTACCTATCCATTGTGTGAGTTTGGGCTTCCTAAGTATTTGCGTAGAAGGAAACGTGTTCAAAACTTCTAGAATATGGATTTTATTAGTTGAGCAACAGCCTGGAGTACAACCTATGGATTTGCAAGTTGCCTGAGATTTCTGTCGTGGTACTATTTGTAAGGCTCTAATAATTTGTTTATCCCAACAGGAGTGTCCGGAAATGTTGTCTATATGTGTGTTTAATAGCTGGATTTCGAGTCTTGAGAAACGCTCATATGGCATCTTTGAGGGTATTTTCCTGTAAACATCCAGAAGTGTCTTTGTAGCATGGTGCCATCTCTTATTCAAAGCCAGTTTTGATATGTCTGCGACTTTTACAGGCAGCAATGCAAAAACCCTAACAAGTGGTTCTGATCGGTTAGTTTCACTACACGTCTTCAAGCATTCGTCGCAAAGTCTTACGTTTAAGTACTCGGATCTTGTTTGTATAAATGATGGAATGGTGCCTCTTCCTGTGCTACATTGGTTGCAAAAAACGAGGCCACAGAGCCTGCAGTGGTGTTTTCTATTAAACATAGAGAAAACCACACCGCATTTACACTGTGTGACTTCGTTATTTGGTTGCCACATTTAAGAGGAAAACACCAAGTATTTATGCACTTGCAATATTTATAAAATGTGGATCGAGAGAATTCTTACTTGGCTTGGATACGAAAGAATTGAGAGGGATGGTGTGTACAGAGACGGCACTGCAATTTAAAAAGATTTTTTTATATGTATAAATAAAAAGCATATTTGTGTAAATGTCTTTTGTTCGCAAACCGAAGGCAACTGCGTTGAATTCGCATTTTAAGATAGACTTGGTGAGTGATCCTGCTCAGCGTTTTAGTGACGAAAAGAAACTTGCCCAGCAAGCTGTTATCGAGCAGGTGACAAAGGTCTCCAAGGGCCTTTTCCTTCCAAATCCGGCTGTCCGTGTGCTTGATAGTGTCAAAAGTGGCCAATTTTACAATGCCGGTATTCCCGTGGACAAGCTTGCTCATTTGATGAAGGAGAATGATTTGGTGCTTCGCGTGAGCATGAACGGCGATGATAATGCATGTGCTATGGCTAAACACGCCGATTTGACTGAAAACACTGTGATTTCGTCACCGTCCGGTTCTTTTTCGCTTGGCATTCAGTCCAACTTTATCCGGACCATCGACTTTCTCTAAAATTCCATTGATTCTTTGCAGCTCCTCTGGTGTCGGTGCTTTTGTATTCCGAAAGTAATCCGGAATCGACGTATTTTGTAGCGCGTGTTTTGAGTAGATTTCCCAAGGAATTATACCCCTTGTATACAGGTAATCTAATTCTTGTGTGGATATGTATGGGTGCACCGGAAACACAACACGTATTTGGTGGCGCTGCTTCGATAAAAAGATGTTTTTAGAGACTTTCAATTTTTTAATATTTACATAAGCCTTTTGATATAAATCTGTAGCCATGTAACTTAATGTGTTTTTCCAGTTAAGCACGGTGTGCTTGAAGGAGTCAGTCACACTCTCTGTATCACCTTTATATAGCGAATCCCCAATCATCAGTGACCTTGGCACACCCATACCTGAGCAAATCTCTTCTTGCATTATCTTGTGTGTCTGAGTAAGGTCTTGACGGCCAGTGTTTTGCGCGGTTGGCACAATGTGTTGTCCATTAGGCAGTTGAGTAATGCTCTCTAAAGTTTGAACTTGTTTTGAGAAACGTCCTTTGTACTGGTTGTAAAGTTCCTGTTGTTTCATGAGTATTTCGACATTAGCTTTGCTTCTCTCAAATTGCATTTCTGCTGAGGTGTCTTCAGAGGTACTGTCGGCAAAGAAATCAAAGTCAACACCTTCGTGTCTTTCCTTGTTGGTGCTTTCTACTACTTCGGCAAAGTAATCTGGGTTTGATTTCTTTTTCTCCATAATAAGAGTTGTGTATCTAAGCTCTTTTAAAAAACGGCATTTGTTTAGAACACGAGAAACTGTCGATACAATCTCGCCAGATGGCAAGGCTGGATTGCCGAAATGAGTATATATGTACATGTCATCTACTTCCATAACTGCAGAAGTTAGATAGTACTCGTATTGGTTATTGTTGAGGCGGTAATGAAGCTCATAGTGATGTGGTCTGACTACGGTGGGGATGTTTCGTTTAGTTGGGTCTTTGACCATTTTTACAACTACAAACCCCAAACACAAAGCCGAAACTAGGGCATCTTTGATGAATGGCTGCCAGTGCTCTTCAAAAGCGTCTTTTATCTCTATCGGTGGTTCGTAAATTTTCTTGTTCTTCTCGAACTGAATTCCATTCTTAAGTATTTGAAAAAGAACCATATCCTTACACATAATCAAGAGATTTTCTCTGTGGAATTCGTCAAAAATACGGCGGGCGTACGTCATATCTACGTGAACTTCAGTCATTTTGAAACTGCTCTCGTGTATAAATAGGGTGCTGGGTAGAAGAAATGCAGTATTATTACATCGGTCTGACGCTCGTCATTGTGGGAGCTGGAATGCTTCTCGGAAGTATAACAAGTCAAAAAAGCGAAAAAATGGAATAATTTTATGGTGTACTTGTGTGACCCTACTAATTTTTGAGAAATGCCAGTCGTATTTTCGCTGCCCGAGGACGGCAAAAGTACATCAAAATACAACGGTGCATGCACGTATCTGATTCTTTCCCCGAATGGTAAGCCCTATGTGGGACAAGCAAAAAAGTTTCATAGGCGTATGACGAATCACAAATCAGAAAGCAAATTAGCCTGGATTCATCATGCAAAGTGGCTATTGGACAAAAGTAAAAAAAAAGTGGCTGCAATTTGTTTTGCGATAAATAAGTACGGGTGGGAAAATATGGAGATCATCATTCTGGAAAAATATTTTGTGTGGGACCAGTTTTTGCTTGATAAGCGTGAGCAGTACTTTATCCGCTTTTACGATTCTTTCAAGAACGGTTATAATTCCAACGAAGGCGGCAACCGGTGCAAACCGCACAAATGGTCAGAAGAGCAAAAGGCGCAATTGAGCAAACCCGTCACCTCGCGTGAAATCAGAGAGGAGTACGCTGACGGTACACAACTGGTAGAATTCGTCTCTTACGCTTCCGCGGCTGACGCAGAAAGAAAGACAGGGGTTAGTTCTGGAGACATCTCGCAGTGCTGTAATAAGCTACGAGGTCATCGTTCGGCGGGTAACCGCTTCTGGCATTTTACCGAACAAGGTGACCTAGTGGGTGAACACGTTGTGGAACGCATCGGGGATGTGCCCATAACCCGCCCAAAGCAGGCACTCTTCTCAGAGTCTCCTACAGGCGAAAAGGATCTGCACGAGAGTGCATATGCAGCGGAGCGCACACTGTCAGATTTAACTGGCAAAAAGTTTCAACGTACCAACATTTCTGCCTGCTGCAACAATAGGCGTCAATCTCATAAAGGGTACAAATTCTATTTTGCCACGCCTGAAATGATTGCGCAATTTAAGAAGGAAGCCTCAAAAAAACGTAAACGTGATGAATAAAAAATATACATAAACAAGATTAATTTTTAAAAATGTGTTTGTTCAATTTTTTATCAGGTATGCGTAACTGGTTTAAGGAATGTTTTTGGCGTAAAAAACCCGGTGTTGACAAAGAACCTTACTTCCGCATCGACGAAATTTAGCGTTTCCTCTTCCTCCTGCCATGTGAGCGAGTCTTTTTCGCATGGCAGTTTGTACACAGTGCTTGCAAGTTGGCAATCTCATCTGGTCCTCCGTCTTGAAGTTCCTCTACGTGATCGCAATCGTAAGCATCCGGGTGGAGCAGCTCTTTGCAGTGGGCGCATTTGTACTCCTGACGGTGTGCAATGTGCCAACGATACTTTCTAGACACGGCCCTTCTGTGTTTTTCCTCTGCTTTTATTGCCTTAGCTAGATTATTTATTACGTACTCGTATGATGGCATGCTCTCTGCGTACCAGTCCAAAAATTTTACAGCATTTTGTTGTGTCATCCAACCTTTACAGTGCTTCACGTCTACTTGTGGTAATAATAGATCAAGCTGGCACGGGCCTGCTTCTTTACATATAATAGTTGCTACAGAGTACATGTTGTAGTGCCAAGCACAGTTAAAATATGCTTTGTCAATCATTTCAGGGATTTGTGCTTGTATAAGTACTCTGTGGCTACAATTAAATGTTCCGCTGCTGGCGGCGAGAGGTTGATTTAAAAAAAGCTATAAAGGATATGCGCCAGGTGGAGGTAGTTTTACAGGATATGGTAAGGAAGTACGAAAGAATACGGCGTGAAACAAAAGTCAAGTTTAAACAAGCCGATAAAAAGTCCCGCAAGCTATTACACTTAAAAAAAATTAAAACCTTGGATTATCACATAAACCAATGTGAGCTAAAAATAGCCGCGTGTGTTCACAAGCAGTACTCACTTGAACAGCTTGAGATAACTCGGCTCCAAATAAATGCGATCAAGGCAAGTACGAGCGTGTTTCGCAGTTTTTCAAAGTACAACCCAATTCATAAAATTGAAGATCTTCAGGACGAAATGCATGAGTTAAC
>MDTG01449346.1_pt1 | contig 13659 bp, 18 predicted proteins | sample 811421 | NCBI WGS metagenome assembly MDTG01 (sample SAMN05326645, study PRJNA326480) | marine metagenome | isolation source: seawater | place: Pacific Ocean: South East | collected 2011 | reverse complement strand
GATTGAACAGTGTTTTAGTGGCCTTAAACAAATTGTCAAAACTTAGTGATAAAAGTCATTATAAGTATAACGAACTTGATATTAAACTTCTTAAAGAGTTAATTCTTCAAAATTTAGATATCTGTTTTGAAAAATTTAAACAAAAAATCTCTGTGATTAAGGAGTCAGATTTGGAAAAGATTGAGAATCATATTGCAAAAATTAAAGAAGAAAATCTAAGATTAGAAAACGAGAATAAAAGATTAAACTTCATTATAGAGAGTTTTATAAGGGAAAAGGATATGGAAGAAATAGAAAAAATAAATGAAATACTAAAAAAGAAAATTTCCAGTAAATCAAAGCAACTTAAGAAAAAGTCAAGAAAAGAAATATCTAAAGAAAAATTAGATTTTAATGAAGAAAATGTGCGCGAGTTCATAAAGAAATGGAACCAAGGTTACACTACTTTGGAGATAACTGAGAGCCTAAAAAAGCTTCCTGTAAATATTGATGGAACTAAAAAGAAAAGATTTAAACTATGAATGAAATGGTTGAAATTATATTTCAACCATTCAATATATTTCATCCAAATATAACTTTGTAATTGATTAGAATTTTTCAATCAAAATTTATTTTTTCTTATTCTCGTACATACCAATAAAATCTAAAGGAGCAATCATCAATGGAGGAAATCCAGCCTCTCTTGTGCAATTGGCAATTATTGATCTCAGGAAAGGGAAAAGAAATTTAGGACACTCAATTAAAAGAATTTTATCCAGTATTTCCTCACTAGCATTTTCAATTGTAAAAATACCATTATAAACTCCCTCTACAAGAAAAAGGATTGTGTCTTCTGATTTTGTCTCACACTTAATGGAAAGTTCAACTTCAAAGATATTTTCTCCATGGTCTTTTAATTCTTTGGACTTTACGTCAGCGTCTATTTTAAATGATGGGTTCGACTTTACATTTCGAAGAGAATCTGGGGCCTGTGGGTTTTCAAATGATAAATCTTTTAAAAATTGTGCATTAATAAGAAATTTTAAATTATTGTTATTAGAATTAGAATTTGAATTTTTTTTTTTTTCAGCCATATTTAAGTTACTTTTTAATTAGAAAGAATTATAATACTAAATAATAAAGCTACTAGCCATAAAATAATTATAAGAAAATTCATGAATAATATTCCTTATATAGACATTCTTATCCTTGCAATGATTGCTGTTTTCATAATAAACAGACTTAGAAACGTACTAGGGAAAAAAACTGGAAATGAAAGTGACATAGTAGAAAAGTTTACCCAAAAAAAAACTAACTATAAAGAATCAGACCCTGATACTGTTACAAATACGAATAAAACATCTAAAAATAACTTTGGTAAACAAACACTACATTCAGATAAAAAAATAAATAGTTCAATCAATCAAATTTTAAAAATAGATCCAAATTTCGAAACTGGTACATTTTATGATGGTGCGAAAAAAGCTTTTGAATTTATTTTAAAAGAATATTCAAACAATAATCTTAATGGATTAGTGAAACTGGTATCAAAAAATATATATACTGCTTTTGAAAGTCAAATTAAAGAGAGAGAGAAAGCCGGGGAAGTTTTAGAAATAACAGTTATAAGTGTTAAAGATCCTGAAATTAAAAATATTAAAATTGAAAAAAAGAATATTGCTCACATTAAACTGAGCTTCGATTCGGAACAAGTCCAAATTATTAAAGATACTAATGGTAAAATAATTGACGGAGATAATAATCAGATATTAGCTATTAAAGAGTTTTGGACCTTCTCCAAAAATCTTAAAAGTGATGATCCAAACTGGATTCTAGAAGAAATTGAAGAGAATAGTTAAAAAATTAGCATTGCTAATTATCTCCTTAACAGTAAGCACTCAAGTAGATTCAAAAAACATTCTTGAAAAAAAAATACAAAGTCTTGATAAATATCATGTTAATCAATTTTCAAAATTATTAACAAAAATTTGTGTGTCTAGTAAATTCCTTGACAACTTGGAAAAACACAAATCCTTTCCAAATTTTGGACACAAACAAAATTGGATAAACAAATGTCGGGCTCTCAAAAACCATTCTACAAATGATGGTCTTAAAAAGTTCCTTGTAAAACATTTCAATATAAAAAAAATTGATAAAACACCAGGTCTTATCACTGGATATTATGAACCATTAATAAATGTTTCAGATTCAAAAGATAATATTTTTAAATTTCCCATTCTTAAACAAAACCAAAACTATTTTAAAAAACCTAGAGCATTCATTGAAAAAAATTTTAGTTTAAAAGATGTGATTTTGTGGACAGATGACCCGATAAACTTGTTTTTTCTGCAAATTCAAGGATCAGGAATAGGAGAATTTAAAGACAAAAAACGTGTTAGAATAGCTTATGCAGGTAATAATGCGCTTACATACACATCAATTGGAAAAATATTATTAAAAAAAAAATACATTGAATCTAGCGACATTAATCTTTTCTCTATAAAGGATTGGCTAAGAAAAAATCCACAACTTTCAAAGGAGATTATGAATCAAAATGAAAGATATATCTTTTTCAGAACATTAAATGAAAGAATTGACACTCACGTCTCAGGGGCATTAGGTGTTCCACTTAAGCCAAATTTTTCAATTGCAGTTGATAAAAATATTTATCCTTTAGGACTACCTTTTATAATAGAAACTTACAGAAATGAATCCATTTTACCTACAATATCGATGGACACTGGCGCCGCCATAATCGGACCGAACCGAGCAGATCTATTCTTAGGTCGGGGTGAAATTGCAGAACAGGAAGCTGGAAAACTAAAAAAAAAAATTTTCCTATACGCGCTTATTCCTTATAATGAATAGATGAATAACGACGATTGGAATCTATTTAAGAAGACAGTTAATCCTCTAAAAAACAGAAGAAAATTCCACATACAAACAAAAATAAAACCCAAGGCTACAAATGAAATTAGAAAAAATGAGGATTTTGAACTGATCGATATTGTTGTTTCTAGAGATTGGGGCAACCTGGAAAAAAATATTCTAAAAAAAATTCAGAAAGGAAAAATTAAAGTTTCAGCAACCTTGGACTTGCATGGTTCTAATCTGAAGGATTCAAAAAAACTAGTTTTTGATTTTATAAACAATAATTACGAAAAAAATAAAAGGCTCCTTCTTCTGATTACTGGAAAAGGAAAAAGAGTGTTTATAGATGATCAATGGAAGGGTATAGGAAAATTAAAAAATCAAATACCCCTTTGGCTTAATTCACTTGCACTATCTCAAAAAATTATTTGGTTTGACCACGCTCCTCCAGAAAAAGGTGGAGAAGGAGCTTTTCTTATTTACCTTAAAAAACTATAAGATAAATTTAGTTAGATCTGTATTTTTATAAATGTCCCCAATTTGTTGGACTACATATTTTTTATCAATATTAATTTGCTCTGATTTTTTATCAGAAGCTGTGAAACTTATATCCTCTAAAATTTTCTCTAGTATTGTATGTAGACGCCTAGCTCCGATATTCTCTATTTCTTCGTTTACTTTAGTTGCTATAGAAGCAATTTCAGCAATCGCTTCGTCATGAAACATTAAATTCACTCCCTCAGTAGCTATAAGTTCTTCATATTGTTTAATTAAATTATTCTCTGGTTCCTTTAATATTCTTATAAAGTCTTCCTTCCCTAGAGCTGTAAGCTCAACTCTATTTGGAAGTCGTCCTTGAAGTTCTGGGAGTAAATCAGAGGGCTTTGATAAATGAAAGGCGCCGGAGGCAATGAATAAAATGTGATCCGTTTTTATCGACCCATATTTTGTGGTGACCGTAGAGCCTTCGATCAAGGGAAGTAAGTCTCTCTGTACACCCTCTCTGCTTACCTCTCCAGAGGTTCCTGAATTCTTTCCACATATCTTATCTATTTCGTCTATAAAAACTATTCCATCATTTTCTACGTTTGAAATAGACCTTTTAATTAAGTTATCATTATCAATTAATTTTTCTGATTCCTCGTCTAAGAGAATCTCATGTGATTCTTTAACTGATAGTTTTCTTTTTTCTTTCTTTTGACCAAACCCTTTGCCAAAAAGATCTCCTAAATTAATCATGCCCATTGAGCCTCCAGGCATTCCTGGTATTTCCATAGATTTTAAAGGGGAAGATCCCTTAGATTGAACTTCTATCTCAATCTCTTGTTTGTCCAGTTGCCCCTCTCTTAACATCTTTTTATACTTCTCTTTTGTTTGATTAGATGCTGAAGAGCCAACCAAAGCCTCAATCACTCTTTTTTCTGCGTTCACTTCAGCCTTTGCTTTAATCTCATTCTTCAGACTTACTCTATTATTATTAATAGAAACTTCCAAAAGATCTCTAATAATTTGTTCAACATCTCTGCCTACGTAACCAACTTCTGTAAACTTCGTTGCTTCAACTTTTATGAATGGTGCATCCGCAAGCTTTGCAAGTCTTCGGGCTATCTCCGTTTTTCCAACTCCAGTTGGTCCTATCATCAAAATATTTTTTGGCAAAACTTCTTCTTTTAATGAACCCTTTATTTGTTGTCTTCTCCACCGATTTCTTAAAGCAATCGCAACTGCTCTTTTTGCTGTTTTTTGACCAACTATAAATCTGTCTAATTCAGATACAATCTCTCTTGGAGTAAATGATGTCATTTAATTTTTTCAATAATAATGTTGTTATTGGTGTAAATACATAATTCAGCTGCTATTTCAAGACTTTTTTTAGCAATTTCTTCTGGTTTTAACTTACTATCAACCATTGCCCTAGCTGCAGCTAAGGCAAAGTTCCCACCTGAACCTATGGCCATCAGCCCATTTTTCGGTTCTAACACATCACCAGTCCCACTTAAAATTAAGCTAACCTCCTTGTCTGCAACCAACATCATCGCCTCTAACCGTCTTAGATATCTGTCAGTTCTCCAGTCTTTTGCAAGCTCTACACATGACCTCATGAGATTGTTAGAGTATTTTTCTAACTTTGCTTCTAACCTTTCAAAAAGAGAGAATGCATCAGCTGTAGCTCCGGCAAACCCGGTTATTACCTTTCCACCCCCAAGTGATCTTACTTTTCTGGCGTTGGCTTTCATTACCGTATCACCCAAAGTTACTTGTCCATCAGCAGCAATTACGACCTCGGAGCCTTTTCTTACCGAAACAACTGTAGTTCCATACCATTTTTCGTTATAAATATTGTGGTTCATTAATTCAGAGCCTCATTGATAAAATAATTATAATCTATATATTCTAGAATTAATATTCAAGAAATTTACATATGAGAAAATATTCTGTAAACCGAAAAACTAAAGAAACTGATATTGAAGTAAATGTATTATTAGACGGAAGAGGTAAAAGTGACATTAACACTGGAATTGGATTCCTAGATCATATGTTGGATCAATTGTCTAAGCACAGCCTCATTGACATAAGAATAAAAGCTAAAGGAGACCTACATGTCGACCTTCATCACACAACAGAAGATAGCGCATTAGCTCTTGGCGAGGCTTTTACAAAGGCACTTGGAGATAGAAAAGGTATACATAGATTTGGGCAAGCGCTATCTGCCATGGATGAAACACTCTCCAGAGTTACTGTGGATTGCTCAAATAGACCTTATCTAGTATGGAAGGTTGACTTAACAATTTCACAATTGGGAGAAATGGACACAGAGCTTTTTAAAGAATGGTTTCAAGCTTTCTCTCAAAGTGCAGGAATCACTCTTCATATAGAAAATCTTTATGGAGAGAATAATCATCATATCATAGAGTCTTGTTTTAAAGGTCTTGCAAGAGCTCTTAGAGAGGCCGTGGCCATTGACTCACGAAGAGCAGATGATGTTCCTTCTACCAAGGGCTCGTTATAAAAAGTATAATGAATTTTAAATGTTAACTTTTTGTATACTAAAAAATAATTTAGACAAAAATCTTATTGTAGCAGAGACTGGCTTCTCAATTTTCGCTTTCTTTCTAGGACCAATTTGGGCTGCTTTTAAAAAACTTTGGTTATATTCTTTCCTTGGCATCTTTTTTCTTGTTATAAGTAACTATATTTTGGAAATTTATCAGGCTTCTTATCTTTTTGTTTATTTTTCATTGATATCAAGTTTTTTTTGGGGGAAGTTTGCACGTGATCTATATATTCAAGATTTGATCACTAAAAATTTTGCACCCATCAAACATATTAGTGCTGAATCCAAAGAAACTGCTTTTATTAAATTTCTTTCAGAAGAAAAAAATGAATAAAATTTTAATAATTGATTACGGTTCAGGTAATATAAGATCTGTCTATAATGCTGTTAAAAAAGTTTCATCTAAAGAAATATCAGAGATAAAGGTTTCATCTTCAACTAATGACATCAAAAATTGTACCCATATTATTTTACCAGGAGTTGGAGCATTCGAATTTTGCTTGAATGGATTAAAAAAAAATAAATTATTAGGATGTTTGGAAGAAGTTGTATTAGAAAATAAAAAACCCTTTCTCGGTATTTGCGTTGGAATGCAAATGTTAGCAACTAAAGGCTACGAGAATGGAGAGTTTTCTGGCCTAAACTGGATAAGTGGTGACGTCAGAAAAATAAAAACTGGAAAATCAGAACTTAAAATTCCTCATATGGGCTGGAATAATTTACGCTTTAAAAGAAAAACTAACTTTATTAAAAAACTTCTCAAGAAAATAGAATTTGATAAAAATAAAGAAGTTTCTGCTTACTTTGTTCACAGTTATAACTTTAATAATGCGAATGATAATGAAAAGATAATCACTACAGACTATGGTGATGAAATAACTGCAATGATTTCTAAGGATAATATTATTGGAACCCAATTTCACCCTGAAAAAAGTCATTATTTTGGACTTGCTTTCTTACAAACCTTTATAGAACAAAAAGATTAAATATGCATTTCTATCCAGCTATAGATATAAAAAACGGTCAATTCATAAGATTAAGAAAAGGGCGCTTAAAGGAAATGACTGTTTACGGAAATGATCCTGTGTCGCAAGCCAAAAAGTTTTGCGACTCTGGTGCCAAATGGATCCACGTAGTTGATATCGATGGTGCTTTTGAAGGCGCTAGTAGAAACTTAGAAACAATCCTAAGAATTAACAATAGCGTAAAATCAAAAATTCAAGTTGGGGGAGGAGTAAGAGAAATCAAAACCATTGAAAAGCTGATAAATTCTGGTATCGCAAGAATCGTTCTAGGAACAGTTGCAATAACCAATCCAAAATTTGTTAAAGAGGTTTGTAAAACTTTTCCTGACCGAATTGCAATTGGTCTTGACACCAAAAAAGGTCTTGTGGCAACTGAAGGGTGGAGAAAAAATTCAAAAATAACTTTTAACGACTTTCTAGAAATTTATGAGAACTCAGGTGTTTCAACGATAATTTTTACAGATATTGATAAAGACGGCCTTATGAAGGGAACTAACTATAATCAGCTAACCGAACTTCTAAAAAAAACCAAACTAAATGTAATCGCCTCTGGCGGAGTGGCTTCTCTAGATGATTTAAAAAAATTAAAAAAGATTAAAGTAGGTAATTTAATCGGGGTCATCTCTGGTAAAGCCATATATGAACGACAATTTACTGTTCAAGATGCAGTGAAAATTCTTGAGGATTAGATTTGTTAAAAGTAAGAATAATCCCATGTCTTGATGTAGATAACGGAAGAGTTGTTAAAGGAATAAACTTTTTATCCTTAAGAGATGCTGGGGATCCTGTAGAACAAGCAACCGTATATAGCAGAGAAGGTGCTGATGAAATAACATTTTTAGATATAACTGCTACACATCAAAAAAGAAAACCAATGCTAGAGGTAATAAAAAAAACAGCAGAGAAGTGTTTTGTTCCACTAACAGTTGGAGGTGGGATCCGGAATATTTCAGGAATAACAGAATTTCTTTTAGCAGGTGCGGATAAGGTTTCTATGAACAGTGCGGCAATTAAAAATCCTAATTTAATAAAGGAAAGTTCAAATAAATTTGGAAATCAATGTATTGTTGTTGCTATTGATGCGAAAAAAAAATCAAAAAGTTGGAATGTTTATATTAATGGAGGTAGAGTTGATACTGGAATAGATGCTATTGTTTGGGCAAAAAAGGCAGAAAGCTTTGGAGCAGGAGAACTTTTATTAACTTCTATGGATAAAGACGGAACAAAATCTGGATTTGATTTAGAATTAACTGCCAAAATTTCTTCAGCAGTAAGTATTCCTGTAGTAGCATCTGGTGGCGTAGGAAATCTCCAAGATTTTTTTGATGGAATAAGTATTGGTGGGGCCTCCGCGGTTTTGGCTGCATCAGTTTTTCATTTTAAAGAAATCACTATTAGGGACGTAAAAAACTATTTAAAATCAAGAAATATAAATGTTAGGACTGATAATTTTTAAAAATGAAAGATAATACTTTGAAAAAGCTTTCTGAAATTGTTCGAAAAAGAATTATAGAAAAACCAGAGGGCTCTTATGTCTCAAAGCTACTAAAAAAAGGTAAGGTAAAAATTGCTAACAAAGTGGGAGAAGAGGCTGTTGAGACAGTATCAGCTTTTCTTGCTGAAGAAAAAAACCAAATATGTGAAGAGTCTGCTGATTTAATTTTTCACTTAATAGTGTTGTTAGAATACTCAGGTTTATCTTTTGATGATGTAATAGAAATTCTAAATAAAAGGATGAAAAATGATTGATATACAAAACTATAATAATAATAATGTTTTTGCAAAAATACTGAGAAATGAAATTCCATCGAAAAAGGTTTTTGAAAACGATGATGTTTATGCTTTTAAAGACATTAACCCTCAAGCACCAGTGCATGTTGTTATTATTCCAAAAAAAGAATTTTGTAGCCTGAACGACTTCTCATCAAATGCTAGTGATAAAGCAATTATAGCTATGATAAGATCAATCAAGGAAATCGCTGATATTTTAGGGTTAAATGACGGTTATAGAATTATTTCTAATATCGGTCGGTTAGGGGGGCAAGAAGTACCCCACTTTCATATTCATATGCTCGGAGGAACATCGTTAGGACGAATAATTGGTTCTTAGATATTTAGTTCTAAACACACAGGAACATGGTCTGAAGGCTTCCTTTTCTTTCTGAAATTTATAAGGATTTTTGCTTTTTTGAGATTACTAGATAAACCATTTGATACTAATATGTGGTCTAACCTTCTACCCCTATTGTTTTTTTCAAAATTGGGAGACCTATAGCTCCACCAGGTAAAAATATTTTCTGATGGATTTAAAAAATATCTTACAGCATCAGTAAAGTTGTTCTCTTCAATGATGTTTTTTAGATTCTCTCTTTCTATCTCTGTATGAGATATAACATTTTGCAGGCTTTTATGAGACCACACATCATCCTTATGCGGTGCTATATTTAAGTCGCCACAAACAATCGCTGTTTTATTTTTCTTTTCCTTTAACAATTTATTCAATTCATCTAAGAATGTTAATTTATGGCTAAATTTTGGATTAAGGTTTGGGTCTGGAACTTCTCCTCCTGCCGGTACATAAATATTAATTAATTCAACTTTATTTAGTTTAGCAGAAATATGTCTTGCGTCTTTTTTTCCACAGAAATTTAAACTTGATATATTTGTGAGTTTGTTTTTAGAGAGTATTGCAACACCATTGTATGATGGAATCCCATTAAAATAGGAATAATAACCTAATTCAGAAAATGACTCTTGGGGAAATTGATTGTCAACTATCTTTGTCTCCTGCAGACACAAAATACTAGGGCTTTCTTCTTTTATCAATTCAAACACTTGTTCGAGTCTTGCTCTTATTGAATTGACATTCCAACTAATAATTTTCATCTATGAATTCATAGATTCAAAAAAATCACCGTTGTTTTTGGAGTTTTTTATTTTTTCGAGCAAGAACTCCATAGAGTCTGTAACCCCCATTGGCATTAAAATTTTTCTTAGAATCCACATTTTTGAAAGATCTTCTTTGGAAACTAAAAGTTCCTCTTTTCTTGTTCCTGATTTTGTAACATCAATTGAAGGAAAAACTCTCTTATCTGATAGTTTTCTATCAAGAATTATTTCGGAATTACCCGTTCCTTTAAACTCTTCAAAAATAACCTCGTCCATTCTCGACCCGGTATCAACTAGAGCAGTTCCAATTATTGTTAATGAGCCACCTTCTTCGATATTTCTTGCTGCTCCAAAGAATCTCTTTGGTCTTTGTAAGGCATTGGCATCTACACCACCGGTTAGAACCTTTCCTGAACTAGGAACTTGAGTGTTATATGCTCTTGCAAGCCTAGTAATTGAGTCGAGGAGTATAACTACGTCCCTTTTATGTTCCACGAGTCTTTTTGCTTTAGAAATCACCATTTCAGAAACAGCAACATGCCTAACAGCTGGCTCATCAAAAGTTGATGAAACAACCTCTCCTTTTACCGAACGAATCATATCTGTTACTTCTTCTGGTCTTTCATCAATCAGGAGAACAATTAGATAAACTTCTGGATGATTAGTTGTAATTGAATGAGCTATATTCTGAAGCATAACTGTCTTACCTGTTCTTGGGGGGGCTACAATTAATGCTCTTTGACCTTTTCCAAGTGGAGTTATTAAATCCATTACTCTGTTGGTTGTATCTTTGACAGTTGGATCACTAATTTCCATGTTAAGCTGATCTTCGGGATATAATGGTGTTAGGTTATCAAAATTTATCCTTTGCTTTGTTTTTTGAACTTCCTCGAAATTTATTTTATCAATTTTTGTTATTGCAAAATATCTTTCCGTTTCTCTTGGGGCTCTCATTTCACCTTCTACTGTGTCACCTGTTCTCAAACTATTTTGTTTAATTTGAGTAGGAGATAGATAAATATCGTCAGGTCCTGGAAGATAATTAGCATCAGGAGAGCGAAGAAACCCAAATCCGTCTTGAAGAATCTCTAATACACCCTCTCCATAAATAGCATCGTTATTTTGAGCCATCTGCTTCAAAATCGAAAAAATCATGTCTTGCTTTCTTAAAGTTCCAGCATTTTCAATTTTCAGATCTTCTGCTATTTTGAGCAAGTCAGATGGATTTTTAGATTTTAGGTCTTTTAAATGCATTTTTCTTGGGAAAAAGGGGAATTATCCTTATAGATTATTAGAATATATTTGTCAATTAATTAGGTTTAAAAACTACCAAGAAAACTATGATAATAAACAAGGTGGTTGGTATTTCGTTGATCCACCTGTAAAAATTTTCATTTTTGTTATTTTTTCCTTTTTCGAAATTTTTTCTTATCCTGGCGCAATACATATGAAAAACTGACAGTAAAAAAACAAAAACGAACTTTAAATTGAGCCATAATTGGTCATAAATACTTATTTGATAAGTTAATAAAACTCCAAAAACCCAAGTTAAAATCATTGAAGGATTCATGATATACTTCATGAGCTTTCGTTCCATAATTATAAATGTTTGATAATTTTTGTCTTTTTTTGGAATTTTTGTATGATACACAAACAATCGGGGAAGATAAAACAAGCCTGCCATCCAGGTAGTAACAAAGATAATATGTAAAAATTTAAAAATATTGTAATAATTAAATTCCATTTATTAATTAACCCTTAGATATCTCTTTATCAACTCTTCTAACAGGTCAATATGTGCGTCGTCATAGTTAAGGCATGGAACAGTATGAAAATTTTTTCCCCCATTTTCCAAGAAAGTTTCCTTTCCTTCTATTGATATTTCCTCCAGAGTTTCTACACAATCTGACGCAAAGCCTGGACAGATAACCAATATTTTTCTTTTTCCCTCTGCTGGCAAGTTTTCAAAGGTTTTATCTGTATAAGGCTGGAGCCATTCATCTGGACCAAAACGCGATTGAAATGTGGTTATTATGGGAATATTTAAATTTAATTTTTCCTTTAATAATCGTGTTGTTTTTTGACAGTAGCAATGATACGGGTCCCCTTTTGTAAAATACTTTTTTGGTATCCCATGATAAGATGCAACTATAATATCTGGCTTCCATTTCAACTTTTTCATTGTCGTTATAATACTTTTCTTTAGTGCCTGAATATAAAGTGGTTCTGATTCATAATGAGGTATTATTTGTAGACTTGGTTGCCATCTCATTCCCATTAGTGATCTATAAACTTCATCACATACAGTTGCTGTAGTAGCCGCTGCATATTGAGGGTATAGTGGGAGAATTATAATATCTTCACAACCTTTTTTCTGAAGCTCTGTAAGCTTTTGTTTAATGCTTGGGTTCCCGTATCTCATTGCATAATCAATTTCTATTTTCTTGTTTTGTATTCTTTTTTTAGTTTTTTCAGTTTGTTGTTTTGTAAAATATCTTAATGGCGACATATTTTCTTTTTTCATCCAAATTTTTTTATATGCTTTTGCCGTCTTAGATGGTCTAAAAGTCAGAATAAATAGATTAAGGATTATCTGCCACACAATCGGATTAACTTCTATTACTCTTTTATCAGATAGAAATTCTTTAAGATATTTTCTTATATCCCACCATCCTGTAGAATCTGGAGTCCCGAGATTTACTAGGAGTACTCCTTTCTTTTTTTTCGGAATCGTTGGGTGTTCATTTGGCAAGGTCATAATTTCTCACTATTTGGACTACTTTCTCTACATTTTTGATTTGCGTACCTGGTAAAATACCATGCGATAAATTAAATATATGATTATTGTTTTTGAATTTTTCTAACACTTCTAAAATCTTTTCTTCCAATTTCTCTCCCCCGTCTAATAGTACAACAGGATCGAGATTTCCTTGAATTTCTATTTTTTTTTTTTTGGCTTGTCCTATTATTTCTTTTGGGAAATTTAGATCTAACGATATTACATCACAAGGAACATTCTCTAGAAAAAGATTATAATTTTTTTTTGAACCTCTGGGAAATTGAATGATTTGAATTTTATTGGAATATTTTTTCAGTTCTTTACTTATCTCTTGGTTTGGTTTGATAATAAAATTTTCGTAGTCATCGTTTTCTAAAAGTCCTGCCCAGGATTCAAATATTTGTAAATAATCTGCTCCACTATCTGCTTGTCGTTTTAAATACTCTATTGAAATTTCAGTTAATATTTTGATTAACTCCAATGCTTTTTGTTTTTCCTTTGATACAAAAATTTTAATCTTTTTGTGATCAACTGAGGACCCGCCTTCAATCATATAATTTAAGACGGTAAACGGCCCGCCACAAAAGCCAATTAATTTTTTTTCTTTCTTCTTCGAATTTAGAATGCTCAAAGTTTCAAAAACGTTCGATATTTTATTAATACTCGCTTGTAAATTTTTATACTTTAATTCTTTAATCGATGAAATCGGTGGTAAAATGGGCCCATGATTTTTCATAAACGATACGTTTTGTCCAAGAGCAAAGGGAATTACTAAGATATCTGAAAAAAGTATTATAAAATCAAGATCAAATCTCTCGATCGGTTGTAGGGAAATCTTTGCGGATAGATTAGGATTAAAGCACAAATCTAGGAAATCCTTATTTTGTGATCTTATTTCTCTATACTCTGGTAAATAGCGACCAGCTTGCCTCATGAACCAAATGGGTACTTTATTAACATTTTTCATACTACTATATTATTAATTAAACATAAGGTTGTTGTTGTTGTTGTATATATAATATTGGTGATAAACTTTATTAACAGATTACTAACAGGAAATG
>MDTG01438833.1_pt1 | contig 13660 bp, 13 predicted proteins | sample 811421 | NCBI WGS metagenome assembly MDTG01 (sample SAMN05326645, study PRJNA326480) | marine metagenome | isolation source: seawater | place: Pacific Ocean: South East | collected 2011 | reverse complement strand
GTTGGAGACTACAACGTTGATAGGTCACAAGTGTAAAGGCAGTAATGTCAAAGCTGAGTGATACTAATTACCCGTAAGTCTATTGTAACAAACTTTCTTAGATGTTAATTCATGATATTTTCAAATGTTATATGATCATAAACTTTTAAGGTGGTTATAGCGATAGGGCTCACCTCTTCCCATACCGAACAGAGAAGTTAAGCCTATCAGCGCAGATGGTACTACATTTAGTGGGAGAGTATGTCGCCGCCTTTTTTTTTTACAATAAATTAATTCTATTTCCTTTTTTTAAGTCTAAACGAATATGTTAGTGTATAATTGAATCCACTTCCCCAGGTGTTATTATCAGTTAACTTATTGAAGCCTGGTATATGAAGATTATCAAAATTTTCTGGTCTTCTAGTAGATAGTAGTTTGTTTAATCTTAAGCTGAAACCAAAATAGATGTTTTTAAAAGTTTCAACTTTAATACCTGCAACAACTTCAACCCAATCTCCATTTAAATTGGAATGACTGACCGTTTCATAATCATCCTGTACTAAATTAGAAAAATAAGAATCAGGATTTCTAACAATATAATTTTCTATTTTATTAGAAAAATTTGAGGTCGCATACCTTAAACCTATATATATTGAATTATCCATACCTACCCAGTTTTCAAACATATTATAATCAAATCCTAATTTTAAATAATTTCCATTCGAATTAAAATTAATATTTTCATCTTCGATAAGTTGGTCTACAGAACCATATTCACCAGCTATAAACAAATCATCTGTAAATTGTATATCCCCTGCTAATTCATAGCTTAGATTGTCATTATTGGTATATGAAATTATTGGTTTAAGGAGATCTACACCTAATCTAATTTTATTAATTTTTATCAATTTAGAACTACTGTCTAGACCATCATTTAAAGTATCTAATGTATGAGAAAATACTAGTCCTGTGGGTATAAATAGACTAGTAATGAATAAATATGTTAGTTTTTTCTTCATTAAAAATTGAGTCTTGTTCGATAGTTACCTCACGAATCCATGCTAATGATTTTGAAACTTCAGTTTCAGGTTTTATTACAAAGTTCGATTTAAAACCACATGATCTATTTAAATATTGATGAATATTCTCATGAAAAATTGTTAATGTGTCTTTAATTTTGTTTTGCTCTAGAATAAATTGAGTTGAATCTGAGTTTACCATTAAGGGTAACTTTAGCTCATTTCCAGAAAATTCCTCACTTAAGATGGAATCGCTGATAACTCCCTTTATATAAGTTAAATTAATGTTTTTTATGTTTTTACTATTGTAATCGATAAAGCCTATAGTAATTCTATTTGTGCTCTCTGATTCTTCAAGACATATATCATCCTTTTCACATGAAATTACAACTAATATTGTTAGTAATATTTTTAAAACTCTGCTAATAATCTCTAATTTAATATGTCTTAAAATTAGTATATTTATGTAAACCATTTCCTCAATGATTAAAACATTAATTAACAAAATTTTTGACAAAGAAAATTCAAAAAAATTAGAGTCTTATCACCTCGATTTAGAAAAGAAATATGGTGCTCATGATTATAGTCCTCTTCCTGTAGTTTTAGCCAAAGGACTAGGTGTTTATTTATGGGATGTCAATGGAAAAAGATATTATGACTTTTTATCGTCATATTCAGCAGTGAACCAAGGTCATTGTCATCCAAAGTTAGTTGAATTAATAAAGGAACAGGCAAGTATATTGACATTAACCTCCAGGGCTTTTCATAATAATAAACTTGGAGAATATATGGAGTATGCAACTAAGTTATTCGGTTATGACCAACTCTTACCTATGAATACTGGTGCTGAAGGTGTTGAAACCTCAATTAAGATATCAAGGAAATGGGGGTATCTTAAAAAGAAGGTTGAGCCCAACTCTGCTAAAATAATTGTCTGTAATAATAATTTTCATGGAAGAACAACAACAGTAATTTCTTTTTCTACTGACCATGGCTCTAAAGATTTTTTTGGTCCGCATACACCAGGTTTTATACATATACCTCACAACGATCTTGAAGCACTAGAGAATGTTTTAAAAGTTGATAATAATATTGTATCCTTTCTTGTAGAACCTATCCAGGGAGAAGCTGGTGTTAATGTACCAGATGAAAATTATCTTGAGGGAGTCAGGGATTTGTGTACAAAGTATAATATATTAATGATTGCAGATGAAATTCAGACAGGTTTGGGAAGAACAGGTTCATTACTTGCATGTGGAGATGTCAGACCAGACATATTAATTTTAGCTAAAGCGTTAAGTGGTGGAACTTATCCAGTATCTGCAGTTTTATGTGATACTCATATAATGGAAGTAATTCAGCCAGGTCAGCATGGTAGCACATATGGTGGAAACCCATTTGCAGCATCTATTGCAAAAAAGTCCTTAGAAATAATTGTTGATGAAAAACTACCTGAGAATGCTGAAAGGTTGGGTGAGATTTTTAGATACAATCTAAATCAATACATTAAAACTAGTAAGATAATTAAACTAGTTAGAGGAAAAGGACTTCTTAATGCGATAGTAATAAATGATACTCCTGATAGTAAAACCGCTTGGAATATTTGTCTGAAATTAAGAGATAATGGATTATTGGCTAAACCAACTAGAGGAAATGTAATAAGATTTGCTCCACCACTAGTTATGAATGAAGATCAATTATTGGATTGTATAAGAATTATTACATCAACAATAAAAGAATTTGAGCCTAAATAAATGAATGTATACTTTGATAATGCAGCTACGACAGAGGTAAGAGATGAAGTGATTGACGAAATTTCAAACGTTTTAAAAGATTGTTTTGGTAACCCATCTTCGACACATTCTTTTGGAAGATCTGCAAAGTCATATATAGAGACTTCAAGAAAATCTATTGCAAAAATTATAAATTGTGATCCTGGTGAAATAATTTTTAACTCTGGTGGAACAGAGTCTGATAATTCAATTTTAAAAAGCGCTGTAAGAGATTTAGGAGTAAAGCAAATCATTTCATCAAAAATTGAACATCATGCAATTACACATACTCTTGATATGCTGGAATTAGAGGGTGTAAATATTCATTACGTAAAACTTACTGAAAAAGGAAATGTAGATATTAATAATTTAGAAAAATTATTGAGTTTAAATAATGAGCCTAAACTAGTAACATTAATGTATATTAATAATGAGATAGGTAATATTCTTGATATTAGCTCAGTTTCAAATTTATGTAAGAAGTATAATTCATTTTTTCATACAGATGCTGTTCAGGCGGTTGGTCATTATAAAATTGATTTAAAATCTCTTAAAATTGATTTTTTGTCATCAGCAGGACATAAATTTCATGGTCCAAAAGGGGTAGGCTTTACCTATATTAATAAATCAACAAAAATAAAACCATTTATTAGTGGTGGACCACAAGAAAGAGGTTTAAGAGCTGGCACTGAGTCTGTACATAATATTGTAGGGATGACAAAGGCTCTTGAAATAGCTGATAAAAACATGGCAAAAGAAGCTCAATATGTACTATCAATAAAAAAGTACTTGATTGAAAGCTTGAGAGAGTTATTTCCTAATATACATTTTAATGGTGAATCTGGAAATATTAAGAATAGTACCTATACTATTTTAAATGTATGTTTTCCCATATCTAATGAAAAAGCTGCTATGCTTGATTTTAATCTAGACTTAAAAGGCATAGCATGCTCAAAGGGTAGTGCGTGCCAATCAGGAAGCTCCCAGGGATCACATGTTTTAAATGAAGTTCTTAGTAATGATCAATTAAAGTTTCCATCAGTGAGATTCTCATTTTCTCATAATAACAAAATTGATGAAGTTGACTATCTCATTCACACACTGAAAGAATTTATTGATTCTTAGTAGTATATTTCAGCTTTATATACTCCTTTGTTCCCTACACCATCTTGATAATTAATTATCAGTGTATTTTTACCTTTTTCTATTATTTTATCAGAGATCTTATGAAAAATCAAATTTAATTTTGGTTCATATTCAAATAGTGCCCATTTTCCATTTAAGAAAGCATTGTAGGTTTTAATTCCTGAGATATCATCTTTTAGTCTCAACCTTATTGTTGATCTTTTGGAAATATTTGAATTATGCTTAAAATTTATTGGTGTGATTTTAGGTTCAATTGTATCTCTTGAAATAACATATTTACCTAGAGATAAGGTGTTAGTATATATATATGAATCATCTTTTCTGGAGTTTAGGTATGCTATCTTTTTACCATTAACTCTTCCGATAAAAGATTGTCTTAACTCTAATGTGTCTGATATGGCCTGCGGTATTTTTATAGTTATTGATGACCTGATAGGATCATTATCTTCCCCCAAGTCAAGTGTGTCATCATTGTATGAAATATTTAATAAAAGGTCATTATAAAATGTATTTTTTTTTAACTTAATTACAGAAGAATTTTTTTTTATTGTGTAATTTTGATTAGTCAATATTTCTATTCCATCATAAGTTGGCATTTTTTCTTTAACCCCACTAGACTTAACTTTAAAGTTTAAATAAGATGAATTTTTATTCCAATCCGAAACCTTTATTGATACATTACTATTTAAATATTTTGTAGGGTCAATAATTCCACTTAAATCATTATTTCTAAGAAAAGACAAATTTGCATTTTGTGGAGTATATACTTTTAAAACTTTTCTTTTATTCTTAATAGCAGAAATGTAATCGTACATAATTTTCCTGTAATGATTTTGACTAAACTTTATTCTATCCATTTTAAATGAATAAACCAATATTGAGTCAATTACTAGATCTACTTTATATACACCATTCTGGTTAAATAAATTCTTGTATTGTATATCATAAATATCAATTCCAAGTCCTATCTTTTTGTTGTATTCTATATCATCAGTAGTGTAAGTAGAATCATTTATCTTTGTAATCTCTCTTTTTTCAGGTAAACTACTAATCAATGTATTCTCTTCATCTATAAGATATAACCCCCTTATTAAAGGTCTTTCTTTGTCAATATATTTGTAATTAAACATTAAAGGATTAAGTGCGTCTTGAGTATCAGTATCCCTTATTTCAAAATGAAGGTGTGGTCCGAATGTTCCACCTGTGTTTCCTGAATAACCAATTAGTTCACCTTTTTTAACTTCAATCTCACCTCTCTTTGGAAATCTCTGAATTATGCTTTTTCTTGATTTGTAATGTTCACCTCTTACATATTTATCAATTTTAGTACTAAAATCTCTTAAATGAGCATAGACTGAAGTATAACCATTGGGATGGTCAATATATATAACTTTTCCATATCCATAATTTTTAACTTCAATTCTTGAAATATATCCATCTTCTACACTAAAAATTTTTTGACCTTGAACTCCTCTACTCTTAAAATCAATTCCAGTATGGAATTTAGATCTATATTCTCCAAATGTCCCAGATAAATCAAAGGGAGCTTCAATTGGAGAAATAAAATTGGTTTCTTGTGAAAAAATGGTATAAGTATAATTAATGAGAAATACCGTAAAAAAAAATCTTAGAAATAATATCATTTATCTCAAATTTAACTCAAGATTTTTATAAATTGAAACGTATAAATAATTATTATTAATGATGCTTCTTAATCATGTTAAATCATTAAAGGATAAAGTAGACATACTTTTAAAAAAAATCAATGAACTTGAAGAATTAAATAATTCTTTAAAGTCTAAAAACCAAGAATTAAATACTATAAATAAACAATTAGAAACGAAGGTTAAAGAAATACAGGCAAAAAAGAAACAACTCAAATTAATTAGTGCAATTTCAGATGAAAATTCAGATAAACAGTATTTAAAAAATAAAATTGATTATCTAATCAAAGAGATTGATTATTGTATTGAAAGAATAAATTTTTAAAATGGAAGACAACATAAAAATAAAATTAAATATTGGGGATAGGCTATATCCACTTACTGTTCAAAGGTCTCAGGAATATTATTTTCGTGAGGCTGCTAAAATAATAGAAAAGACAATTAAAAATCTTGAAGATAATTACTCTGTAAGAGATAAGCAGGATGTGCTCGCAATGACTTGTATTCAATTTGCTGCAAAAAATTTACAAAATAAGTCAAAGTATAATGATTCAGAGTTGGAAGCTGAAAAAATCATACTAAAAATTATAAATGATATTGATAAATCCATTTTAACTTCTTAAATTTATGCATACCTGTATTAGTGATTTTGGTAAACTCAACGAGTATTAATTAAGAAAAGTGAGTCTAAATGCTAAAGCAAGCTATTATAAAATAGATCCTTGAATGTTTAGTTAGCTTTAATCCTGTTTTTTTAGGAGTTTACACAATACTCACAATAATACAGGTTTTTTTATGTGAGAAGGTTTCCATCTTCATCCCAGACTGCAGTTTCGTTTCTTTTAGTCTGGTCTACACATTTTGATATCCATTCCTCATCATACGAAACATTATGCTCTTTTAATACCTCTTCAGGAACTCCATCCCAAACATTTGGTATATTACCTTTAAATCCTAGATCTTTCATTCCTACTTCAGATGTAAACCATCCTGTAACCACCATATATCTATAAGTTGCAAAGAAACCAGTTGCTTCAGATAAAGATTCATCGTTATTATCATTAAACGATATTTTATCAAAGATTGACTTAATCTCTTCATCTGTGGAATCAACTAAACTAGTATTAAACTTTTTAATAAATAATTTATCAAGAACTGACAGTCCTTTTCTTAGTACATTTTCACCGTAATTATTATGAGCTGGAGTGCTCCAATCTTTAGCTATGAATTCAATCATTTCAACAACACCTGCATCTTTTATATTACCAAATTCATTAGGTGGAATAATTATGTTTGCTATTTTTTCTATTGTTTTAAGTTCTTGATTATTAAAAAACTGTGCATTTAGAAATTTTTCATCTCTTTCTTTTTCATATGGTGTTCTTCCATATCTATATTTCCAAATTTTGTTCGCCACATTCTCACCTTCTGGAGAAATACAGCTTTCAAGAGCTAGAGATGCGCCTATGGTACTTAGAATCATCGTCTTTATACTTTCTCTTCTTTTCATTATATATTTTGTTTTTTAAGTTCAGAAATGATATATTCAGACGTTCTCCATGCTAGTGCCATTATAGTCCATGTTGGATTTTTATCACCTTTGAAAACAAATGGACCTGCATCAACTACAAAAACATTATCAACATCGTGTAAGCGCTCATATTTGTCTACTACTGAAGTGTTTGGATTATTACCCATTCTCGTAGTTCCAACTTCATGAATTATTGACCCAGGCGTGGATATTCCGTAATTCTCCTCCTTACTTGGTTTGTTGCCGAGAAGAATCCCATTCATGTTGTAAGCTATTTCTTCATATGTATCATGTGCATGTTTAGCTTGTTTTAGCTCTGTATCAGCCCAATTATAATTAAACTTTAAAACAGGAATTCCATATTTATCTGTTTTTGAATCATCAATTTCACAATAATTATTAATATCAGGTATTGCACCACCTCTTGTCTCTAAACCTATTGTTGATCCCCAATACTTCTTGACATCTTTTCTAATTTGTTCTCCATATCCTCCCACTCTTAATCCAAAAAACTTGTTCAAATCATTCGGAATATAACCTCCAATACCAAATTGAGGCATTTGAAGATTTCTGTATGATGTTTCAATATGATATCCAATAGGAAAATCTAATTTTTCATCATGAAGCCACCAAGGAGTATATACATGTGCTCCTCCAACTCCATCTTCATTATAAGTCTTTCTATTCATTAGTTCAGGAACAAATATCTGCTGTGATGTACCGACAGTGTCTTGAAGATATTTCCCAATTAGACCACTACTATTTCCAAGTCCATTAGGATGAGCTTTACTTTTAGAATTAAGAAGAATTCTTGCACTACTACATGATGAGGCTCCGAGTATGACAACTTTTGATTTAAGTTTATACTCTTTACCATTTTTTTTATTTATATATGAAATTCCAGTGGCTCTACCATTTTTGTCAGTGGTAATTTCTCTCACCATAGAGTCTGTATATAAGTCAACAAACCCACCTTTTAATGAAGGTATAACATAACATGAACTTGCAGAAAAATCGCCATAAACTGAACATGACCTTTCGCATTGTCCACAATAAAAGCAGAGACCACGTTCGTTATTTATTCTTTTGGTAAGTACAGAAAGTCTTGATGGAATTACTTTTATTCCTGATTTTTTGGCAGCTTCTATATAATACAGCTCATGAAGTCTTGGCTTAGGTGGTGGTAAGAAAAAGCCATCTGGATCATTTGTCAGATTTTCTTTAGTCCCAAATACTCCAATTAGCTTATCAAGCTTGTCATAATAAGGTTTTAAATCTTCATAAGTAATTGGCCAATTTTCATCTAGATCATAATAATCTTTACACTTAAAGTCCTTAGGCCCAAGTCTAGACGCTATTCTGCCCCAATGGTTAGTCCTGCCTCCTAGCATCCTAGATCTCCACCACATAAAATTTGTATTTTCTTTTGATGAGTAGGGCTCACCTTCAACTGCCCAGTCACCATATGACATATGAAAATCGCCGAACCTACGAGTAACTGAAGAACCTCTTCTTGGTGATTCCCAAGTCCATTTAAGCTGCGTTTGCTGATCTGGATCAGCAGGATCAAAGAATGGACCGGCCTCAATTAATGCAATTTTCAACCCTGAATCGGATAAAATTTTTGTAGCCATACCCCCTGCAGCACCAGACCCTACAATTATTGCATCATATTCTTTTTTGCTATTAATAATTTCCATAAACGAGTGCCAATTTATTAAAATCTATTAAATTATATAAGTATCCGCAATAAACTTTTCTTATATTAACCTTTCTTCAATAAATATCATTAATTTTCTTTGTTATTAAAAATATATTTTACTGCATTCTTACTGCAAACTCAAACACATGGTCGTAGAAATATGTGCAACATCATTGAAATCTCTGATTAATGCTCAAAAAGCTGGAGCGGATAGATTAGAGCTTTGTGAAAATTATCTATCTGGTGGAATTACACCCAATATAGATTTTGTATCAGTTGCAATTAAAAAATCTCAATTACCAATTAATATTTTAATTCGTCCCAGAGCTGGTAATTTCTATTTTAATGATTTTGAGTTCAATCAAATGATCGAATCAATCAATAATTTTAAAAATTATAATGTTAATGGTTTTGTTGTAGGATTCCTAAATAATTACGATCAATTAGACAAGGACAAACTTCAACATATAAGAAATGTAACTAAAGGTTATGAACTTACATTTCATAGAGCATTTGACTATGTAAAAGATTACAAACAATCTCTTGAACTTTTAATTGAAAATGAATTTGACAGAATTTTGTGTTCAGGTTGTACTGAAGACTCTTTCAAAGGAATAAACAAATTAAAGGAATTAGATAAACTTTCAAATGATAGGATTGTTATTATGCCTGGAGGAGGAGTAAATATTGAAAACTTCATGCATTTCAAAAATGCAAATTTTAAAGAGGTACACCTTTCTGCCATAAACAAAATGAAATCACTTGATTCTGATTATAATATAATTAAGAGAATTGTTGAGATGAGTAAGCAATAATATATTATTTTTGTGAAAAATATTTATGGCTTTTGATATTGATGTAATAAAGAGTGTCTATTCTAAGATGTCATCTAAGGTTACTAGAGCTAGGCAAATTGTTGGAAGGCCATTAACTCTAGCGGAGAAAATTTTATATTCACATTTATGGGACGGATCCTCAGAGACAGTTTTTAAAAGAGGAATAGATTACGTTGATTTTGGTCCTGATAGAGTAACTTGTCAAGATGCTACAGCTCAAATGGCTCTTCTTCAATTTATGCAAGCTGGTAAAAGTAAAGTGGCTGTGCCAACAACCGTTCACTGTGACCATCTTATATTGGCTCAATCTGGAGCATTTAAGGACTTAAAAAATGCCAATAAAGTTAGCTCCGAGGTATTCAATTTTCTTGAGTCGGTTTCAAAGAAGTATGGTATTGGATTTTGGAAGCCTGGTGCAGGAATAATTCATCAAGTAATTCTAGAAAATTATGCTTTTCCTGGTGGTATGATGATTGGTACTGATTCTCACACTGTTAATGCTGGTGGTTTAGGAATGATAGCTATTGGAGTAGGAGGGGCTGATGCTGTTGATGTTATGGCTGGAATGCCCTGGGAATTAAAATTTCCAAAATTAATTGGAATAAAGCTAACAGGAAAACTTAATGGTTGGGCCTCTGCAAAAGATGTAATTTTGAAAGTTGCAGGAATATTGACAGTAAAAGGTGGAACTGGATATATTTTAGAGTATTTTGGTGATGGAGCTGAATCATTATCATGTACAGGAAAAGGCACCATCTGTAATATGGGTGCTGAGGTTGGAGCTACTACATCTATATTTCCCTATGATGAATCAATGGAGAGATATTTAAAATCTACCGATAGAGATGATATCGTTAAAGCTGCTTCGTTAATCAAAGAAGATCTCAAAGCAGATGAAGAAGTTTATAATAATCCACATAAGTACTTTGACCAATTAATAGAAATAGATTTAAACACACTTAGTCCTCATATTAATGGTCCTTTTACACCTGACTTAGCAACACCTATAAATGAGATGAAAAAAAGAGCTAAATCAGAAGGCTGGCCAACTGATATAAAATGGGGTCTAATTGGCTCTTGCACTAACTCTTCATACGAAGATTTATCCAGAGCAGCATCAATTGCTAAGCAAGCCATAGAAAAAAATATAAAAATTAAATCTAAACTTGGAATAAACCCTGGCTCAGAACAGGTTAGATATACAGCTGATCGTGACGGAATTATTGATCTGTTTGAAAAGTTGGAGTCTAAAATTTTTACAAATGCATGTGGCCCATGTATTGGTCAGTGGAATAGGGAAGGTGAAGACAATAATGAGAAGAATTCCATAATACACTCATTTAATAGAAATTTTGCTAAAAGAGCAGATGGTAATCCAAATACTCACGCATTTGTGACTTCTCCTGAAATGGTTATGGCTGTTTCACTATCTGGAAATTTAGACTTTAATCCATTAACAGATAAGTTAATTTCTGAGGATGGTAAAGAAGTTACTTTAGATCCTCCACTAGGAGATGAGCTACCATCAAATGGTTTCGCCTGTGAAGATAATGGATACGTTGAGCCTCCATTAGATGGTGGTGATATCCAAATAAATATTGATCCAAACTCTAACAGACTTCAAATACTTGAACCTTTTGAGCCATGGGATGGTGAAAATATTTTAAATGCAAGATTATTAATCAAAGCTCATGGAAAATGCACAACTGATCATATATCTATGGCTGGCCCTTGGTTAAGGTTTAGAGGTCACTTAGATAATATCTCAGACAATTGTCTTATAGGTGCAGTTAACCATTTTAATATGAAAACAAACAATGTTAAAAATCAGATTACAGGTGATTACGGACCAGTTCCAGAAACACAAAGGTTTTATAAGAAGAATCAAATTGATACAATTGTTGTTGGTGATCATAACTATGGAGAAGGATCATCCAGGGAGCACGCTGCTATGGAGCCTAGACATCTTGGAATAAAAGCAGTAATTGTAAAATCCTTTGCAAGAATTCATGAGACTAACCTTAAAAAGCAAGGTATGTTAGCACTAACATTCAATTTAGAAAATGATTATGATAAGATTCAGGAGGATGATGTTTTTAACTTTATTGATTTAAAATCTTTTTCACCAAACAATAAGTTGTCTCTGGAGGTTATTCATAAAGATGGCTCTATTGATATTTTAAAATTAAATCATACCTTTAACTCACAACAAATTGAATGGTATAAAAATGGATCCGCATTAAACCTAATAAAAGCAAACAGTATATGAGAGATTTAATGTATTTAATGTCATATTCTATAGCTCTAATAGCAATAATTGGAATTTCAATTGGTGGTCCTTACGTTTACCTAGCAGTAGGTTACACATTTGTGTTTATACCATTACTTGAGAATTATTTAAAACAAGAAAACTCATCTTATACAGAGGAAGAGAAAGTAAATAGAAATCTTGATCCTTTTTTTGATTTTCTACTTTATCTTAATCTTCCAATAGTATATGGAACCTTTTTTATTTCTCTTTCTCAGCTTACTAAAATCAACTCTACCTTCGAGATTATTGGAATAATACTCTCTACAAGTATCGTATTAGCAACAAATGGAATTAATGTTGGACACGAATTAGGTCACAGAAAATCATTATTCAGTAGAATCTCGTCCAAATTGTTATATCTACCATGTCAGTACATGCATTTTTTTATAGAACACAACTTCGGTCATCATGTCAATGTTGCTACACCTAACGATCCTGCTACTGCAAAATATAAACAAAACCTTTACAGCTTTTGGATAAGCTCTGTTTCAAAGACATATGTAAGCGCATGGAAGATTCAACTAAAACTATTAAAAGTATCGAAATTGAACTTTTTTTCGGTAAAGAATGACATGCTCTATTATACGATTTTTCAGATACTTTTTGTGTCAGGTATTTTTTATTTATATGGTTTAAAAATAACTATCCTCTCCTTAATCATATCCATTATTTCTTTTCTTTTTTTAGAAACAATTAATTATATAGAACATTATGGCTTAATGAGAAAGCTAAAGTCAAATGGGAGATATGAGAGAGTTCAGCCTCATCATTCATGGAATTCAAATCATACTGTTGGTAGAATCGTATTATATGAATTGACTAGACATAGTGATCATCACTTTAAGGCTTCAAAAAAATATCAAGTTTTAGAATCAATAGATGAAAGTCCTCAATTACCTTATGGATATCCAACATCAATACTGATCTCATTTTTTCCTCCATTATGGTTTAAGATAATGAATCCTCTTGTTAGAAAATATATGGGATATACTCACTAATCTGTTTGTGGACAAGAAATATATCGAATACCAGGAAATGACCTTCTAAACATTCTGTCTTTAGCTCTGATAAAATCGTTTAAGTCAATATCAGATCTTGTGCTCGAAGGATACATTATATCAGCAGGGTCAGTACTATGTTCATACTTAAAAACATCATGGCCAAATTCATGATACATTACCCAAAGTCTTTGAATTAAATTAAGATCTGACCATCCATCATAAAGAACTCCAATATTTACTCTTTCATCATTACAATATCCTACAAACGATGAATAAGCAAGGTGACTAGGAGTTATACCTGATATAGTTTGGCTTATATCTGCATATTCGAAAAAGATTTTTAAAAACTTAGTTCGTTCACCGTAATCTGGACCTCCTCCAGCAGAACATTTAACATCCTCAACAAATTTATTCCAATATTGTTCAAGATCATCTCTATCAGTTGTTTGAGGGTCCATCAGATCATCATAGTTTACACAACTGTAATCTTGAACGAAAACCTCCTCTACAATAGTATTATCTTGAAGACTACTGTCAGACTTGGAACATGATAGTGTTAGAGCAAATAGTGTTACTATTATTAATTTATTTCTCATAAAATTTTAGTAGCGAGAGGGAGATTTGAACTCCCGACCTCCGGGTTATGAATCCGACGCTCTCACCAACTGAGCTACCTCGCCTAATTTAAGAATTGCAAAT
>MDTG01406255.1_pt1 | contig 13660 bp, 8 predicted proteins | sample 811421 | NCBI WGS metagenome assembly MDTG01 (sample SAMN05326645, study PRJNA326480) | marine metagenome | isolation source: seawater | place: Pacific Ocean: South East | collected 2011 | reverse complement strand
GAGGAGACTTGGGCGTAAAAAGAACTGTTAAGTACAAAGGGATAGGAATGCCAAGGAGACGGTATGGAAAGTACGGAAAGGAGATCGACTACTGAGTTACCTGTACCTACTGACATACGTCAGTGTTGGGATAAGATAAAACCAGGAATAGTCGACATATTAGAGAACAATCCTTATCTTACTTATATCCCCGAAGATGTTTACAGTGAGTGTGTAAATGGCAGAGCCTTTCTTTACACTTCTCCTGTAGGTTTTCTGATACTGACCCTAGAGGTAGATAGGTTTACAGAAGACAAGACATTGTTGCTATGGATAGCGTATACTTATGAAAAGGGCGGACATGAATGGTTAGCCCATGAAGAATGGTTTAACGACTTAGCTAATGAAGCGGGTTGTAAGTATCTCGAAGCGAGATCGCGAGTTCCAGAAATGGAATCGTACGTCAAACAGATTGGCTGGGAGTTAGACACACGAATATATAGGAAGAACGTAAAATGAGCGGTGGACCAAAGAAATCAGAGTTTGCAGCAGGGGCAGCTGAAAAAGCGCTCGCTTCTGTATCTTTAGCAGAAAAGAATTTTTTTAGAGAAAATTATTTACCAAAATTAACACAGCTACGAGACAGAACAAACGTAGAAGATTATGAAAGTGTAGCTACAGGTAGAGCACAAGCTGATACCATGCAGGCTTTATCTGGTAGGCCTTCTTTAGCTGCTACACGTTCAGTTAACATGTCAGCAGATATGGCTTCTGCAGCAGGGGCCCAAGCTTTACAAGGTAGATACCAAGGGTTGGCTGCAAAAAGAGGAGACCAAGTTAATGTTCTTAAGAATGCCCGTGGTATGCAGGCAGATGCACAACAAGGTTTATCACAAGCTGCAAGAATCGCCACAACAAAACAATTAGACTTAGCAAGAGCTAGACAACAAAGAAGAAGTGCAAACCTCGGAATGGTTGCCGATATATTTGATTCGGTAGGAAGTAAATTAAGTCAAACTAGCGGGAATAATACACAATGACAGGTAATATAGGAAGATCAGCACTGTTATACAAAGACCTTTATGACGGTGAGTTCGACATGAAAGATTATAGAAACACTGCTAGTAGTTCTATGGCTGGTTTGCCTGACGTAAAAGACCCTGAAGCTACTTTTGCAGGTATAACTAGACAAGACTATTTAGACTACATAAAAAACTTTAGAGATTTTGAATTAAACCTTTTATCTATGACAGAAGATGATTCTTTACGACAAAGAGCAGTAGAAGACCAAAGAAGACAAAACGAGATAGCCGCACAGGTACAACAAAGAAACATAGAACGGTACGGTGGGGCAGGGTTGTCTAATGCTCAACGACAACAACAGCAAGTAACTTTACAAAGGCAAGGAGAGTTAGGCGTAGCTAATTCTTCTAATAACGCAAGAGTTAGACAAAGAGAAATAAACAACGCTCTATTAAATGAGCTAATAGGAATTGGGCAAGGTGTAAATCAGTCATCTTTATCTGGTTTAGGACAAGCTTCTAGTTTGGCTGCAAGTAGAGCAGCAGCTTACAAAAATGCAAAAGCCCAACATCATTCTAGTCTGGCAGGCCTAGGTGGTTCTATTATCGGAGCAGGTATTATGGGCGGTTTATTCTCTGATACAAGATTAAAAGATAATATAAAACTTATTGGAAAGTCTAACGGACATAATATCTATACTTGGACTTGGAATGATATTGCAAAACAACTCGGTGTTGATACGCATGAGTTTGGTGTTATTGCTCAAGACGTTATGCAAACAAATCCAGAAGCTGTCTTTGAAGATACAACTGGTTACTTAAAAGTTAACTATGGAGTGTTATTTTAATGGCTATAGAAAACGATCTTTTAGGTAGAATTCTCGGCCCAACTGATGCGCAGTACGCAAATCAGATGAGGCTAAAAGAAGCCCGTAGATTAGAAAAACAACGAGATAGTAAAGACCTTTATACTGGCTTAGTAAATAACGGTATTGTTATAGAAGACGAAGAAGCAAACGTTTTAAAGATAGACTATGACAAGCTGTTTGAGACAAACGAAAGCGGAAGTTACACATACGGTAACGACATAGAAAGACTTCTTAACACCACTGATACTTTTGGGCAGTTCTTAGATACTAAAGAAGGTAAAAGAACTCTTAAAGACGCAGACGTAGTCCAAGGGAGAATAAAAGGCTTTGCTCCAGGTTCAACAGAAGACACTATAGCAATATTAAACGAAAGACCAGATACAAAAGTACTGCGTCCTAAAACTTGGTTTGCCTCAGATGACCCTAGTGATTACACTGCTGAGTTAAGCAAAGAAAAGATCGAATCTTTAATCAAAGGAAGTGTAGATCATGCATACCATTTGTCTTTTGGTGAAAGAAAAGCACAATCTGATAGGGTTAGAAGACAGGCAGGAATACAACAAGCCAATAATTTTGGTGCAGGTACGGGTGATACTTTTTATGATGCAAGTGCAGCTGAAAGAGGGTCTCGAATTGAACAGATAGATTCTTCAGATAATGACTTAACAGATAGAAACTCTGCACTACTAGAAGTTGTAGGGGAAATAGAACAAAGCATTGTACAACGAAACCAAGAAGCTGAAGCAAGCAGAGATCAATTTGGTTCAATAAGCAAAGACTTTGTAGGGGGTTCTAATATGCCCTGGAAAACCGTAGACACTTCTAGTGAGGAGGCGAAGAAAGGTTTTGAGACAGCTAATGCAATTTTAAACGCTGACCCAAACACCGCTTTTAGTGAAGACGAAGTCATATCCATGATCGCAAATGCAGGCGTAAGAACAACGGAACCATTCCAAAACACGCTCTACAAAAGCCTAGGTTATAACTCTACGGCAGGCAAGGATTGGTTAAACCTTTCTCAACTTTTACAAAGAAAAGAATTTTTAGAAGCACAACCTGACGACTATACAGAAGAAGGTAAAAAGACACCATCTTACGGGGGTACTTCTTTAACAGGCGTATCTATGACAGGCGGGACTGTAAGTGTCACAGGTCTACCACTTCCAGATGGGACTACTAAAACAAAAGAAGAACTACTAAAAGAAGTAAATGAGAAGATAGACAACGGTAACGAACAGCTAAGAAATGCAGCAACGGTAGTAAAAAGAGAATACGAAAAAGATGATAAAGCTATAAAGGATTATGCTGAGAAAAACCTTAGAGAACCTAGAGAAAAACGATTAGATGCTATTAATAAACTGTTAACCGGTAAGGCACCACTCTCAGCAGGCAGAAGGGAAGAATTAGAAAAAGAAAAGAACAAAATAGAAAAAGAGTTAAGTACGTTTAAGATAAGTTCTGTTGCTGGTGTAAAACCTCTTACTGCTCTTCCAGAAGCAGATGAGAATGGTAATTATAACCAAGAACAATTAAAAAACTGGTTTAGAACTAACGAAGAGTCTTTTAAAGCAATTGGGGGCAATGGGGAAGCACAAGAAAAACTTAGAAATATTATTAGAGAATATCAGGTTGAAACTTTAGAGGACTTAACAGCACTAGATTTTGAATCCGATGAAGTTAAACAAGTAGCAGGAGGAGATGGAAACGGTTTATCTCTACTAGACTCAGTTGCTATTTTATCTATTACTAGTGATTTACCTTTTGAAGAAGCTTTAGAGTCTTATCAAAGAATATTTACTAAAGAAGCTGAAAGACAAGATAAGAGAAAAGACGCTGCGTTTGACAGAGAAATAAAATTAAATGAGTACCAAATGAAGGTAAACGAGTATAGACAAGGTCAACGAGAATATCTCGACGGTTTAGGCGATGACTTTAGACAGTCTTATTTAGACCTAATAGATATTATTTACGGAGAAGATGGAGATGGTAAATTTAATCTCGGGGATGATGCACAACAAGCAAAAATTAGAGGCACTGTAACTAAACTACAAACTTTGCCTGGTGCTCCTAAGTTTATCTTTAAGAATGGTAGGTATCAGGTAATCGAAGGTGCAACAGACGAAATAAATTTAGCTATGAAAGATATAGCAGGACAGTTGTTTAAGGCAATTGTAGATACTGAAGGTTCTGTAGATTGGAAAGACGGATGGGGCGACTGGCTTGCTGGTAATGATCCAAACGGACTTGCTCGATTGGTTGACGAAATTAGATATACTAGAAATGCAGACGGCGGCATACAAGAAATCTTCTTTACTGCACCTGGTAACTCTATAGAAGAAGCAGAAGGTAGTCTTAAACCACCAGACTTAGGTAGATACTTTGGTCCTGAAGGCCAATACATGCGTACTTTCTTGTTATCTGTTATCAGTCAATACGGGAAAGCCATAGATGACTTCTAAAGCTGAACAAGAACTCTTAAGTTCCCAAGCCCAGCTACAACCTCCTAGAGGGTCTGATGCGATGATTGCCGGGTCGCTGGCTACCCCTCAACCACGTGGTACCCCTGATCCTATTGATGACCCTATTCAACGTTTTAAAGCATCGTTTGATGCTGGTATTTTAAATATACAAGCTCAAACAGATAACTTTAGAGCCTCTATAAACGCCCTAATGGGTGACGAAAAAGGCATGGTAGACGCCTTAAACGATGCTAACAGGGCGCAAAGAGATGGCGCTTGGTATTTAGAAGACGCAGAAAAGTTTGATGAGTTTTTAGACAACCCTACTTTTGGTGGGTTTATTAACCAAGCTATACAAGCAACTGGTCAGTTTGCACCGTCTGCTGTTGTTAGTATTGCTCTTGCTATGACAGGAGCAGGAGTAGGGGCTGGTATAACTGCAGGGGTTGCGAGAACTGCAGGTACCCAAGCTTTAACAAAAGCAGCATCTAAAAAAACTTTATCTAAAAGTATTGCTGCTATGGGACAAGATAAGTCTACTGTAGAAGACATAGTAAAGAAATATGTAAGTATAGAAACAGCTAAGGCAAGGAACAAAAGAACTAAGCTTGCGATGGAGCCCGGTGAGATGGATGTTATTAATGCCTTGTACAAAGATATACGAAACAAAAGAATAGCCTCAGGGGCAAAGGTAGGTGCATTGGTAGGAGCTGGATCACAAGAACAAGTAATGGGACAAGGTATTGCTTTTGGTGATTATGCAGAACAGGGCATGACGGGTAGAGATGAAGTTTTTAAATCTAGTTTACAAGGTTTAGGTTTTACTGCTTTAGGTTTAGGTAGTGAAGTAGCAGTAGCTAGGTCTGTAGCAAAAGCTGTTAACAAAAAAGCTTTGAGTAAACAGGGTTTTTACGTAACTAAAGAAGGAAAAATATTTACAAAAAATGCAGAGTTAATAGACCAACCTATAAAAAGTAGAAGAAGACGGTTAGCTGAAGTAGCAGGTACCACATCTGTAGCAGAAGGATTGGCAGAAGCAGGACAAGAAGAACTTTCCGTACAACAAAAATTAAGAATAGATGAGAGCTACACGCGGGGCATGGCAAACCTAGATAGGTTAAATGCTCTGTTTGCTGGTGTTGTTGGGGGAGTTGGTATTGGTACAGCCATAGGTACTCCTTCTGCAGTCATGGGTAAAGCTTACGACCAAATGTTACAAGGCCATGTTAAAGCTGCACAAATGGCATTCGATACAGAAATAGATTCAGTAGCACCAGAAACAGAAGCTGATTTAAGAGCTCAATTTGATGCTATGGCTGACCCTAAATTTAAAAGAGATTTAGTCTGGGTAGTAAAAGGCAATGAAGATGCAATGAACAACCTAGAACCTGAGATGCGAAAAAAGTTTCCAAATATGCAGGTAGTAGAAATAGAAGGTGCCGGAACTTTATATACAACTAACTCTAGAAAAGCAGAAGGATTTGCTAACTACATGTCTGCTAATGTTCTTAGCACTTCAAAGCTAAATGGTTGGTTAGCTAATAATCTTGGGTATACAAGAGAACAAAATACAAATGATGATCGTGCAGTTGTTATCTTTAACAAAGATGGCGCTGTGGTTTGGGGACAAAGAGCAAACCAAGAAGATGAAGACTTAGCTATCTCAGCAGCAGAAAGAGAATTAGGAGTTGGGTTTGACCAGACAAGAGATGGTTTTACCATAGAGACTATACCATTAGAAGCTTTTGAAGCTAATAAAAAAGAAGGAGAAAAGAAAGTTACTCCTATTAATAAAAATAAAAGTCGAATGGATCGTATGGAGTTTGACGAAGACGGAAACCCTTTAACTGATGAAGAAAGAGGTTTTGTTGGAGAAGAACAAGAAACTACAGGAACACTTGGCGTATCAGAACAAAAAGTTATGCTAGAACCCTTACAAGAAGGTAGAGGTTCTATAAACGATCCAGTTACTAAAAGAAACAGTAAAGAGGGGTGGGCAGTAGTAGACTACAACTTAGGAAGACAAAACGAAGAAGGCACTAAAGACACAGACAAAATTGCACAAGAACAAGAATTAATCAAAGACGCTAGGGCATTATTACCTCCTGAGTTTCAAGAAGAGTTTGAACAAGAGTTAGCTGCAGGTAGGTTTAGCGAATCATTATTAAACGAGTTTATTAAAGAAAACAACCAAGAAACCTCTGGTGCTATCTTTTATAAGATAGAAAAACGACCTGTAAAAAATGATTATGTTTTAATACGACATAGAATACCTGGAGTTGGTCCTGTACCTGTTCCAGAGAAAGCTAAGAAAGATGCTTTTCAGCAGGCTAAAGATTATGGAAGAAGAAAAAGAGGTAATAGATTTGCCGTAGTAACCAAAGATGAAAATGGCCAAGACCAATCCGATCCAATAGACGTACCTTTTCTTACAAAGATAGGTAGGACTTTTTCACAAACGTACGAAGGAGAGTTTTTAGAAGGAGGAGATGCTGGTTCTGCTATATCTGGATTAGCTTTTGCTTTATCTACTATTTTACCAGAAGGGGCTAGGATTACTTTTGATGGTAAACCTTTTAGTCTTAATCCAGTTTTTTATGGAGATGGTAAGGGTAAGACAGCCGTAAGACAAGAAGGCCCAGGGGCTGATCCTGCTGCAGTTGTTTTTGAACAAGTTCAATATGTAACAGATAAGAATGGAGAACCAGTATTTGATACCGTAGAGGGTGAACAAGTACAAAGAAAAACAATAGTAAGAAAGACGTTAGTAGACTTACTTAACGAAGAAGATTCAACCTATGGAGTAGAACCTAGTGCTGAGTTCGATCCAAGCTTTGACCCAAGAACAGATATACAAGAAGAATCAAAACTAGAAACTAGAGAAACAAGAAACCAATTTGTAAGAGATGACTCAGGTAAAGTTCTCGGACAAGAAAAAACCTTTGTACAAGTAGAAGATCAAGATGCTGGAAGATATAGCTACGACGAAAAAAACGGCATATTTGATGATCAGTTAGAAGGAGAGTTTAATAGAAGAGTCTTTAAAAGTAACTATAGCGATAAAAAGAAACCAGTTGGTAGGTTTACTAAAAAATTATCGCCTTTCCAATTTAGTACTACTATAGAGCAAGAACTAGGGGCTGAGTTTTTAAGAGACTTTGCAAAACTTATGAAACCTTTAGGTTTAAGTAGAGGGGCTAAAGTATTCTCTGTAGAAGAAAATATAGAAGAACAGATTTTAAAAGACTTACCTGCTGACTTATCTGAGCAACAAAAGAAAGACATCTTAAATGAAGTGGAGATGGATAGAAGAAAAGTAAGAGATGGTATCGGTGGGACCATAGCTGGTAATCTATCTAATGAATATACTAGTTTGCCCTACGATGTAATTTTTATACGAACCCGAACTGCAAACCCTGTAGCAGACGCTCAGGGCAACCCTACTTTTCCTAAACTAGACGACGCCCAACAAGGTGTCATGATTACAGCGGTAGCCCACGAGATAGGACACACCTTTTACAGGCAAGAACTTGAAAGAAGTCTTAAGATACCTGCTATACGTAAACGATTAGAACAAGCTTTTCAAAAAGAATTAGAAACTAATGATACCGGACAGTATCAAGGTGAAAACGGGTTTGAAGAATGGATGGCAGATCAAACAGCTGCTTATTTATTAGATAATACTATAAAGGCTCAAGACGCAGCCGGGTCTTTCTTCAAAGGTATTGCAAACAAAATCAGAGCTTTCTTTAAACAATATACTGAATTCTTCAAAAAAAGATTTAAAAGAAACCCTGCTTTTACAGACTATGTAGCAGAGGTAACTCAATTAGCTAAAGACCCTGGTAGGCAAATGGCTTACGAGTACAAAGCTTTTATAGAGGGGCAAGTAGAACAACTGGGTAAAGAAATACCGTTTGGAGACCCTAAAGCTCCTAAAAAGATTTTTGATACTATGAAATTTATTACAGGCACTGGCACTGTAGATAAAAGTGTTAGTTTTTTCAATAGTCTTCTTAACACTTCTGACGATATATTAAGACAGCTAGGGGAACCTGGTAGGGCTTTAGCTAACATATTCCGTAGTTTATCTCAAAGTGAAGAACTTACCGGTATGTTTACTAGTGCTCAATCTATTTCTTTATCTAAGATGAATGAGATTACAGAAATCTTAGGTATTAAACCTTATACATACGTAGGCACTGTAAAGTCTTTAATACCTTATGGTAAAAAGTTAGGTATAAAGGCTGATGAAGGTATAACAGAAGAAATTATGGAAGTGTTGTATGAAGCAGAGAATGAAGAAATAGCCACTAAAGATTTAAAAGACCCTAGAGCAAAAGCTTTAAGACAATGGTTTACAGACCACTATAATGGAAAAGGCATGGGTATGTCTTTAAAAGAAGTAGGTATTAAGTTTAGAGAGAACTACTTTACTAGAAAGTTAGATGTGCATGAGATATCTGGAAACCCAATTGTATATGACGCGCTTGTTAAATTAATTATGGCTAAGAGCCCAACACCTATAACGCAAGCAAAAGCAGAAGCTGTAGTAAATGGTATTATTGCAGACCCAGGCACTAGTTCAGATATAGACATTAGCGAATCAACGCCTGGAGATTTTGCTATAGGTCTAACAAAAAAAAGGGTCTTAGCTTTTGAAAACATAACAACTAGTGAACTTAGAGCCATAAACGCTATTGTAGAACCCCATGTTGCTTTACAAAGTTATATTGACAACACCGTTAAAAAAGTAGAATTAAAGAAAAGAGGCGGACCGCAACAAATAGAAAAACATATACAAGAAATTAAAGAACAGTTTGGAGAAGAAAAAGCACAGTTAGCTACAGATGTAGTTCGTTCTATGTTGGGTAAACATGCACAAATCGGTGGCATGTTGAGAGGCGTTAACCAAATAGGACTTCTTTGGAATGTTACTACTCTTTTAACTTTTGCAACTTTCGCTTCTTTCCCAGATGTAGCTGGACCAATTTTACGTTCTAGAAGTTTTAAAGAACTAAGACAAAACATGAGTCTTATTTTTGATCAGCTTAGCAGGGATGAGGCTACTAAACTTGCGTATGACATAGGGGCTATTAGCATGGATGCTATGACACAAACTTATGTAGGGGCAGGTGAGTTAGATTACTTGAGTGCGGATACAAAAGAAAAGACAAATGCTTTCTTTAGGTTAGTAGGGCTAGAACAATTTACTAAGTTCACTAGGATATTCGCTGCGTCTATGGGTAAAAGCTTTCTTTTAAATAATGCAGAAAAAGCTAAAGCAGGCGATGCAAAAGCACAAGCAAACTTAAGAGAGTTAAACGTTACAGCAGATCAAGTATTAAGTTGGGCAGGTGGAGATGTTACAGCCGCAGGCAATGAAGCTGTTAAACAAGCTTTAGCTAGATTTGTAGATGAATCTATTGTAAGACCTAACTCAGCAGAAAGACCTGCATGGGCTAACGATCCTAGGTATGCTCTAGTTTGGCAGTTAAAACAGTTCTTTTATTCTTACGGAAAAACTATTGTAGGTGGTAATCTTAGAGAAATGCAAAGAAGATATGAGAACGAGGGTATACGTGGTGCTTCTGTACCTTTGTTTATGGGCGCTTTAACTTTATTACCTTTAACAATGTTAGGTTTTGACTTACGTGAAAGATTCAAAATAGGTATGGCGTACGTTCTGCCTGGCGTTAGTCCAAGTGATAAAAATTATAGAAGGTCTAAAGAGATGGACTGGGGCGAATATACTATAGAGATAATAGATAGGTCAGGAGTCTTAGGACCTTTTACTATGGCGTTGCCTTTATTTATGAGCGAAAAAAGATATGGAGACCCCTTATGGGTAGGACCTCTTGGTCCATCTGTTGAAAAAGGGTATGATTTATTAACAGGAAATTTAAGGGTAAAAGACTTAACTCCCTTTTACTCTTCATTATAGGTATAATTAATTATGGCATATTCAGACACAATAAAGTTCGTAGTAGGAGATACTTTACCGTCTTTGGAATTTACTTTGAAAGATAGCAATCTAGCTGCTACAGGTAAAACTTTAGATACAGAGAACTCAGATACTTGGGCTGCTATAGACTTATCTGGTGGTTCTGTAAAGCTTAGGATAAGAGAAGTCGGACAAACTACACTAACGCAAACTATAACTGGCACGATAGCAGATGCTTCAAATGGCAAAGTAACTTGTAGTATACCAAGCGGCACTTGGACCACAGCAGGTACGTTTGAAGGTGAAATAGAATACACGACCTCAGGAGGAGGCATACATACTGTTCAGGATTTGATCAAGTTTAAAGTTAGAGACGACTTCGATTAATGGCACTTAAATCAAAAGTAACTTTTGTAAAAATAAAGGGACTTGTCTTTCGTGTAGACCTTCGTGCTGGCGTAAACTTTCAATCTATAAAGATAGCCGATATCTACTTAAACCCAGACACTATAGACAGACTGCTTGCTGATAACTTTGGCGTCACAGAAATACTTACTTATGACTTAGCTAAAAGAGCAGACGATGCAACATTTGTTGATGAACAACTTGCATATGATTTAAGTAAAGTACTTGCAGACTCTGTAGGTATTACAGAGAGCATAGATATACTAAGAACACTAGGTGTCAGCTTTACAGATACATTTAGTATGGCTGATGCACCTGTCGTGTCATTCGGTAAAGGGTTGACAGACAGTACGTCCGTAACAGAAGTATTAACACAGGCAGTAGAAAAAGGCCTATCAGATAACACTAGTGTAGTGGAGGTTGCCGTGCTACAACCTAACTTAGGCAAGTCTGACTCAGTGTCTATGTCAGAGTCTTTAGAGCGTGTAGTTCAGTATGCACGATCTTTTTCTGACGGCATCAGTTTAGATGACAGAACTTCAATAGCAGACCCGCTTGCTACAGACGTAGATGCTTTTAAAAACAACATTACAACAATGTCAGAAGTTCTAACGTACGCGTTTGCTAAAGAACGTTTAGACAGTTTTAACATGGTTGACAGCCCTGCTATTGCGCTTGCAAGGCCTGTCGCGGACACTATGTCTTTATCTGACAGCCCCGTGCTAGAGCCCAATTTGGGCAAATCAGACAGCACGAGTCTGTCAGAAAGCCATGTTTTAGGTACAAGTTTAGGAAAAGGAGATGACGAAGAGGTCTTTATTACAGAAGCACCTGCCTTTTCTACCGATTTAGGTAAGTCGGATAGCATTAGTTTTACTGATGCAGAAGCAATTGCTAGCGCATTTGCTAAGTCTGACTCACTTAATATTTCCGAGGCTCTTGCATATAGTCTTGGTAAATCAGCACAAGATAGTGCTACAATAACAGAGTCGATAGCCATTCTAACTGCCAATAGACTGAGCGTCCTGAATGCTTCGGCTTTAAATAGTAATACACTTAACTAGGAGAAATTATGTTAAATGACGGCTTAAAATTAACAGGTAAACTTTCGATTGCCATTAATGATGAAGTGGTCCAAGAAGTTCCTAACTTAGTTGTTACTGCGGGAAAAAACTACGTAGCAGACCGTATAAAGAATAACTCTACAGTTATGTCTCATATGGCTATTGGTACTGGTACTGCAGCTGCCGCAGCAGGTAATACTGCTTTAGGTAGTGAGTCAGCTAGAACTGCGTTGACATCTTCAACCGTTACAGATAACGAGATTGTATATGTTGACACTTTTGCAGCTGGTACTGGTACAGGCGCTATAACAGAAGCAGGTATTTTTAATGCTTCTTCTGGCGGCACAATGTTATGTAGAACTGTTTTTTCAGTAGTTAACAAAGGTGCTTCAGACGCAATGACAATTACTTGGACAGTAACAGTTTCGTAAACTAAAGGAGGTTTAAGTTGGCTATTGTTTTTAAGAACAATGCGACTACAACCCTAGCGGGAAGTATAAACTCAAGTGCTACATCTATCAGTGTTGCAGATGGGTCTGTCTTTCCTTCTTTAAGTAGCGGAGAGTCGTTTTTTGTCACGTTTGACGACGGGACAAACAGAGAAATAGTAAAAGTTACTGCAGTAAACAGTAACACCCTTACTGTCGTCCGTGCACAGGACGGGACTTCTGCGCGTGCATTTAACACAGGTGATGCTTGTGATCTTCGTGTCACAGCTAAAATCTTAGAATCATTCCCACAATTTGACGGCAACTCACAAACAGGTGTTATCGACATAACTGGTCTAAAAATAGACGGCGATACAGTTATAGATAGTGCAGGAGGATGGCAAGGTCCAACTGGTGGTATAAAAGGACAAAAAGGCGAGGTCGGAGGAACTGGCCCAACAGGCCCTACTGGTCCTACTGGCCCAGACGGTTCTGATGGCGCTGCTGGTCCAACAGGCCCGACAGGCCCGACAGGCCCGACAGGACAAAAAGGTGAGGTAGGAAACACAGGTGGCACCGGACCAACTGGTCCTACAGGCCCTACTGGTCCTGCAGGTAATGACGGTTCAGATGGTTCAGATGGTGCAACTGGTCAAAAAGGTGCTACAGGATCGACAGGCCCCACAGGTCCTACAGGCTCTACAGGGGGCACAGGTCCTACTGGAGCAAAAGGTGAAGTTGGATCAACAGGCCCTACTGGTCCTACGGGTCCGGCGGGTGATGATGGAAGCACAGGTGCTGCAGGCCCTACAGGCCCTACTGGTCCAGCTGGTGCTAAGGGGCAAAAAGGTGAAGTAGGCGGTACAGGACCAACAGGTGGCACAGGCCCAACCGGTCCAACTGGTCCTGCAGGTGGCGATGGTGATGACGGGGCAACTGGTCAAAAAGGAGACACTGGTTCTACAGGTCCAACAGGCCCTACAGGTCCTACTGGACCTACTGGTTCACAAGGTCAAAAAGGTGAAGTAGGACAAAAAGGTGCAACAGGCGCACAAGGTCCTGGCGGGGCAACCGGTCCTGCAGGTGATGATGGGGCAACAGGCCCTACTGGTCAAAAAGGAGCTACTGGTTCTACAGGCCCAACAGGCCCAACAGGCGCACAAGGCCCTGCTGGTAACAATGGTTCAAACGGTTCTAAAGGTCAAAAAGGTGAAGTAGGAAATACAGGCCCAACGGGTAGTACTGGGCCAACAGGTTCTGCTGGTAGTAAGGGACAAAAAGGTGAAGTGGGCTCAACAGGTAGTACAGGTCCAACTGGCCCTACCGGACCTACAGGACCAACGGGTAGTACAGGTGCAGCTGGTGATGATGGTTCTGATGGCGCAGCAGGTGCTAAGGGACAAAAAGGTGAAGTGGGCTCAACAGGTAGTACAGGCCCACAAGGTAGTACAGGACCAGCAGGTCCTACAGGTCCTACAGGTCCAACAGGT